>Ga0307489_10002606_pt1 | contig 12055 bp, 20 predicted proteins | sample SB12metaG_FD_202247 | JGI IMG/M metagenome (GOLD analysis project Ga0307489, IMG submission 202247) | Sea-ice brine microbial communities from Beaufort Sea near Barrow, Alaska, United States - SB 1.2 | ecosystem: Environmental > Aquatic > Marine > Coastal | place: USA: Alaska | collected...
CCCAAATGGCGGTCAACGCAACTCAAATTTGAGTTCTCGAGTAAATAGACGGTCAGATTTCCCACACAATGGTACAATATGGGATTCGACCGTCTATTACTGCAGAATTGGCGACCGCCATTTGGGGTACATGAAAAAACTCCGTAGGACGCGTCGCCGCATGAGCACATGAGGCAGCGGTGCTTCAGCAGCAGGGGCCCCGGGCCAGAGTGACAAGATATGATCCGATATCGACATGGGATATCGATATGGGAGATCGGACAACAACATATCGATACGGTATATGGGACATCGATTTGGCATACGGTATATCGATATGGTAGTCCTACCATATCGATATGGTCATCCTGGATATCAACATGGGATATGGCCTAATGATATGGGAGAGGACAGTATCGATAAGGTCATCCTGGATATCGATGTGGGATATCTTGTCACTCTGCGCGGGCGCGGCCCCCACCGGCGCGGGCGTGGGCGCGATGCCCGCCTTCTTCTGTATCTTGAGCACCGCGGAGTTCTCCCCCGCAGCAGGGTCATTGGCAATCAGCACTCCGAACGATATCGGAGCATGATTCCCTTTCAGGAATTCAAGGTGCAGGAGGAGGAGGAGAAGGATATTCGACGTCGGCCGAGTGCTTGTTCTCACTACCAGAGTGACAAGATATGATCCGATATCGATATGGTCATCCTAGATACCGATATGGGATATGGGCTAATGATATGGGAGATGAAAGTATCGATACGGTCATCCTCTATATCGGTATGGGATATCTTGTCACTCTGCTCACTGCCCGCCCCCGCCACGTCTGCACGGTGCCGCGGCACGCCTCGTTGCTGCACGCCTCCGCCTGCTTCGCGAAGCTCGCCGCTTCTCAGGGCCCTTCTTGGGCCACTTCTTTGGGTGAAACGGCTCCACAGAGTGGAGTGGTGTTGGGTAGAACGGCTTCTGGCCGACGGACGATAGGCCACTCCCTCCCGCCGTAGCTTCACTGGCAGCATCTTTGATGTATCGAGTGGAATTAACCGCCAGTGGTTCCCGGGACGAAACCACATCCACAGCTACCACAGCTGTCACAGCTGGCAGTTGAGCATCCAGGACTTACAAGTCAGGACGCCGCGTCCGGCGAGGGAGGAGGAGGCGGCGAGTGTGTATGGGTACACTATGAGCATCAGTGAGGACGCCGCGTGCGACCCATACATCAGTAACGTCCAAACAATCTTTGGTCTAATAAGTCACGAAAAGCGTCGAATCACATCCGACTTATCACATGCCAGCACTCTTTCAAGGGGCACATGGAACGAGATCAAACAGTCGGATCGCGTAACCTGGCATCTCCGAGGTCTAATAACTCAAGATTGAATCCGTTATTGACGTGCTCGTGCGACCCTGCCTTGGTGTCCGCGAGCTGCTCCTCCACGCAGGGCCCGGCACTCCGTCCCGTGGCGCCTCAACTTGAGCTCTTTCGAGGTACCAAGGGAAGTGCGGATGTTCAGGGACAAAACACAGCTGTGACGGCGCACGTTGCGCTGAGAGGGAGGGTACGAGTAGTGCGGCGCCCCGCCTCCACTGTGCGCGGCGCGGTGTCCGTGCCGCAGGGCCTGGCCAGTGGGGACGTGACAGGTGGCGGGGCGGCCAGTGGGGACGTGACAGGTGGCGGGGCGGCCAGTGGGGACGTGCCAGGTGGCGGGGCGGCCAGTGGGGACGTGACAGGTGGCGGGGCGGCCACTCGTTCCCGTGGTAGCTCAACCCCACTGTTTGCTCGTAGTGTATTGGTGTACCCGAACACGCTCGCCGCATCCTCCTCCCGCAGCCTTGCATTCGTTCCCTGGTCAGCTGTGACGTACGAGAGGAGGAGGATGTTGAGGAGGAGGGGGCGAGTGTGTACGGGTGCACTACGACTTGGAAGGGGAACGAGTGCACGGTCAGGGAGGAGCACGCGGCGAGTGTATACGGGTACACGTGTAGATGAGGCGGCGAGTGAACGGGTACGAGTCTGACGACTTGACGTGCAGCGGTATGAGCGGATATGGGAAGGAGTCTGACGACATGACGACGTGACGAGTATGACAAAGTGCGCCAAACCACTTAGACACTTAGTCTGACTTAGTGCTACTTAATCTGACTTAGTGCCCGCTCGACCAATCAGGACGCTCCATTTGGACGACTTAGTACTACTTGTTGCTAAGTGTGTAAGTGGTTTCAAGCACTTTGTCATAATAAGAGGAGTGAGGGAACGAGTAAGGGAAGGAGCGCGGCCTTACCGCGCCAAAGAAGCCAGCCATGGCAGGCGCCGGCGTGCGGGGTCCACGCGCGGAAAGTGTTGGCGTCAGCGGCAACTAGGAGGACGTCACCGCGGCAGGCGCGTCTCGAAAGCCGTGGAAATGCGCAATCCGCTTTGGAGCTTGCAGACGCACGTATAGACGTATGATTTCTCTTTCCAGTATAAACAGGAATCGAAGACACACAGCAGAAGAACCGACAAGCGAGAAACTCGCTCGAGGGGCGGTGACCACACGGGTTCGCCACAGCGACGCACGCGTCGACACGCGGCGTGGACGGGGGCGAGGCGCTCATCGGCTTCCCACGATTACGACCACCGTTGCCAAGGCTGATGCAAAAGCATGCAAACGATTCGTCATTTTTGGAGTGGTACTGGGAGGCCCCTGCCACGGGCATGGCGATGGCGGCCGAGGCCACCAGCGAAACCACAGCGAAGCGCGCGGCCTTGGATCCTGAAATCACCTCCTTCGCGCCGCCGCCGCCGTCGCCGTCGTCGTTGCGCGCCGCGGCGCTCGGGCGCACCGCGGTAGGACCGGAGGACGATCGCCTGAGGGTGGAGCGCCTACTGGTAGCATTTGAAGCAGTGCTGCGGCGACGGAGAGCGGCGCGGCTGCCGAGGCCGAGGAGCGGCGTCGAGGCGAGGGCCGCCATCTTGCGGGCTTGTGCTTGTATAGATGAGAGGGCGGAGTATGCGGCGGACAGGGGAAGTGCGGGCGCGTGGGCGGCGGCGCTTGAGGTGGCGAGGGGATCTCCTTGAGGCGTTGTTCGTTTTCCCCGGATGTGATTGGTCGGTAGGATCTCGTCAATCTGGTCAATCAGCCACTAAGCGTTCCGCGTTCAGCCGTTTTTTTATTTCTTTGAGCTTCGTTTGATTTGCACTGCGATGGAGGCGATGCTCTGCTCCAGTTTGCCAGGCGTGCCGAATAATATTGTGCACTACAACGCTAAGACGCTAGAGGAGTGTAATTATTGGTGAGCCCCCCCTCCAGTGGGCAGGTCACCAGCCGCGCAGGTTGCCCCCCCCCCTCGCCCCACCCCCCGGCGCACCGCTGGCCGCGGCCACCAGGCGCATGGCCGTCGCGTGGTGGAACTCCGGGTACAGGGGCTTACACTCGTCCACCTTTCGGCTCAGCTTAATCGCATTCTGTGGGATAGGGTTGCATTCAGGGGTTGTTCGGGGGGTGTTTAGGAGGTGTCAGGGGTTATTAAGGAGTATCTGGGGGTGTCCAGGGTGTATTTTGTGTCAGAAACGGCTCAGGTTGAGCTGAGAAGTGGACGGGTGTAAGCCCCTGCCTGGGTACATGGAGTACAGCAGCGCGTTGTTGCGGTGCCGCGCACCCGGGCCGCACCACATGTAGCGAGCCACGTCATAGGATGCCACCTTGCTCAAATAACGAGGTTGGAAAAAGCGTGTCGATGACATGGCGGGCAATACGTGCTTGTCCCTGGTGCTCGCCTTGTCTGTCACCGTGTGCCACTTCAGTCGAGTAACGAGGGTTGAGAAAGGCGTGTCGATGACGTAGCGGGCATCATGCTTCGCATATTCGCGGAGGTGATATATCGCCGTTTAGGGTGTCCCGTTTCTTGAGTCAACTCGTTTTGGAAGCTTAATTATTAAGCTTCGGCCGACCAGTTGACTCAAGAAAAGGGACAAATCCCTAAACGGCAATAGATCACCTCCGCGAATATGCGAAGTGTGCCAGGCCCTGCCATTGCTGCAGGCGCTTGCGCACGACGGAGGGCGAGCGGCGCGTGCCGCGGTCCGCGCCGCCGGTGCCCGCGCGCACGTCGCGGAAGTGCGCATTGTATAGCCCCACCGTGTACCCGTGGTCAGGGGCTTACACTCGTTCACTTTTCAGCTCAACTTGAACCATTTCTGACACAAAAGCACACCCTAAACACCCATCACACCCCCTGCCACCCCCTAAACAACCCCTAAACAACCCTGAAACAACCCTTAACTGCACCCCCTGTCATACAGAAGGCGCTTAAGTTGAGCTGAAGAGTGGACGAGTGTAAGCCCCTGCCCGTGGTGCCACATGCGGATGGAGTACTCGAAGTCGAAGCCGATACCAGCGTGGCCCGGGCAGCTCAGCGCCACGTGGCAGGGCCGTCGCGGCTGTCGCTCGCCACGTCATAGGATGCCATTTGACGTAAGCAATGAGGGTTCAGAATTATTGAGATGACGTGGCGGGCGTCATAGGATGCCACTTGACGTAAGCAATGAGGGTTCAGAATGCGTGAGATGACGTGGCGGGCAACATGCGGGGCGGGCGCACCGGGCACGGGGGTTATTGAGAATAACGTCTCGACGGCCAGATCGGCGTTCGCGAGGATGTGGGTAAATGCTCATACAGACGCCACGGACTCGATGCGTGATCGCCGACCAACCGCAGACTATCGTATGGGCATTCACCCTGAGCTCGTGAAGTCGATCTGGCGGTTTATGGCGATCTGGCCGTCGGTCGAGTGCTTATTCTCAAGGATCCCCCTGCCGGGTGGAACATGCCGACGCGCATGAACAGCGCGCGGCGCGTCACCAGCGGCGACGCGTTCACCTTGTACACCCGCGTGCGGGGCCGCGCACACCACACATCACCGGTTGGGTCAGGTCACCGAATTGACGTCAAGCCTCTTTGGTCAGGTGACCGCATTTAGGACAAAGTGCGTCAAAGTGTTACAGAGCAAAAGCAAAATCAGAAAGCATGGACCAATCACAAGCTCGGATCAAAACGTTCCGACCAAAATCCGAGCCTGTGATTGGTCCATGCTTTTTGCTTCCGCCTTTGCTCGTAACTCTTTGACGCACTTTGTCATGACAAGAAGGTGTAAGATGCTGAGCCAAGGACGCCCTATAGACTCCTGAGATTCTACCGTGGGGGATACAATGAACAACGGAGCCCCCACCGGCATGTACTGCAGCCCCGTGCCCGCGTCCCCCGCGCCCGCGATGGCGCTGTGCCCGCGCCCGAACTTGGGCCCGTCCACCTGCCACGTCGGGCCCGACACATACCCGCCCACGTTGAGCCGTTCCTGCTTGACCTCCAAGGGGGCGCCGCGCGGGTCCACACGCCCCGTCTTGCCGCCCAACACCAGGGGCTTACACTTGTCCACGTTCCGGCTCAACGTAAGCACAATTTGTTGGATGTTGGGTGCATGGGTTTCCCCCAATATATTAAACAGGGGAACGCGGGCAGATGTGACCAAAACGGCTTAGGTTGAGCTGAAAAGTGAACGAGTGTAAGCCCCTGCCCAGCAGCCCGAGGTCCGGGCGCCGCGCCATGAGCGCCGCGGCGTCGGCGATCCACCGCGTGCCGTCGCGCGCCGCGTCGTCGTCCTGAGCGTAGGGGCTTACACTCGTCCACATTTCGGCTGAACGTAGTCACCTTTTTTGGGAGACCATGGGTTATTTCAGTGGTTTCAGTGTGGTAGAACGTCTAAGGTCGATGTGAGAAGTGGACGAGTGGAAGCACCCGCCTGGATGAACGCCAGCAGCGGCGCGTCCGTCAACTTCGCCAGGCGGTTGTACCCCCGGATCAGGGGCTTACACTCGTCCACCTATCAGCTCAACGTAAGCGCTTTTGGTTGGACAAGGGTCATTTGGGGGTGTTTAGGGAGTGTTTCAGGCGGGGGTGGAGGGGGTGTTCAGGCGTTTAGGGGATGTGCTGAGATTCAGGAACGGCTCAAGTTGAGCTGAGAAGTGGACGAGTGTAAGCCCCTGCCCCGGATCTCGTGAATGTCCGGCGAGTGCACAAGGAAGCACGTGGCGCACCCCGCCATCGCCTTGAGCCACTTGCCGTGTGACGTGCGCGAGTCGTTGTTCACCAGAAGCTCCACGTCATCCCCGCCACCATCGCCGCCGCCATCGCCGCCGCCGCCATCGCTGCCGCCGCCATCGCTGCCGTCGCCGCCGTCGCCATCGCCGGCGCCGCCGCCGCTGCCGTCGCCGCCGTCGCCGCCGTCGCCATCGCCGTCGCCGCTGTTACCGCCAGCCGCATCCGTTGTTGCACTACTGTTTCTAGTGAGGACGCCGACGCCGCCGCTGCGCCCGATGACCCCCGCCGTCAGCTTCGCGATGTTGTGTTCGCGCTTGTAGTACTGCACGATGACGGCGGCGGCGGGCCTCGGTGTAGCGGCGCAAGTTGAATTCGAAAGCAAAATTTGAAAGCAGTTCATCATTTTTTGTTTCAAACGCTTAGGTTTATGCGCTGTCATCGTGGGTTTGATAGGGTCAACCTGCACCGCCCTATCCCGGGCGGCACCCCGCGCCCGGTGAAGGCGCCGGGCACGGCCCCGCCGCCGCCGCCGCCGCCCAGGGGCTTACACTCGTTCCCGTTTCAGCTCAACTTGAACTCTTCAGTCCAACGCATTGCCCAACTTAACTCGTGAATGTGTGCTGGCGTTGCTCAAGTTGAGGTCTACCGTGAACGAGTGTAAGCCCCTGCCGCCGCCGCGTGCGCCGCGAGCACCCCCTCGCTGTAGCGGCGTGCGTTGAGATTGAAAGCAACGCTTGAAAGCGCTTCATCACGAATAGTTTCAAGTGCTGAAACCAGGCGTGCTTTCAACTCGGGTTTTGATACTGTGAACCTACACCGCCTCACCTCGCTCGGCATCCGCTCGGACTCCGGCGGCGGCGCCCCGTCCCCCGCGCCCGCCGCCAGCGTGCCCGCCGTCCCCCCGCGCCCGCGCACCACCCCCAGAAACTGCCTCCAAGACCCGCCGTCTAAAGCCCGGCAGATTTTGCTCCCCACGTCATAGGATTGCATTCAATTCAAATCAGTAAACGAGGGTTGAGAATGCGTTTGATGTCTTAGCAGGGTTTAGAGTTTGGGGTTTAGGGTTTAGGGTTTAGGGTTAGGGTTTATACAATATGTGCCCGGACCTACCGCCGTCGGCCAGCCCCTCCAGCTCATCGGAAGACGACGAAGATGACGCACCGCCCAGGCCCAGAAGTTGTGAAATGGAAACGCCTCCGCTCCCACCGGGACTCGAGCCCGGATCGCTTCCATCGCACGGCGCGGGCGGGACCCCGCCGGCGTCCAGGAGAGCGCTGCGCCGCAGCAGCATGGGGTGCCGCGGGTCGGGCTCGCCGCCACCAAGGGGCTTACACTCGTCCACTTCTCAGCTCAACCTGAGCCGTTTCTGACACAAAACACACCCTGATACTCCTTGATACCCCCTGACACCTCCTAAACACCCCCTAAACGACAATTGGATGCACCCCTATCCCGCAGAATGCGCTTAAGTTGAGCTGAAAAGTGAACGAGTGTAAGCCCCTGCCGCCACCGCCCACCTGCAGCCCCACCACCGCCACCGCCGGGTCTGACGCCATCCGCACCAGAGCGGCCTGCACCCACCGCGCCGACGCCGTAGCCCAGGGCCGTACCACTCTTTACCTTTCCAGCTGGCACTTGACCCGTTTTGTACCTGAAACCACTGAAAGGCGCAAGGATAGAGGGATCAAAACGCGTGTCGATGACGTGGCGGGTGCCGTGCGGTTGACCCTGACTTAAGGTGCTGAGAATGGACCACAACCAGCTGGGGAACGAGGGCGGGTCTAGGGTTTAGGCTTTAGGGTTTAGGTTTAAGGTTTAAGGTGTGCAGGAGGGGAGTGGGCGGGCCCGGGCCCCGCCTGCGCCTCCGCTCCGCCGCGCACCACCAGCAGCGCCTCGGACGACGCGAACTTGGCGAGGCGGTTCAGCGCGGCGCCGTCGCTCATCGCCGCCGCCGCGTTGTAGCGCCGCATGTTGAATTTGAAAGCAAAATTCGAAGGTGGCTCATCATAATATGGTTTCAAGTGCTTAGTTCTAGGCGCTTTCATCATGGGTTTCAAAGGGTCGACCTGCACCGCCCCACCGCGTAGATGTGGTGGTGCGTCGCGTTGGTCAGGAGCTCCTTACGAAGCACGCGGTCAACGTCCTTGTGCGGCTTGGGCGGATCAGCCGCCATCGCCGTCAACCGCCGGGCGCTTCGGCTGTCCAGCTCCGAGGTTTTGGTCTGTTTGGCGAGCGCGGCAGCGTCGGTTAAAGCGACGATCTCGGGCGGACCCAGCTGTAGCGGCGCAAGTTGATTTCGGAAGCAAAACTTGAAAGCACTTTATCGTATTTCAGGTTCAAGCGTTTAGTTCCAGGCGGTTTCAATGTGGGTTTGACAGAGTCAACCTGCACCGCCCTACCCAGCGCGCCCATCTCGTGGTGATGCGTGGCTCTCAGCGCGGGGAAGTTCTGCCCACCGGATAGGGCCTCCCATGTATTGCCCGCTATATCATTCAATGCATTTTGAACCCACGTCTCTTCAATTAAACGGCATTCCATGACGTGGCGAGCAACATCTGCGAGGCCCCACCGGCGGCGGCGGCGAGGCCCGCCAGGTTGTAGCGGCGCAAGTTGAATTTGAAAGCAAATCTTGAAAGCAGATTGTCGTATTTTGGTTTCAAGCGCTCAGTTCCGGGCGCTTTCAACTTGGATTTCATCGGTTCAACCTGCACCGCCTTACCAGGTAGCCCTGCGCAGCCCACGCCCAGGCCCGCACCGCCGGATCCACCTCCTCCTCGTCCCCCCCGCCGCCGCCCACCCCGCCCGAGACCTTCTGCTTGCTCGGCTTCTTCCTACCGCCGCCGCCGCCGCTAGACGTGATGTCGAGTTCAGAGGCGTCAGGTGCAGCGTTGGGCCCGCCGCTCGCCGGGCGCAGCCATAGGATGGACATCGCGGGTGTGGGTGCCAAGGGCCGGGTGCACTTGAGGCCCTCAACCTTGGTGTAGCGGCGCAAGTTGAATTTGAAACCAAAATTCGAATGCAGTTCCTCAATTTTAGTTTCGAGCGCTCGGTTCCAGGCGCTTTCAACGTGGGTTTGATTGGGTCAACCTGCACCGCCCTACCTTGGGCAGCGGTGTTGAGAACGGCGGTTTGCCGCTCAACCTGGGGCACCGGTCCCGTGCGTTGTTGCCGCAAGACGGCACCGAGGGAAACTCGCGCTCGGGTTGAGACGACACGCACGTCGAGCCGGAGGCTAGCGCGGCGCTTTCGCCCGCCTCGCTAGACCACAGCTCGGCGCGGCGGCGCCGCATCTCCGCAATGAAGTTTGCGTCGTCGCCTGCGTCCTCGCGTGCCAGGTCACCCGCGGGCGCGGCGAACGTGGTCTTGGGCGGCGGCGGGTTGAGCGCCGTCAACGCCGCGTACGTCGCCGCCACCCAGGGATCCGGGGCCGCCGCCGCCAGGGCCTCCGCCGCCGCACCCACCGCGGCGTCGCCGTTCCCCCGGCCGTCCTCGACGCCGCCGGCATCGCCTTTCTCTCGGTCGTCCTTGCCGCTGCTAGGGTTGGCGCTTTGCTCGTCTTCTCCAGTGTCTCCTCGTGCAGTGCTCTCGACGGCGGCGACGGCGGCGGCGGCGGCAGCGGCGGCGGTAGCGGTGGCGGCGGCAGCGGTAGCGGTAGCGGGAGCGGCGACAAACGCTACAGGAGCGGCGGTGGTGGACAGCGCAGAAGCGGCGGTGCCGGCGGCGGCGGCGGCGGCGGCGGCGGCGGTGGTGGACGGCACAGTAGCGGAGCTCTCGGTAGCAGCGGCGAAGGCATCGGCGGCGGCGCCATGAGCGTCCACGGCCCCCGCCCCTGCCGCCTTCATGAACTCCCTGATGTATTTCTCTTTCCTCTTCTCTTCCTTCTCCTCATCACTCATCGAAGCTTCCTTGGCCGCTTTGGCCGCCTTTTTGGCCGCCTTCTCTCCGAAAGTCAGCGGCTTCGTTTCCTTGATTTCCTTTTTGCGCTGCTCGTCCTCGCGCTCCGCCCCGGCCGCCGCCGCGTTTGTGGTGATGAGCACGGCCTCGGCGTCGGCGTCGACGTCGGCATCGGCAGCGGCGTCGGGGGCGGCGGCGGCATCGGTGGCGGCGGCGGCGGCGTCGGTGGCGGCGGCGGCGTCGGTGGCTGCGGCGGCGACAGTGGCGGCGGCGGCGTCGGAGGCGGCGGTGGCGTCCTCGGTCCCGGGCTTAGACTTGACCTCTCCTGCCGCCGCCGCCACCACCTCCAACATCTGGTCCTTCGTTTCCTTTTTGCCCATCTTGTCCCCGCGCTCCGCCTCCGCCGCCGCCGCGTTGGTCGCGATCAGCGCTGCCTCCGCTGCGGCGGCGGCGGCGGCGGCGTCCTCTGTCTCGGCCTCGGAGTTCAAGTCCTCCACCGCTGCTGCTGCCGCCTCCTTCGTTTCTTTCTTGCGCTTCTCGTCATCGCGCTGCGCTTGAGCCGCCGCCGCGTTTGTGGCGATGACCGCCACCTCGGCGGCGGCGGCCTCGGCGGCGGCGGCGGCGGCGGTGGCGGCGGCGGGGGCGGGGGCGGCGGCGGAGGCGGCGGCGGCGGCTGTGGTGTCATCCTCGGCACTCTGCGCGACGCCGCCCCCCTCCGCCTCCTCCCCTGACCCCCGCTCCGACCCTTCCGACTCCCCTGACTCCGTCTCTGCCCCTGCCTCTGATCCTGATGTTTCCAACTCTCCCTCCCACCCGGTGCCCCGCCCCGGCTCCAACTCTGCCTCGGAGTCCAACCCCGCCGCCGCTGCCGCCGCCGCACCCCACATCTGGTCTTTGGCCCGAATCAGCTTCGACTTGACGCTCTGCAGCCGAGCCAGCCTCTCCATCAGATACGCAACGGTCGATTCCGCTTCGGGAGCACCGTTACCCTGGACGTTGTCCCCTGGTGTACGCGTTTTCTCGGCGTCGTCAACCGCGCCCTCACCCTCGGGTGACTCTTTGGCAGCGGCGGCGGCGGGAGCGGCGGCGGCGGCGGCGGCAGCGGCCTCTGCCTTGGTCTTCTCGGCCTTGGCCTGTGCCACCGCCTAAGGTCTGACGGAAACGCATTTTCCAGCTGGAATTAATTTAAGTATCTTTGAGGTGTTTATAAGCGGGATAACTCAAGTGGTATCATCATCAGCGGGACAAAGAGCTCAAAGCGCCAGCTGAAGGAATTACTTATGCGTACTGGTGTAACAGGCCCTGCCACCGCCTGGCGCCACAGCGGCACGCCCCCGCCGGGTGTCGGAGAGACATCCGCCTCCTCATCCATTTCATCCTTCTCAGATAGAGCGCCCGTGCGCCACGCCTCCGGGGTCTTCACGCCGCCGCCGCCGCCGCCAACGCCGCTTAAGGTCTTACTGATGGTGGGTGCCTGGTCTAGTGGTATAGATACACGCTGAGTCAGACCTAGCTACACACCGCTACCACACTTCCGCGAGGCTCCACGCGAGCTCAACTTAAGCATCTTCGAGGGACTCCGTGTGACAGCTGTAGCGGTTTTGAGGTACAAACCGGCTCAAGTTGAGCCGAAATGAGGACGGCGTGAAAGGCCCTGCCGCCTGACGCGGGGGCGGGTCGTGGGTTGCCGCCGTGAAGGTCCAGCGCCCCGGGCGCAGGGGCTTACACTCGTTCCCATTTCAGCTCAACTTGAGCTCTTCTGTCCACCGTATAACCCAACTTAACCCATGAATGTGTCCTGGAGTTGCTCAAGTTGAGCTCTAACGTGGACAAGTGTAAGCCCCTGCCCAGGCTGCTCGTCCGCCGCGGTGGGAATGGCGGCGAGGATGACGATGAACAGCGCGCCGAGCTGTAGCGGTGCAAGTTGAATTTGAAAGCAACACTTGAAAGCGGATCATGACATTTTAGTTTCAAAGCGCTGAAACCAGGCGTGCTTTCAACACGGGGTTTGATAGGGTCAACCTGCACCGCCCTACCGAGCGCGAGCGCGGCGACGACCACGCATCGCACCAGCCTGTTGATGTAGCGTTCAGTGTCGGGGAGG
>Ga0307489_10002607_pt1 | contig 12053 bp, 16 predicted proteins | sample SB12metaG_FD_202247 | JGI IMG/M metagenome (GOLD analysis project Ga0307489, IMG submission 202247) | Sea-ice brine microbial communities from Beaufort Sea near Barrow, Alaska, United States - SB 1.2 | ecosystem: Environmental > Aquatic > Marine > Coastal | place: USA: Alaska | collected...
TTCAAAACTTCGTCGCTGTCATCAATGACCGGTCTCTCCCCTATACGCCCCCGCCCTGGTCATCCCACCATGGACCAGCAATCACCTAACTTTTGAACTGCTCCGGATCGTCAACCACCTCCGGATTTGTCAACCAGTGGCTGCGATTGTGCCAGATGCTCTTGACCGGGTGCGTCTTCACCTTGTGGCCCTTCTCCGGGTCGCCGTCCAACGGCTTGTGGGAGAACCCTGTAATCGGGAACCACGTATCCGTCAGCTGCACATACACCATTGTGCAGGGCCGGGCGCTCCTTCCCCATGAAATCTTAAACTCAGTGTCAGATGTGGTATCGAAGGTATGGTATCAAATCCCGTTCGACCAATCAAAACTGTCCATTTCGAAATTCCCACCGACTGACTCGCCGAATGTCCGACCGGGTCGCCATCCTTGTGTAACTGTAAATAGACCCTCGGTTTCGAGGAGATAAGGGTGACGTATCACTGCACCCCGACACTGAGTTTTACATGGAGTATCGTCCATGAAGTGGGGATGATGCTTGTTTCTGTACAAAGCCGTAGCCGCAGCTCCGACAGCTGTGTTACAACTGCCACAGCATGCGAAATCTTGAGTTGAGGTGAACAGGGTGACGGCGTGAGTTGAGGTGAGCAGGGTGATGGCGTGAGTTGAGGTGAATAGGGTGACGGCGTGAGTTGAGGTGAACAGGGTGACGGCGTGAGTTGAGGTGAACAAGGTGACGGCTTGAGTTGAGGTGAATAGGGTGACGGCGTGAGTTGAGGTGAGCAGGGTGACGGCGTGAGTTGAGGTGAACAGGGTGACGGCTTGAATTAAGGTGAACAGGGTGACGGCGTGAGTTGAGGTGAGCAGGGTGGGGGCTTGAGGGGCTTGGGTTGAGGTGCGCAGGGGACGGCGTGGCCAGCCGTGCCTTCTTGTAATCCTTGCGGGTGTAGTAGTGGCCCTTGGGGCCTCGCTTCTTCTTGCCCTCGTAGTTGATGGTGTGCACCTTCTCCACGCCCACCTTGTACCAGGGGCTGACACTCGTCCACTTTTCAGCTCAACCTGAGCCGTTCTGACACAAGCTACACCAGGAACGCCCCCTGATACTCCCTGACAACCCCTAAACAACCCCTACACAACCCCTACACAACCCCCAGACGCACCCCGCGGACGCACCCCCTGTCCCACAGGAAGCGCTCAAGTTGAGCCGAAAAGTGGACGGGTGTCAGCCCCTGCCTTGTACACCGACTGCAGGAAATTCCGAATCTCGATCTGCGGCAGCGACGGCAATTGAACGGAGGGGGAGGGTAAGCCCAGGGAGAAGGATGCGGCGAGTGGGCACGGGTACACTGGTACACTACTGCGTGAGCAAAAAGTCGGGTTGAGTTGGACAGGCAACGAGTGTAGATGGAGCGAGGAAAGAGGGCGGCACGGGGAGGGAAAGGGCGGAGAGGCGGTGTCAGATGAGGCGACAGGATGCGACGGGTCGGACGCGCCGCTCCGCATCTCTCGCGCTCACGCACACGACGTTGCGCTCTCCCTGTTGCACGGGTGGCGCACCCACACGGGTGGTTACGGCGACTTCTTCCTGGCTAACCTTGAACTGTAGATTGAATAGATATTTTCGGCTCGCTCACCTTGGTTGCCGAGGGCACGGTGAAGAAGGTGACGACCTTGAGTCCCTTTTCGGCCTGTTCCGGCGTCGGTGCCTTGAGGCGCAGCGACATGTTGGGGAAGTAGATGAGGCGCCCCTTCTTGCACAGCGACTCCCAGAACGCCTTGCCCGACATCCTATCCGAGTCACAGCGATCCCCAAGCTCAAATGCAAAACCCTCCCGGCTCGCGCTGTCAGAATAGCACGCTCCAGGCCAACGACCTACTATCTGCTGCGCCGACCTCGCCCGAGCCGGATACCGCGACGAAACCGCACGTGCAGCTTGCAGGCCAGGAAGGGTGGCCTGCGTCGCTGTGTGGGCACCGGTTGCCGCGGTGGCTGTGGTGTGGAGAAAATATCGCGACGCGCTACGCGCCGCGCCGCCCGACGCCCCGGTCGGTCGGCGCCACACGCAGCGGCGCGCAACGCGCCGCTTTCGTTGTTACGTTACTCACCCGCCGCCCCTCTCCCATCTTAGCGACCCAACGACCGGGGCAACCTCCTCGACGGACTCTCCGACGTGTGGATGACCCTCTGCTCATCGGCCCGCAAGCCGCCATGACTGAGGTAAACTCGTACCCATCCAGTGGTTGCTCAACATTCCGAGATGCCCTAATGTCAGGAGCGGCGCAAAGCGGAGCGCGACGCCAACGGCCTAGGCAGGATTCGCGGGAGCCCGGGGATCAGGTGGAGCTGCCGCGACTCGCGCAAACATAAACGCGAACCCGCTCGGCGACTGGAGGACTCAGGCCGCAAATCCTGCGGTGTTGATGGATGCGCTCGGAATCGAGGTGGTGAAGCAGGAGGGTGGCGCGGGTGACGGAGAAGCACAGTTCAGCCTCGGGGTGTGGTAATGAGTACAGCGGACGCAGCTGAGGGCGCGGGGAATGGACCGGGTGGCTGCTGCCGAACGAATCAAATTGAGTGAGCGAATATGTAATATTGGAAAAAATGTTTTACCATGCTGTATGGCACCCTGTCTTTGGCCGTCGAATATTCGGGCCGCCCGCAAGTATCGCATCACGTCTCATCGCTTCGCGCACCCACTGTGAGGGGACGCACTATGTCGTTTGTGCAAATGTTGTTGTGTTCGCTCACCCAGCTTTGGGGCGCGCTCTGCTTCTACTAGTACAGTACATACCTGACTCGGTTTCATCTCTCACTCATCCTCATCCTCATCATCATTACCTACGTTTTCCTCGATTATCCATCACATGTAAACCCCCGGTTCTTGAATTGCGCGTCATCCATCACATGTGTTTAGTGCGGCGTCGACCTCGTGTTCCACGCTCCCCAGCGGAAGCCAACGTATCCCTCGCAGAAGGGTCATGGAGAACAAGCACTCGACCGAGATCGGAGCATGACTCACCTTCAGGGTGAATGCTCATACACAAACGCGGAGGAGGAGGAGCTTTAACGTCGGTCGAGTGCTTGTTCTCAATCACCCCCCTGCCTCGGACCAATTTGCGCCCTTCTCGAACGGGCACGGGCCGGTGGTCAGGGCCTGGCGGACATTGCTCGCCACGTCATCCAACGCTCTTTGAACCCTCCTATATTGAGTTATACAGCACCCCATGACGCGGCCAGGTTTAGGGTTTAGGGTTTAGGGATTGGGGTTTAGGGTTGAGGGTTCACCTAAACCCTAAACCTACAACGCGGCGAGCAATATCCGGCAGGCCCTACCAGAGGTGGGCAGCTCAACGGGCAGACCCAGCTCCGGCGGCGGGTCCGCGTTGCCGTGAGACGACAGAATCGTTCAGCAGGGTCGTTGACAGCATGCACTCGACCAAGATCGGAGCGTGATTTACCTTGGGTGTACATGCGGGGGAGGAGGAGGAGGAGCGCGCCAGAGGCTTAATATCCCTCACGGGCAGACGCTCCTAGGTATACGTGCTGGGTTACATGGGTGTACGTGCGGGGGAGGAGGAGATGCAATGTCGGCCGAGTGCTTGTTTTCAATAGCCCCCCTGCCGTGGTGCGGTGGAGGATGCGGAGGCCGGCGGCGGCGGTGTGCGCACCCGGCGCGGCTTTGTGCGACATTGTGTACGGACAAGAGTTGAAAGTGAAAGCAAAGTCTGGAACAGTTCATCGCAGTTTACTTCATTCGCTGAAATCAAGCGCAGTCAAACCGCGGTCAACTGGGGTGGACTTGGGGGGAAGGTGCAGCGGCCTACCGCGGCCAGGTTGTCGAGGACGATCACGTCGCCCTCCATCCACTTGTGCGAGTAGCTCACCTCGGGCAGTAGGGGGGGGGTACACCACTCGCGCGTGATCAGATCACCGAGTCAGGCGAAATGCTTGTGTCACTGTGGTGCTTGGCATCTCACCTTGAAAGGGACCTACAAAGGCGCCACGCGGACGCTTACATCTCCAGCCCAGCACAGCGATGGAAGAAGACAAGGGTCAATGGGTATCGCGCACATGCATTTAGTCAGACAGACCAGAGACTTCTTAGTCCGTGTGTGCGAAGGTGCAAGCCTCACCGGGTGAGTCCAGCAGTTCCGCGTAGGCGCAGAAGAAGTCCTCCTTGTGGTAGAGTACCCAGCACGCTTGCGTCGCACAAGATGACATCATGCACACGACTTAAGATCATTGCGTGGGCAAATAGACAGGCAAACCGATTGTGGTGAGTACGTGTAGTGCTTACCATGTCGGGGGTGCGCCACGCACGGATGTTGCCGTCCAGCTTGGAGCCGGGTTTGGGCTTGGGGAGGTCGGCGGGGGTGCTGCCGTCGCCGAAGCGGGGATCCGCCCCGGCCGTGGACTTGGCCGCCTCGCCGCCGCCGCCGAGGCCTGCTCCGCCGCTTTCGCCGCTCAGCGACTCCAGGATGGCACCGGTCATCAGGGCCTTACACACGTTCTTGTTTCGGCTCAACTTAAGCAGCAAGCGCTTTTTGGGTGGTTTCAGTGATGGGTGGTTTCAGTGACAAAGACGGCTCAGATTGAGGTTGAGCTGTGAGGTGGACGAGTGTAAGCGCAAGCTCCTACCGGTCATGCCCATGTGGAGGTAGAGCGAGGGGCGCCCCGACACGGGGTGGGCCTTGGTTTAGCGGCGCAAGTTGAATGTGAAAGCAGAAGTTGAAAGCAGCACATCACACTTCAGTTTCAAGCGCTTAGTTCCAGTCGGTTTCAACGTGGATTTGATAGGGTCAACCTGCACCACCCTGCCTTGGCCAGGGAGTGCACGGCGCCGCCGTTGGAGTTGACGGAGGCGCAGCGCAGGAGACGCTCCTGGACCGCGCCGCTCAGCTGGTCGAACCCGTTGCCAGGGGCTTACACTCGTCCACTTCTCAGCTCAACTTGAGCCGTGTCTGACACCCAACAACACCCTACACACCCTGAACATCCCCAAGCACCCCCTTAACACGAGCTACACATCCGCTACGCGCACCCCGTATCCCATACAAAGCGCTCAAGTTGAGCTGAATAGTGGACGAGTGAACGCCCTTGCCCGTTGCCCAGGTGCGCGAACTGCGTGTCGCCCGCGCCGTCCGGCGCCTTGACGATGTGGTACACCACGTGGCCGAAGACGTCCCGGCAGAAGCTGCCGTCGTTGTGCCACTCGGGCCCCACGCTGTTGAAGCCGTGGTCGGAGTCGTTGGACAGGCGGAACACGTCGCGGCACGGCGACTCGGGGTGCACGCCGTGCGCCAGGGGCGTACACTCCTCCACTTTGCACCTTCAGGTGAGCACTGTTTGGGATACGTTGGGTAGTTGCAATGACGAAAACGGCCATGGTTTTGTGTTCGAGGCAGGGGATTATCGGGAACACGCACTTCGCTCGACGTTGAAGCTCCTCCTCCTCCTCGGCGTGTCTGTCTGAGCATTCATCCTGAAGGTACGAGCATAAAGTCACGCGGCACGTCCGATCTCGGTTCGAGTGTTTGTTCTCAACGGCCCTCCTGCGAGGGTGTCCTGGGGTCGGAGCCGAAAAGTGTATGATGGTAAGGCCCTGCCATGCGTGGAGTGCAGGGCGCCGGCGCCGAAGTTCTCGCTGAGCGCGCACTGCTGGTCGCCGGACAGGTACTGGCCGGACACGCCGGACTCGTTCTGCTGCGTGCCCTGCCCGCGGAACAGCGCGAACCCGTGCTCAGGGGCTTACACTGGTCCACTTTTCAGCTCAACTTGAGCGCTTTGTGTGGGATAGGGGGTGCGCGGAGGGATTGCGTAGCCCGTGTTAAGGGGGTGTTAGGGGGTGTGTAGGGTGTGTAGGGTGTTTTCTTGTGTCAGACACGGCTCAAGTTGAGCTGGAAAGTGAACGAGTGTCAGCCCCTGCCCGTGCTCCGCCATCAGCACCTCCACCGCCCCGGCCAGCTTGGGCGGCATCTTGCCGCCCATGCCGGCCAGGTCCACGCCCTTGATCTCGATGCCGCACGGGTGGATGGGCTCACAGCTGGCGTTGAACTCCTGCTGCAGCACGGCGGTGGCGGCGGCGGCGGTCGGCGGCGAGGGGAACTCCGCGGTTCGGCCCCGCTCGCAGGGCCTGCGGGTTATTGCTCGCCACGTTATAGGGTGCTCTTGGAACCAAGCGACAAGGGCTCAAGGTGCGTTGGATGACGTGGCGGGGGGTTTTGTCAGGCCCTACCCGGCCGGGGCGCTTGCCGGAGCGCTCCTCCTCCGCTTGCCGCTGAGCCTCTTTCATGAGGATCTGGAAGGCTTGCTCGGTGGAGGCTCCGGCGGGCGGCGTGAAGCCAACCTGATCGAAGAGCGACAGGACGTCCTCCTCGGCCATCATGCCATTGGGGGTGCGGATCATGACGCCCGTTGGCGGCGGGCTGTTAGAGGGAGAGGAGGGAGGGACGGGCGGGGGCATTGCGTTGTGAGCAAAAAATGGGTATCGAGAGAGAGAAGGAAGGGAGCGGCCGGTGCAGTGTGGTTGCGCGGTTGCGGGGAAAGGGTGCTAGTCTTAAGACGCAAGGGCAAGCACTCTGTCCAGAAGATCCGATAAGCGCGGGCGGCTGTTTGGGGCGGCGACGACGGAGGTGGCGGCGGGGGATTGTTGAGAGTGACGGCACCCCCCAGATTCGTTGTGGTTGCCTTCGGGAAACTAAAAGCACTCACGTGTCGGTGCTAGAACTCCTGACAGGGGTCGCGCGGCGGGCGGCGGGTCTGTTCGCCTCAGATATGTTGCCGCAGAGTACAGCTGAGGAGCGGGGCGCCAACCAACGTGCAGTACGAAGCACGGCGGTCATCAAATTGTGCCGAGACTGAGAGTCGAATTGGTGAAGTTGGTTCAGCGACAACTCGAAAAGTGTCGAGTTCTTCTTGCAGCGCTTTATGCGTTTTTAGGGATTTAGGGTTTGGGGTTAGGGTTTCGATTGAGCTTGACGAAGCACTTGTCCTCGAGCTTCACTCACTGACACCTGGCGAGGCACCACCGCCCTCCGCCCCGCCTGTGTCGCCTTCGCCGTTCTCCGCCCCGCTCTAAGGCCTGGCAGACACTGCTCGCCACGTTATCCAACGCGCGCTGGACCCTCGTCTCTTGAGTCAAACCGCGTCCAATGACGCGCCGAGCAATATCTTCTGCCCCGCCCTGTCCCACGTGCGGCAGCTCCACCGCCGCCGAGGAGCTCACACTAGTCCCGGCTTGACGTGAGCACTGTTTGCGGGATACGTTGGGTGGTTGCAGGGGTTCAGTGACAAGAACGACTCAGGTTGAGATGAGAAGTGGACGAGAGTGGAAACCCTTGCCGCCGCCTCCACCGCTCAGGGCCGGGCAGACAGTGCTCGCCAGGTCACTGGTTGCCGTTTAAATCAAGAGACGAGGGTCCAACGTGCGTTGGATGACGTGGCGAGTTATACTTCCAGGCCCTAGCGGGGGCTGGACGATGGCGGAGGCGACACAGGCGGGGTGGTCCGAGGCGGGGTGGAAGGCGGCGGTGAGAGGCCAGGCCGGGCCCCAGGGGGATATTGAGACAATCACTCCTGGATGATGTGGTGAGCAGCATCTACCAGGCTCTCGCGGCGCGGCGTTGGTCGTCCGTGCACACCCTAAGCGCGGGCAGCAGTGTCGGGCTGCGTAGATTCAGGGCTGACGATTCTTTTGCTATGGGTAGGTGGATATGGGGTGTCAAAGTCATCAAAAGGGGGTCGAAACGGACCGAACAGCGCCTGCCCAAAGCAGAAGGCCACCTGCTGCTCCCGAAGGACCCCTACAGCCGCACCTTCCACTACTCGTGCGTCGCAACCGGTACGCCGGCTGTACCGGTTGCGACGCGAAAATTCTGCACGAGTGCGGAGCCGCAGACCTGCGCACATCAGAGGTTACTGTAGTTACCAAGGTCCAAGATTCATTCGAAGCACTCAGACTGCTGCTCCGAGCCAAGCAGTCTGAAGACGGCTGCGGCGCGACGAGGACATCCGAAGCAAAGGCCAGGGACGTGCTGGCTTCCAGCCACCACCTCTGGGCATCTTGGGTAAGGCATGCCAAGCAGTTTCCATCACATCATACGATGCCATTTAACTCAAGCAACTCAAGCCCACGCGTACGCCGTTTCGGAATCGCTCGCCACGTTAACGGATCCGCATGCGCCGCGCTTTCAGACTTTGTTTTCAACTGCAACATGCGCCGCTACAGATTGGTACGTTGCCAAACTAGCTAGGTGCTTCGCAAGTTGCAATATCATACAGCACGTTTCGTTTCTCCCCATCGTCTCTTGAAATGTTTTCGCGAGTCTATCATGTCTGTTCAGTTTCTTCTTCATTGGCGTTGCGAGTGCGTTCGTGCGTTCTGTGTGCGGCGTCCGTTCTGCTGCTTTATTTCTTCTTGTATTATATCGTCGTCCCCCTCCGACCTCCGACGCTTCTTCTTGCTTAAGAACCCCACGTGAGCTGGAAGCAGCGCTCGCGCAGAACGTCCACCGGACGCTCGCGGCCGCGGGTCGACGGCGCGGGCAGCCGCATGTGCGTGTTGTGGTTCATCATCTTCTCCAACTCCGTCGCCGGGTGAAACGCCGGCCCGACGTCGTCGCAGAAGTAAGACCGGCCAAGCTGATAGAGAGGCCCGATCACGCTGCGGTCAAGGCCGTCCCACTCAGGCCGAGGGTATTTCTCCTTGAGAGCAACGAACGCGCGAACGATGTCGTCTTGGGTCACGCGCTTGCCGGGGCGCCCCACGACGATCCAGGGCGTAGCGGCGCAAGTTGAATTCGAAAGCAACACTTAAAGCAGTGAAACATACTCTGGTTTCAAGCGCATAGTACCGGGCGCTTTCTACATGGATTTGATAGGGTCAACCTGCACCGCCCTACCAGGGCCCTTCGGCCTCGCCAATCGGGAACGCCCCGCAGGGAGGCGGAGGGTCAGGCACCGCGGGCTCGCGTTCCGCCTTCGCCAGGGATTCGCTGCAATCGTCACCCTCGGCTGTCATCGTTTTGTAGAGGTTGATCGTGAACATCTTGCTCTCGTCCGCGTCCTTCTGGGTGAAATACCCACTCCAGTGCCCCCAGATCAGGGGCTTACACTCGTTCACCTCTCAGCTCAACTTGAGCGCTATTTATGGGATAGGGGGTGCGCGTAGGGGTTGCGTAGCCCGTGTTGAGGGTGTGTTAGGGGGTGTTTAGGATGTGCAGGGTCTTTTTGTGTGTCAGACAAGGCTCAAGTTGAGCTGAAGAGTGAACGAGTGTGAGCCCCTGCCCCAGGTACCGGTGTCGACGGCGACGTAGCCCTCGCCTTTGGAGCACACCTCCGTGAGCTCGCGCAGCGCTCGGCTGCCGAGCTCCTCGCACCCGGGCGGGGGCCTGAGGCTGTTGAGGCGGTCCTCTTCCACCATGCGCGCCCAGGCCTCCTGCGTCACTCCCGCGGGGCAGGGGCTTACACTCGTTCACTTTTCAGCTCAACTTGAGCCGTGTCTGACACACAAAAACACCCTACACACCTCAAACACCCCCTGAAATGCCCTCAACACGGGCTACACAACCCCTACGCGCAACCATTATTCCACAAAAAGCGCTCAAGTTGAGCTGAGAAGTGAACGAGTGTAAGCCCCTGCCTCGGGGCACTGCTGCATAGTGTCCTTTTTGCACACTGTTGTTGTTGCTCGCTTTTTTTATCTTGGTGTTGCTTGCTGACCGCTCGTATCAGAGGAAGTTGACGCGAGTGAAGAGAACGTGGAGGTCGCGTGGGCGCGGAGACGAACAAGAAGGCCGCGGCCGTCGTGGAGAATTGAGGGAGGGGGGCGGCGCAGGAAAGAAGTGAGGAGAGCTTTGCCCCCCATCACCAGATCTTTCCAGCTGTAGTCAGATCTGAGGGAAGATCTCAGATACAGACCTACCTTTCGCCACGCGCGCTTGGACCGGACGCCGCGCCGACCGTGGAGATGTCGTGACAGGTTCCGGGGGAACGACTCCTCAGACGGTCAGATCTATGAGAGAAGTTGCCAGTATTGTAGCTCAACCTTACTCCGCGGCGCGGCCTCACTTCTCTCGCGCACCGCCGCACGCCGCCGCACTCGCACACATGGTACCCTACATGGACGCGCCCGACGTAAACGTCGTCATCATGCAGCTCATATGGGACTCCGACGACCCCGACTCGCTCCCCGACCTCGTACCCGCCCCGCGCCCGACTACCCCGGCCACGCCTCCGCAACCGCCTGTGCACGAGGTGCCCAACACGGCCGACCACTACGCGCGCGCCGCCGCCGCCGCCGCCGCCGCCGCCGCCGCCGTTGCTGCCGCCGCCGCACCCAGAAGCCCCCACAACGCCGACGCGTCCACGCTCGCCGCGCCCGCGCCTACCCCGCGCCCGCCCACCCCAGCCACGCCTCTGCAGCCGCCTGTGCACGAGGTGTTGCCCGACACGGCCGACAACCACCAGGACCCCGACCTGGTCCGCGCCGCAGCCATCGAGCGCCGCCTCGCCGACTTCGAGGCCGACATGGCGCGCATGGCGCGCGCGGAGAACTCGGCAGGGGGGTTATTGAGCACGAGCACTCGCCGAGTCGACCGCCACTTCCACGAACCTATGAGTTTACCTTACTCGGTCTCAAGTGCTTTTTCCCACGAGACCCGCCTACGAGGTCGCTGCGGCCAAGACAGCGGCGGCGGGGGCGGCGGCGGTGGCGGCGGCGGATGCGGAGGCGGCCAAGACGCCTCAGAAGTCCGCCGCCTCCCCCTCCGACGTGGCGAACCAGTTCCCCGGCGAGCTCGCGATCGACCGGCGCGTGCGCGTGTTCTGGCCCGAGGAGGGAGACTTCTTCGCCGGCCTGGTCACCGCGCACAACGCCAAGACCGGCCGCCACACCATTCGTTACGACGACGGCGATGTGGAGGTAGAGGCTGGCTTACACTACTCGCCGCGTCATCGACATGTCTTTTGAACACTCGTTTCTCGAGTTAAACAGCTTCCTGTGACGTCTTGACGTGGCACGCGATATCTGCCAGGCCCATTGCCCGCCTGGTCATCGACACCTGACACACATTTTGAACCCTCGTTACTTAAGTTACATGGCGTTCTGTGACGTGGCGAGCAATGTTTGCCAAGCCCTGCACGGAGGAGGTGGTGCTGGCCGCGGAGCGCATGGAGTGGGAGGACGGGTCCGCGGCCGTGGCGGCGACGCCGCCGCCGCTGGCTGCGGCCGCCAAGGCTGCGCCGCGGCGCCGCTCGAAGATGAGCGCCGCCGCCGCCGCCGACCTCGCCTCGGCCAAGGCGGCGTTCGACGCGTACATCGGCGACGCAGCGACGGAGACGTGGCCCGTCGAGGACCTGCTGCCGCTCTCGCTGCGCGCCACGTTCCTCTCCTCCTCCTCCTGCGAGCGGAAGAAGCTACTCAAGTGGCGGCGCTACGCTTACCCCGCCGCCGCGTTCGACCCGCTGGTCAGCGGCGGCAGCGGCAGGATGGCCCTCACCGAGAACGCCTTCACAGAGTTCGGGCGGCACGTCAAGAGCTTCGCGGGTTGCGCGTCGCGGCGCGTCAAGGTAGGCCTGGCTACCTGGCTGGCACATATCACTCGCCACGTCATGAGCTGCCAAGACACGAGGGTTTAAAGTTGCGTCGGATGACGTGGATGGCAATGCGTTCAGGCCTTGCGCGAAGGACCCCCGATTCATCAACGAGACGGGCCTGAACGTCGTGTACTGGACCGAGGTGGCGGTCACCACCGAGGGGTGTGCACAGTTCCACACGCGCACCAATGGCACCGCCGTCGCCGCCGCCGCCGCCGCCGTCGGGCAGCGGCTGCGCGTGTTCTGGCCGGACGACGACACCTTCTACGCCGGCACTGTGACTGCCTTCGACGAGCGCACGGGCACGCACGAGGTGCAGTACGACGACGGCAATGTGGAGCAACTGCAGCTGCAAGGGGAACGCATCGAGCTGCTAGCTGACGGGCCGGCGCTTGCGGCGGACGCGGAGGAGGGCGCGCGGGTGGTGAAGCACGGCGCTGACGGCGCGCCGCCCGCCAA
>Ga0307489_10002609_pt1 | contig 12043 bp, 12 predicted proteins | sample SB12metaG_FD_202247 | JGI IMG/M metagenome (GOLD analysis project Ga0307489, IMG submission 202247) | Sea-ice brine microbial communities from Beaufort Sea near Barrow, Alaska, United States - SB 1.2 | ecosystem: Environmental > Aquatic > Marine > Coastal | place: USA: Alaska | collected...
CTTTGTCGTGTAAGAGTAAGAGGGTGACCGCTGAACGCCAGCTCCAATCTGCATCCCCCAATCACAGCGATCTCTTCAGGCTTCGCTTTTGTCACAATTTTCTCACATGACCAATTTTCGGTCATTCGACCGATTCTGGGGTGATCAGAACGGCGTATGACCGTACTGGACAGGACAATTCCGAATGCCCCTCGTTTCGCGAGAGCCACCGACCTGTCGACATCCACTGTTGAGTATTATTTTGTACGATTGTCCGTGTGACCAGAAAGTTCTGAGGGATGTCAGTGTTTCCAAACCTACCGAGGCTTCAGCGGCTGGGCCAGCGACGCTCTTTTCCGACGCGATGAAGCGCACGGCGACGCCGACGCGAACCGTGCAAGACGGCATATACCTGAATGTTGGTAGTTCCAGCCAATCGCGGCGGCGGCGGCAACGGAGGGCGCGCGTCGTCCCGTTCCCGGCAGCATGAGCGCTGGTTACGCGCCAGCTTCAACAGCCCTGCTTGCGCTCATTATGGGCCCGACAGAGTCGCAGCCTGCTTTCGGCGAGCCGCGGTCGAAATCCATTCAGCAATTCGGGGGCAGGGGGGGGGGAGGAACGGTACGCGGTCTCCAACATGTCATTGACTTCCACTCGTCCGTGCGCATATTTTGAACGCGTGCTAGCGCGCTTCGGCGCCGTTGTCGCTGCGCTAGAGGATGCGCATCTTAGCGCCCGCTATGAGGACTCGAGTGTATTCGACGGTCTACGACTCAGGAATACAGCCAGTTGGAGCTGCTGAATCTCGGGATTTTCTGTTGCCTATTCCGAGTGTGACAATTTGCACCCCCCTGAAGTAGAGCCTGCGCATAGTTTCGGAAGGGGAATTTGGGGTGCGTCGACCCGGAGTATCTCCGTCATCTCCGACCGCGCTTCCTGGACATCGAGCTGAACACCGAGTGACCGTTGGTTCAGAAAGTATCATATGATATGCGCGCCTTGCGCCAACAAGGGGCTGAAAAATGGTGTCACAACGTGCGCCGTCGCGAGAGTTCGGTGGCCGTTCAGCACGCATGGTTGACGGATCGCCGCCAGGATGGTCCTGACAAGTCCTAAAAAACACCTGCAACGATCACCCGCCGTCGTGTTTTCCGCGCAGAACTGCGGAAGCGCACACCTGGGCAACCTGGGCACGTACCAAGAGCATTTCAGTTTAACGCAAAACGGTCAGAACGTTGCCGGGCGGGCGCGTGTTGCGCTTTACAGGTGAATGTTCGGATTTGACGAGTCAACTCATAAAAAGTGACAGGTCTTTTTACATCGAAATTCCCCCCCAGAAACTATGCGAAGGACACAAAGGAGATTGCTGTGATTTATGAACTCAATGTCGGGACGACAGCGACATGTCGCCCTGAGATCCTCGAAATCGAGGGTCTCTATGGACTCAGGGATCGCGACCCGGTCGGACTTCCGGCGTGATGGTCGGTGGGATTTACGAATGGACAGCTCTGATTGATTGAGCGTATTTCGATACCATAGCTTTGATGCGGACCGACAGTGATAAATAAACTCTCTTCATCAAATTTTAAGGGGGAAAGATAGCAATTTCAACGGGCTCATTGACGAGTCATCTATAGTTTGCTCGGCACAGGCACACAGTCAGGGGCTGTCACGTCCAAAAAAAGTGCAGGCTCCGTAGCCCCACCGGAGCCCCATTCTGTCCAAATCTGCCACGAAGGCGCGGCGGCGGGACGGCGCAGGGGCGTATATCACGTGACGCCGCCGCCTCTACGAAACATGTACAAACCCAAGGAACACTGCCAGCGCTCGTCAGGGCGTTTTTTTCGCGGCGACCTGGCGTGAACCGCCTTCCGTGCCCATATATGCCCAGAAATGCCCTATTCTTTTCATGGACCTGAGATACGGCGTGCCGCAGCGCCCGATGGGTTGGGCCGCTTTGTCCAGCTGTCACGGGGTTCAAATTAGTGTGTACTGTACTCGGGAGCCAGCCAATCGCCGCCCTCGGCTCACGGACCGATACCGCGCAATTGTGCCAGCCCCGTAAATTGGCCCCGCACTGGCTGGCTCCCGATTACACCACCTCGTTAGGTGAACCCCCGACGGGCGCGTGCGGCTGCCCAACCGTTTGGGCGGTATTGCACGCCGTACATCGGACCCGTCCTAGAGAATGCATCTCAAAGGACGGGGAGGGGGGTCATGGGCGAACGCCGGCGTAAAAACTTACTAGCGAGCGCAGGCAGCGTTCCTCAGGGGTCAATAGCTGTCGTCGATGCGGCGGCGTCGCGTGAGAAACGCTGCCGCGCTTTCCCCCCGCCGTAACATTCGGGGTGGTTAGGGGCAGAATCGGGCTGCCGCGTCAGCTCAGTTTCGGTCTCCGACTGTTTGCCTGTGACCACCTGACGAGTTAATTAGACTGTCGAATTACTATCAATCCCCCTTAGACTCAGTATTGGACGGACTAGTCCTTCTGTTCTCCTCGCAATCGAGGGTCTAGTTACTCGAGTTCACGACCGCCCTAATTCCTGATTCCTACCAGTTTCCTTCACGAACGAAACTTTAACTCTAGATTCTTAAGTTAATTATTTGTCAAAAGGTTTTTCCCGTTCTCCGGGCCAGGAGATTTGACTACACCCAAATGACATCTTTTGCTATTCTATTTTCATATTCCTGCTTCACGTCGCGCTTCTCGGCGATCGTTGGAGCCACATTTTTCAGATTCATTCGTATAAGACACCAGCTCAGCATCCCCGGCAGGAGGGGGGAGTGGCGCCTTAACGCTGATCGGGAGCAATTTCAAATGAAATTCGAAATTGTGGCTCCAACGATTGCCGAGAAGCGCGACGAGACGCAGGAGTATGTTGAGCAAATGGCATAATCATGCTTGTGGGTGTAGTTATTCTCCGAGCCGTGAGAAGGGGTAACAAATTGTGTTTGGCAAAGAATTGAGTCCAGAAACTTGAGTCGAAATTTCGTTCGCATTTTCCTTTGGTAGCGGGTTCGTGAGCTTAAACTCAATGTCAGGTCTGGAATCAAAGTTGTGGTATCGAACTCCGTTCGACCAATCAGAAGAGACTAAAGCAAAATTCCCGCCGACCGACTCGCCGAAAGTCCGGCCGGTTCGCGATCCTAGATCAAATAGACCCTCCATTGCAAGGGAAAGGGTAAGGTGCCCTGAACCTCATCAAATACCACCGACCCTCATCAAATACCACCCGAACATCATCAAATACCACATGAGCATTGTCAAATACCACCACTGTCTAATTCCCTATCGACGATTTGAGTTATGAACGGAAAGGGTGACCTGCTTCCTGCTGACGTGCGTTTGAAAAGCGCCGTCGCACCGTGCACCATCGCGAGAGCTCGTGGGGCGTTTGGCGCGGTTGGTTTATGGATCGCCGCCATGATTGGCCCGACGAGTCCGCAACATGCCTGTGGGATAACCACCTGCCGTCCTTTGCCCCGCGCAGATCGTCGGCAGCGGCCGCCTGGGCGCGTTTCCGGAGCATCTGGCACTTTTCGGACCTGATGAGCGCTGACGACGATCTGCGCTGAGAAAATGGACGGCAAGTGGTCGTCGCAGGTGTGTTGCGGTCGCGTTGGGTCAATCCTGGCGGCCATCCATCAACCATGCGCGCCAGACGCCCAACAAACGCTCGCGATGGTGCACGGTGCGACGGCGCTTTTCAAAAACACGACAGCAGGAAGCAGGTATCCCTTCGCGTTCCGAACTCAACTCGTCGATCGCGAGTAAAACAGTGGTGGATTTCATGATGTTCAGTTGGTATATCACGATGCTCGGGTTCGGTGGCTACGCGGCCCACAGACCCGCTGCATAAGAAAATATGACTCTAAGGGTGAATTCTTGAACCACACTGTAACTCAAGATTGCAGTCCAGTCCTCCGACCGGCGGACACCGTCCAATTAGCATGCTTGCCGACCGGAGTCCGATCACCCTTATTTTCTGATACAACGGGTCCGTGGGCCGCGTAGGGTAGTGCATGAGGTGAAGGTAGAAGGAGAAGGATTCATATTCCGCATACCCCCTTCCCACGCGCCCCGCAACGTGTCCACTTCTGATTGGCGGGGACGGTGTCTAGCGTATCTCGCTATGCCCCCCGCCGCGCACCCTCCACGGAGCTGGCCCAATAACCTCGTGAAGGACGAATGGCCCCAATGCCTCACATCACAATGCTGTCAAAACTACGCCCGAATTTCCGAGGAAATGCTTAAAATTCCCGAGAAATTGCCGGGACATCCTGCATTTCTGGAATTGCCTACCATGCCGGAAAGACATGCCCAGAATTTCCGTGCCTCCCTACAGGGCTCAGCCGGCCAAGAATTGCCCGAGAGGTGGCTCGGCGGGACGCGTTCGGAAAGTCACGCCCGGGGAACCGGCGCGGTATACGGTGAGTCTAAGGGATCGTGCGAGAGTGTCGCCGGCAGCAGCGACGGCGCGTTCGTTGCGGCAGCGCCGCTCTGCGCTTATAGATCAGTTGGCGTATATCGAAACAGGCCTTCCCGCGTGACGCGCCCTCAGGCCCTTGAAAACGCCCTGAAGCTCTGTTTTGTGTGGCGAATCGGCGAGCATGACGGGCGAAAATTGGCGTACAAAGTGGGCGGCAGACACCCCCCCTTTAAATAGGCACGCGCGTCGATGCGCCGGAGGGAAACAGCGAGTATCGCCGCCCGCACGCCTCAGGGCGATGCGCACATATGGACCGTCGTTTCCAACCCAAATGACTCTAGAAACTGGCGCGGTGGCGGCGATACACAACGGCGAGGCGGCGGCGATACTCGCTGTTCGACCCTCGCGGAGTCCACGGCATGACTACTACGAACGGATTCCGCGCCTCGGCGCGGCCGCCACCGCAACTTCGTACGCCAATGGTCGCGCGTCATTCTCGCCGATTCGGCACTCAAACAGAGCTCCCGGGCGTTTTGAAGGGCATCTCTCGGCGCCCACGCGCGTCAGGACCGATTCGTAATTATTGAGTCATAGACGGTGAAATTTGCTGTATCATATACGCCAACTGGTCTATTCCCGTGCATTCATGCTATATCACGCTTTGCGCTAATTCTCGACACTGTCGTTTCTTGAATTATTAGACCACCAAAAACATGGTATAAAGTTGAGAGGCGACTTCAGTACACCCGGATGCATCATGGAAACGTCGAACCACCCAAATCGGAGCCCGGATTCGTGCTCAGCGTGCCAAGGCGACACATGCATGGTGTGGCATGGTGCGAAAACGGCGCGGAACCGGGGAAGTTAGGACGATGCATTGCTTATCAGCAAGGGAAGGTATCAAATATTGAAACGTGAATCGATTGATACTTGATACTATGCGCTTGCGATCGATTGATACCTGATACTTGAATGAAAACGGCCGATTGGTATTTGACATTTCTTTTAAAAATCGTGATCATCGAACGTCGATAATCGATGCTCTAGCCCCCCTACCAACGGTCTATTAACTGAAGGAAAGACCACAAATCTTTCTCGTTTTGACGCCGAAATCGCCCAAAAATGCCCAAAACAGGTCTATCCCTCTTTACGATTGGACGTGTTTCTGGATTTATCACTCAACAACGGAAACAATTTCTCCCCAAATCACCAAAAATCGTCCAAAATTGCCTTAAATCGCCCGAAGTCGCTTCGCAGACAGCAGCGACACACTGTGGTTTCTACAGCGCACGCATCGATGGATGCCAATGTTATACCGACTCTGATCGATTGATGTATGATACATGCAGTTCTGTGTTTTTTTTATAATCGATTGATACTTGATACCATCGTGAACTCTGATTATCGATATCTGCCCCGATAATCGAGTTTTGAAACATTCCCTTGCTCATGAGATGAGGCACGGGGCTCCAAAATGGCGCGCGCGATGCGATTGGCCCGGGCGGGACGCTGGGAAATGCTTTTCTCGAGGGTTTATTGACACAGGGCCTCCAAAAAGTATCCCAAGAATCCTCGGTCAGCGACGCTGAACGCGTTTCCGCGCGTGAGCCACCTCTCGAAATTTCTTGGCCGGCTCAGCCTGTACGAGGCACGGTCAGCCGAAAAGTTTGAAAACGTGCAAGTCAGGAAATTCCATCGATGTATGAGTCTGCCTTCGTCTCCATTAATTTCCTGTCACGTCGCTGTACCTCAAAGCATATCTGACACCTGTTTCATTGTATATGCGCGCACCATTCCCTACCAAATTACGTCAATTATTGTATCAAGTGTGACGTGCATAGCGGAATGATGCACTCTTGGCGATCCGCCAGTTTTGTATGAAACGAATGGCTCTGAATGCGGTGCTATATCAACCTATAAATGCGGTGCTATATCAAACTCTACTTATCACGAATCCTATGACAAAGTAAGTGAAGCTATGCCTGAACTCATGTGATTTGCATTGAGATTACTGTCTTGCGATTGGTCGAGAGGAACATTCATAAATTCAATGTCCTTTCGACCAATCACAAATCAGCAAACACAATGACACTCAATGCAACTCACATGAGTTCAGTCATAGCTTCACTTACTTTGTCATACCAATTGAAACAGACCCCTACGTAGGATGGAACACTAGTGTGTTACAGAATTTCTATCAATTCTGAGCATTAACTATAATCCACGTATCGAGGTTAAAAGACAGTTGATGGATTTCAGCTAATACTCATAATTGACAGGGGGATTATGAGTAGTCGATTTCAACATTTAGAACATGGGGTTTAATGTAATACGGCATAATACATAAATGACGACCGATGAGCCACAAACACAGGAACATAATCCAACAATGCTAGCATCATTTCTCGCCATGACTAAAAGAGTGCCACGTCGTGTGCCCGATGAACCAAATACATATCAAATAAGTGTTGATGATCAAGCTTGCAATAACTGCTTTGACTTAACGCCTGCCATTGAGTATCAAGCTCAAAAGAGGTTTAGGCTTGGGATAGCGAAACGCTGCAAGAAGTGTACTGTAGGATCAAGTTACGCAATAACTACTGAAAAATTGCGGTGCAAATAGCGTGAAAACATGTTGGCGCCGACAGAATTTTACAGTCATAGACGACAATTGAATGGCTCAAAGTCGAAATGTCAGACATGCCAGGCAACCCAACCCCCACGTACAAGAGAACAATAATAGATACAGTTCAAAGTATTAGCTAAAATCCACGTCTCGAGGTATCAAGACAGTTGGGGGATTTTTAGATAATACTTAGAACAATGTTTAACATTTAAATGACTGATATGTCAATGAGTTCTAAAGCAAACATGACCCTGTTGTGTCACGGCCTATACGAAATGTGCGAATCTGAACTCGAAGGCGATCAACCGTATGGGCATTTGGGTTTCTGGTATGAGAAGTATCGACAGCATCAAAAGTACCACCCGGATGCCGCAAACCCAGAAAAAATAAGTAACGCGTTTCAGGAATCGTCTAAGTTATTTGCGTATGTTCGTCAGTATCTGCATAAGCTAAGCCTGCATGATTCTTTCGATTCTACTGTTGGGAAAACTGATCGCAGCACCGGTTACAGTGGAACTGACGAACAACACACCAACATTTCCCGAGTGCCTTAAACCGTTCGGTGACCTTCTAAAAGAATGGTCCGGGGGGCCGGTTAAACAGCTGGCGAAAACGGGGGAAAGTCGGATGTTTCAAATCATTTCCAATTGGCCTATTCCACCGCAGCGTCCAGCTCTACCTCCCAACACAATCGTGACACCAGATTGTAAATGGCGTGTTCCGTCTGTCGGATGCGAGTGGTTAAAGCCACCAGGTGGCGAGAGGGACGCCTTCTTTGAACATCACGATAGATTCATGGAATATTATAGGCAAAATTACGCTGGCGACCCGGTAATACAGCCAATATTGGAGAACTTCACTAAATTACTGTCCGAAAGGGACACTTAAGGTTAAACTCGATGGAAAACACACGCCCCCCCCCGTTTCGCCACGACATCCCGCACCCCTGAACCATTGGAAAGCATCCCCATGCCTCCATTCCTGGGTGTACTCTGTCCGGAGGACATGGAAGAATTGATAGTTAGCAGTAGGAAACTGGCAAGATCCGTGCACGCATGTAAACACAGCTAAGAAATGGAAATAACACCTGAGGGCCAGTAAGTATGAATAAAAGGTCAATTACCAAACGTTCGGGTCGGATGGGCACTGGCAACCACGACGGCAAGATAGTAATTAGACAATTGAGTAATTCATTTACATGGATTGTGATATTGACTGTAGTGACGGTGGTCAGCTTGGCGGTGGTACCCTGGATATGGTGACCCTCTCCTAAGGTAAAAAGGAAAATGGGAAACATCCGAGCGGCGCCGTCGTAAAGCGTGGAAGTAAAGTCGATCCAAACATATTATGTCGACACTGCAGTGTGGACACATGTGTCTACACCGTAAAGTATGTACAATATATCTGGATCGAGCATTGCAAATTTGATTGATGTTCGACATTTGACTTATATTGATGTACGCTTTCAATTTACATGTGATCCACTCTGACCATATTAGCTACAGCGCAGTACCACAGTGAGTAGGATCACGTTACACGTAAAATGCATTGTCAATACATTCAATTCAATCGATTCACGGTCAATTCAATCGATTCACGGTCAATTCAATCGATTACAGTTCAATTTGATCGATTACCGGTAACTTATATCGAATGATATCAATGAGTGAAATGTCCCAATCCCCCCCTTGATTAGACGGAAATCCATGATTATGGTGGTGGTTGGTGACCACATGGATAACGTGGTGATCCATGGAAAATGCTTAGGTAATATGTGAAACACATGTGAAACACATGTGAAAAACATGACATAAGATATAACGATTTGTGGGACTAACCGTGACAAAAGAGAAAAAAAAGGCACTAAGAACAGAAAGAGATTGATTGAATGAGAAAAGCAAACGTAAGGGCAATTACATGCAAAAGTGGAATTTGATGAGAAAGAAACTTATTGAGCAAATGAAACACGTGAGTCTGATGTAACCGGACAAAATGAAATTGTGAGTGAACCAAAGAGCGAGTGGATCACACATAAATTAAAACCTTACTTCAATATAAGTCAAATGTCGAACATCAATCAAATTTGAAATTCTCGATCGAGATACATTACAGTGTAGCTCCTCCTCCTTGGCCTGGCCACTTGTTTCTTGACTGCTGATGTTAGTGCACCTGTACACATGCACCTCCTTCTGCCTGGCCTGGCCACTCGTTCCCTGACTGCTGCTGATAGTGCACCCATACATATTCGCCTCTTCCTCCCTGGCTTGGCCACTCGTTCCCGGACTGCTGCTGATAGTGCACTTGTACACGCTCGCCTCCTCCTCCCTGGCCTGGCCACTCGTTCCCTGACTGCTTGCTCATGATGCACCCGTACACACTCGCCACCTCCTACTCCCTGGCCCGGCCACGGTTTATGACACAGCTCAGCCTGATCCGTTTTGAGACAAGGGCCAGGACGAAAGCCTGGTGCCTCCTTATACACGCGGAAGCGTCTCTATCTCTCTCTGTCTGAAACTGTCACTGATGGCGGGGCAGCATGGCCAGTCCCTCCAAGACGGAACTCAACTACGGCATCGCAGGGGGCCGTACCGCATTCGGAGCCGTTCCTCCTGCTCATTTGGTGGCAGGGGATTACTCTCGTCCACTTTTCGGCTCAACGTAAGCGTCATACAGCGGTGCAGGTTGAGCCCGGGTCGTGGGTCGGTGCCGGTTAACCCGGGTCGTGGGTAGGTGCAGGTAGACCCGGGCCCACCGCGCATGGTGCAGCGCTTTTCTATGAGACTGAGTACATTTGAGGGTTGTTTAGAGAGTGTTCAGCAAGTGGACGAGTGTAAGACCCTCCCAGCAGGGCACTACGTTCCAGCGGGCACATGCGCCGCCCCCTCTCGTCCCTGAACCTCCTGAAACTCTAGGCAGGGGCTCACTCTCGCCCAGTTTTCGGCTCAACGTAAGCGCTTTCTATGGACAGGGAGTGCATTTAGGGGTTGTTTAGAGGGTCTTCAACGGGTCGACGAGTGTAGGACCCTCGAAGCAGGATGCTGCGTTCCAGCGGGCACCGTGCCAGCGGGCATCCACGCCGCCCCCGCTCATCCCGCTTGTTGCGAAGCCGGATCCTAGAGCGGCAGGGCGCGCGCTGAGGGACCCCCTGGTAGGGCGGTGCAGGTTCACCCCATGAAACCCAAGTTGAACCCGCCTGGAACTAATTAAAATGTGATATACTGCTTTCATCTTCTGCTTTCAAATTCAACTTGCGCCGCTACATACTAGCGCCCACCCTGGCGCCCACCACGCCGCCCATTCTGGTCTTCGGCGCCCGCCGCCAGTCCGGCGAGCGGTGCGTCTCCTTCGCCGCCGAGCCTGGGTAGCCTCCTGACGGGAATTATCATTACCGGTTGAAGCTCACCCATAGGCAGGCTTCCGTCGTTGAGCTGCATATGTTCTTCCCCAATATGCACCACAACAAGGAATACGAGGAGGTCGCCGAATGGGTGATCGCCAAGGATGAGCCTGTAGAATAGTCAGTACCTGGGGTCATTCCGGGGCCATCCTGGCTCACAACTTGGGTGCAAACCTGGTCGACCCAGGGGTCAAGCTAGGGGTCAACTTGGGTCCACCTAGGGGTCAACCTGTGCAACACTGTTTCATAATAAAGAAGAGTTATGAATACTACCGCTCGTATCGAGTGGCCATCATGAATGAACCCAAGTGTATTCGAATGTAACAAAACTGGCTTGAACAGCTTCAAAAGTCACAATAGCGCTCAGCACGATATGATGGATTCAAAATGTGATTTCTTTGAATTTTAAACACCAAAATGACACTTGATCGCAGTTGACCCAATATCGGTTGATCGAAATCATCTTCAACGCGAATCGCCCGAGCCGTCGCGCGCGTCGCGACGTGGCGAGCACGCGGGGGGGCGCTTTGAAGGGCGTACCTCACGGTGAACGGCCGTCCGTCGCGTGTTTTGACGATGTTGAAAATGTTCGGTGGAATTGCCGCGAAACGTGGCCGATGCACGGAACGGACGGGCGTGTACAGTGTCAATGCGGATCGTCTGAAACCGAATATCGTATTTTCAAAGCGAGACCCCCATCAACGGCGAGGGCATTGGACCGTAAGTAAAGTTGGATTCTATAGGCTGATCCTGTCTCGTGCCATAGCACCCCCCCCACAGGTATCGAGGCCCCAATTTCGTCGCCAGTGAGGATATTTCAGACCATAAATTGACGAGTCAAACAATGGTTCGCGAGCTAGTGCCTATGACAAGATGGGGACTTCCCGGTACGCGCCCCTATACTCTAAGAAACTGGAGGCTTCTGTGGTCAGTTGCGTGATTCTGTGACTCACGACCGACACCCGGCCGACCGGTTTCAGTGCCTTGTCGAGTTATTGGACCCCCAACTGTAAATCAGTGATTTACCCCCCAATTTCTTAAAGTAGAGGGGATCGTACCGCGTAGGACAGTCTTCAATGAAGGTCACGCTCCCCCTCATTCCGAATTTATACCAAAAAAAACGAACGAAAATTTGACTCAAGATTCTTGAGTTATATCGTCGCCAAAAACATTTTGACCCCCACTCAGTTCTAGGACCGAAAACCTTTCGGAAACACATTTCTTTGCAAAACTCTTTTGATTTTCCTAGGTATGGTTGCGCATCTCAGGGAATGGTCGAACGTGATGTTGACACTCGCCCGAACACGCAACTTAATTCATGGCGCGGAGGCGCAATTTATATTTTGCTCAGATACACAGAGCTGGTGCGTGATCAAACAAAAAGCTCAACATTCTGTTCGATCATTCCCTGAGATGCGCGACCATACCCAGGAAAATCAAAAAACTTTTGCAAAGAAAAGTGCTCCCGAAAAGTTCTTTTCGCCTAGAACTGAGTGGTGGTCAAAATGTTTTTGGCAACGATATAACTGAAGAATCTTGAGTCAAGTTTTCGTTCGTAAACTTTTTTGGTAGAAATACAGAATGAGGGGGAGCGTGACCTTAAGGATATAT
>Ga0307489_10002610_pt1 | contig 12043 bp, 14 predicted proteins | sample SB12metaG_FD_202247 | JGI IMG/M metagenome (GOLD analysis project Ga0307489, IMG submission 202247) | Sea-ice brine microbial communities from Beaufort Sea near Barrow, Alaska, United States - SB 1.2 | ecosystem: Environmental > Aquatic > Marine > Coastal | place: USA: Alaska | collected...
CGTCCTCCTCGTTCTCCTCCTCATTTACCCCGGGACTGCCCCCCCCCTTCCCGTCAAGGTCATCCCACTGCCCGCCCAATCCAAACCGGTATAAGTCGTACTTTCCAAAAAGCTTGAGGGCAATAAAGAAGCAGAAAAGGAAGAGGAAGTGCAGACGGGCAAGTCGCCACACGGTGGAGTTTCTCATTGGAATCAAAAGTCAACCTGCCTCGCGCAATCAAGTTTAGGGCCTTATGTGGTGTAGATTTGGTCAGGTAACCCTCGGAATTTCGAGGCAACGAAACCCTCGCAGTCTACAGTTGGGTCCTCCTATTCTAGATTGAATGAATCATGAAGGTCCTGAAGTGGTCTCACAGAAAATGTTTACAAAGTCGGCAAAAGTTAATTTCCTCACAAATTCGTCAGCTTATCCTGTATTGTTACTAATATGAATAATACGTTGACGGATCTGCGCGGGAATTGACTCTTACGAAGCGACTTTACAAACACTTTCTGCGAGATGAGAAGAGACCTTGAGAAAGTCGCTGGCATGGCGCGCGGCCGCGAATTTCAGGAGCTCGTCCTCATCCTCCTCCTTCCCATCCTCGAAGGCCTTCTGCATTTTCATCCTAAAGCCGCCTTTTAGTTTGACCTCCCCGCCGCCCCCTGGCTTGCTGGCCTCCCCATCTTCGTGTTCCGCCGCGGTCGTGTTCTCGCTGGCGCGGCGCGCAGGAGCGACGAGGGGAGGAGAGGCGACGACAGGCGTGCTGCAGCGGCGCGTAGAGGAGCACCGCCGCACCTCCTGGAGGCGCGCAGCGCTCTCCCGCGCCGCTGGCGAGCACTGCACCCGCCGCGCCCCACCCGAGCTGCTGCCACCAGCCCTGCGCGGTGCAGGCGATATAAGAACCCCCCCCCCCCGTAGGACTCTACAGCAGCATACGCCAATGGCCCTATGGTGGTGCTAGGGGGTGGGGGGGTCTTATGAGCGAGGTACCCCTGTGGCGCAAACAAGGCCTGGAGAGAGCCAGTTTTCGGCTGGCTGAGGCGGATTCGCCTCCCTGCAAGAACAGATCGAGCATCTTCAAGGGGGAGTGGAGCTACCTTAGCGTGCTGGTGGTGGCACTAGAGATGCATTCGAAGGAAGTGGCGCGGGGGAGGCGCTTCGGTTGGGACGAGGAGCCGGCCGTGTCAACAGCTCGAGCTGCTCCAGCGTCGAGGGTGCCTGGAGGTGGCGGCGCAGAGCCTGCTTTGGCGTTTGTGCGTTGGGGTCTGGGGTTTAAGGCTTAGGGTTGAGGGCTGAGGGTGGAGGGTGGAGGTTGTTGATCGGGGGATGCACCATCCTGGAGGGGTGGCATTGCCCCAGCGTCAGGGCTATCTCCCCGTGCGCTGGAGGAGTCAGGTAGCGGTGGGGTGCCGCGGGGTTTCTTTCCGATGCGGGTGCGGAGAGGGACGATGGATGAAGTTTCCAACTCAGGGACAGAAGGAGCGGAGATGCTGCGCCGCATGGAGCGGGGCGGGCTGCCACCGGAGAGCGATACCGAGGCGAGCGGTGAAGCGCGCCCTCCTGGCATGGGCGATTTGCGCAGCACTGCCAACAGTGGGCTGCCGCCGAGGCTGCCGCCGAAGTCCCTTCCGGCGTTGACGGGAGAGGATTTCAGTGGGGTCAGCCTTCCGACGCTGGGGGCGGTGGAGCTGATGCTCGATGCTCTGGTGAGGAGCGGGGAAACGTGACCCGCGACTGGCGAGGTAGGAGCATCGTGGAATGCATTGAGAAAGGAAGGGCGCCTTTCTTCGCAGCAGCCCTCGTGGTATTGCCACAGCGGACTGGACGTAGTGTCAAAGCGGCCCAACGGCGACTGCTGCATCGCTGCGTGCGCTTGCGCCCGCGCAGTCATCTGCCGATCCAGTCTAGATGGTTCGTCCGGCACGTCCGTCGCGTACACAGTCGTACCTGACCGACGGGAAGGGCGAGCTGCCACAGTGACTGACTGCGGCACGGCGTCGGGCTCAACTCGACACACGTCCTTGGTCATGACTGCCGTCCGTAGAGGGCTTGCAGACATGCAGGGCGCAGAAGGTTCAGGCAAGACGGAAGCAGTGTCCTGTCGAAAGCTGCACCTGCACTGGTGCAAAGCTCGTGGTGTAGATGCGTCTTTTTTTTCTTTCAAGGCAGGTCTTAAACTTATCTAGAACACAATAGACAAGTCGTGTGTGTCTTTCCCAGTCGTTCGGCAATTTGGTCGCTCTCAAAACCCACCGTTTCAGACTGGTTTCGAAACAAGAAGGTCGTACCGGAATAAGAACAAACGTACCGCAATAAATATCACGTACCTGGCCTGTTCCATGGGCGCAAAAGGGGGCGCAAACAATGCGCAAACGATCCGACCCCGCCCCCGGGACGGGACGTGTAAAGCGGGGTTCATTAAGGTGCGTGCATTGATTTCCTTTAGATGGACTGCCAACGGACTGCTGCCATTGCCTGCCAACGTGACGTTGGCAGTCACGTCGGCAGCGGATTGCCAACGTGACGTCCTCTTTATTTAAGGCAGGTGCAAGGGGTATTTTCCTAAAAATACCCCTTGGCGGGTTGTAAACTTATCTAGAACACAATAAGCAAGTCACGTATTTATTTCTCAGTCGTTCGGCAATTTGGTCGCTCTCAAACCCCACCGTTTCAAACTGGTTTCGAAGCAAGAAGGTCGTACCAGAATAAGAACAAACGTACCGCAATACATATCACGTACCTGGCCTACGTGATATGTAGTCCATGGAGATGGTGAAGGTGATGACGGAGGAGCTGTTTCGCGAGAAGAAAGAGCTCGTGCAGCGTCTCAACGCAATGCAAGAGCGAATCGCGGCGGAAATAGAGCCGGTGGCCAAGGTGCGTCGCAAGGTGGAGTGGATGGAGGAGAAGGAACGCTGTGTCGAGCTGTTGAACAAGGTCCCGCACCCCCCCCCACACACTCCTTTCTGCGGCCTGATGAGCACCAACTCACCCAGCCCGTTCTGGCGCAGATGTCTGCATCTCTTCAAGACGTGCTCAACGGATCGACTGAGGCGGACGACCTGAGTGGGGAGCTGACGCCCGCCAGCAATTCCGACGGGTCGTCGCGCGAGGTCTCCGAAACCGACGATGCAAGCCGCGCCACACCGCGTCACCCCTGGGCTCTCACCCGGGCCCGGTCCAGCCTGGGTGCCAGCTGGAACGAGCGCGGCTCCTTTATCCACCGCAACCTCACGCGCGCATTCTCCACGATGCTCGAGCTCGCGTCGCCGAAGAGAAAGTAAACGTACTGAAATTTCGTGTCTGCGCACCCCCACCCCCCTGCGGTCCAGACTCTCACGACTCATGTCTGAGAGAGCCGATGGGCAGGAAGTCATCTCGGGTCGAGTGCAGTGACGCTGACTGCAACGGTCGATGCAGCTGTGTCCGCTGTCGAGCGAAGACAGGAGTCCTCGCTCGTAAGAAACCGCGCCCCCCTAGGACCCTGCAGTAGGAATATGCCTAGGGACCTATGGTGGTCCTAGGGGGGGGGCGGTTTCGTATTAGCAAGGTGCCCCTGTATGGCACATATGAGACAATCAAGGCCAGATTCCTGCCTTGGCTCTTTGGTAAAGGTCGTTGAAAATTTTGAGGTGAGCGTGTCAATCTCAGACACATGTGCAAATGTCTGTCTGAGCAGGATGTAGGGAGAGGTCCTTGGCGAGAGAGTATTCCAAAAAGTGACAAGAGGAAAGGAACGAGGAAGGTAGATATAAGGCTACCTGGAAAAGGGGATTCAAACTCCGGTGGCGCAAGGCCGGTCTAATCATTTCGATGATTCAGTGGACTCGGACCAGTAGGTTGTCAATAAAGATCTCTCTCTTCATCGATAGCGAGGCATGTCCTGCTCTGACAGAGCCTCGGTGGGGGTGCATACGCGTCGGCCCTGTTGGTAGCAATGAATCCCTCGAGTGCCAAGCCACGTGAAAGTCGCCACACGTGTACAGGGGTACCTCACTGATGAGAAATTGCACGCCCCTAGGACCCTACCGTAGACCTATGCCTAGGGTCCTTGCGGGGTCCTAGGGGGGTGGGCATTTTTAAAATCGGCGAGGTACCCCTGTAAATCACCTCTCTGGTCGGCTCTGGTCTGTCAAGCCCTTCGACTTTGATTGGTACACTTAATGCGGTCCACTTGTCACGCAATACAGGGGTACCTCGCTCATAAGAAACAGCCCCCCCCCCTTGGACCACCATATGGCCCTCTAGAAATGTTTATATACGGCGTACTCGATTAGAAGGTCACAGTATTTTGAGGGGTGTGGTGTGCGTACCTTAAACAATTGAGGTCCACAGAAACGGGTATGCGCGGGCCTTAAATGATGAAGGTCCGCAAAAAACGGTTGTGTGGACCTTAAATGTGCACCTCACATTCAGTACATGTGAGGTCCGCAAAAAACGTGCATTTCAGTACATGTAAGGTCCGACAAAAACTTTCATTTGCACCACTCGGCAACCCAGGTTTTCCTGGGAAATGTTGACACTTTTTGGTCCCAAAAACTCGCCAGCTCCGTTCTCCGGGGAGGTAGGCGATGTCGAGCCAGATTCGTTTCGCTGTATTAAGGTCCGCAAGAAGGGAGTGTGCGGACTTTGGAACTTGAAGGTCTGCAAAAACGAGTGTTGTGCGTTGACCTTAAACAATTAAGGTCCACATCTCAGTTTAAGGTGTGTGGCCTTCTTTTGTGTAACCTTCTGTTCGAGTAAGCCCTGCACTCGACGCCAAGAACACGGTCCTTCCTACGGTCCTACGCTAGGACAAGTCCTAGGAGCATATGACTACCCTAGTGGCGGTGCCAGTCCTCAATTTCGAGGAACCCCTTCAATTCTCCTAGGACTGGCAAGCTGGAAACCCGCACAGGGCACTACAGGGCTACCTCACTCGTAAGAAACCGCAACCTGCCCTAGGATCCTACAGAAGGACTCTGCCTATGGTCCTATGGTGGTCCTAGGGGGGGGGGGGGGTCTCTTACGCGCGAGGTACCCCTGTACAGGGTGCAAGACCTTTATCAATAGCAACACGGGAGCCATGTATCTACACCCCCACGGAGGCTATTCGTCCCCACTGAGTTCCGATGATGCATTCCAACAGACATCTGCCCGGTAGCAGTGGAGCCAGAGCGGTGGCTCCAATGTCATCTCGAGGCGGGCTCGTCCTGGCCTAGCTGGCCTACCACGTCAGAGTCTGAGAAGGGGTCGCCAAACGTCAATCTCCCCTCCAGGCAGAGGTATTTGAAAGTGGAGATCGCAGCCCATTGCGCCTTTGAATGAGTTTACCCCCTGCAACACTCTAGCGCAGTAAGGCCTCACAGGAGCCTGTATCTAGGACCCCCCTATGGGCGGCGTGTGACCTTACAGGGGTACCTCGACCATAAGAACCCCCCCCCCCTCCCCCCTGGGACCTCCATAGGGGCCTAGGCTAAGGCCTACCGCAGGATCCCTAAGTGGAGGCGTTTTCTTCTGAGCGAGGTGCCCATGTGTACCAAGGACCGCCCTAGGAGCGGCGTGAAGGAAGCAAGGTTGAGAGGCTTCCGAAGAAGATTCAACTAGGCTTCAGGAAGATTCACTGAGCCTGCGGATCTACCTGAGGCCTTTGTGGATAATACAGTCGAGCTAATTCCTACCATTGGAGCTCTTTCCCCCCGAGACGGGCCACCCCAGGACCCGATCCTCACATCTACTTTCCAAGAGAAATCCGGGCGCGTTCGGCAGCCGCAGCCTGACGTTCCTGCGAAGAGACGTCGAGGGAGTGTTGCGTGAGGAACAAGCTGGCGTGCCGCAGCAAGTCCTCCACCTGACGAGATCATGGGAGAGAATCTTCATTGAACTTATGGCGTCGAACCGTAAACTTAAGGCGTCCAGAGAGGGCTCGACATGAAGGATCTACGGAATTGAAAGGACTTCGACGATACTCGATGTACAAACTATCGAGATCATCAGATGGGAAATGTTCTTCACGCGACCGAGAGGAAAAGAAGATCACGTGACCTTATCCTGTTGGAGGTGGTTAGTAAAAAGCAAATGGCTCCAATTCGTTTGGGGACTCCTGAGATCATTAGGTGAATACTCCGATACAAAACGCGTCTGGATGCATCCAAACATATCTAATCGTATTTAGTACTTCTGCTGGATTCGCCACTTTTCTGCTACTTTTTGGCTGCGTTTGGGGTATACTTTTGAGCCAGTCAATGAAGCTCTAAATGTTTTCAGTGGCACAGCACATCCCCCACCCCCCCAGATGGACAGAGAGAGCGCGAAATGACACGCAGGGCTAATGTATGGTCATAAGTAGCCATGCTTCATCCAACTAGGAGTGCCTCTTCACGTACACCACTCGGTGGACTACGAAGGTTTCGTTGCCTCACATTCATGAGGGTAGTGTGACCAAATGTATGCCACAGAAAGCCTGGAAGTTAATTTCGTCTGGGTAAATTGGCTTTTGTGAAAGGCTCGTAGTCCACCGTGTGGTACAGCTTCATCACATCACACTATGCAGAAAGGGGGGGCTTCGTCTTCCCTTGACCTGCAGGGCTGCATACACCGCTCAGAAGGCTGCGAGCCACATCTTGCCCAGATATTCGGGGGAAACGTGACCAGCTAGTGCTGACTTTTGGCGTGTTTCCTACGACACAATCCAATCATTGACTTTAGAAACGTTCCCCGTAGTGTGCTGAGTAGAAGCCCAAGTAGGAGAGAGTCGAATATGTTTCCATACGAGATTTTTGACCTGCAAGGCAGGTAGATAAAAGGCTACCGGGAAATGGGTATTCAAAACCTCATGGCACAAGGCCGGACCGCGAAATCAGCTCGCCGACAAAGCGGAACCGAAGCAGTTGGTCATCAATAAAGAACTCTCCATCGGGCATGCTCACAGGGGTACCTCGCTCATAAGAAAACTCCAACCACCCTAGGACCCCCCTAGAACCCTAGGCATGGGCCTACAGTGGGGTCCTAAGGGGGTACGTTTTCTTATGGGCCAGGTACCCCTGTACGATCGGGCGCCTCCTGGGCGAGGGCAGGTCCGCTTTCGAGCGAACATTTAAGACAGTCAATGCCACTTTGACTGTCTTAAATGGCACATTGAAGACAGTCAATGACCTGAAGGGCAGGCGGCATGGCGTGTGTGAGGCCTGAGGCCAGATAGACCAGGACGAGCCCGCATCGGGATGACGTTGGAGCCACTGCTCTGGCTCCACTGCTCTATATCGGGCAGATTTCTCTTGGAATACAATTCCGGAACTCAGTGCGTGCACCGCCGCCTTGTTTTCGCCTGCCAGGGCGGGGAGGAAAACAATCCAACAATCAAATTTATCGAAGTTCCCCGTAGTTTTTTGAGTGAAAGCCCAAGTAGGAAACCGTTTGCCGAAATTGAATGTGTTTCCAAATGAGATAATAAGATTGAACATGTTTCCAAATAACATCTGCAGATTGGGTATGTTTCCATTCGCGACCTGCAGGGCAGGCGGCATGGCGTCCACCGCCGCCGCGTTCTCACGCGCCACACAATCCAATAATTAACGTCAGGAAAGTTCCCCGCAGTGTCCTGAGTTGAAGCCCGAGTAGAAAATCGTTGTTCCAACTGGAATATGTGTTCAAGTGAGATCTTCAGATTGAATATGTTTTCGTAACCTTCTTCTTCTTCTTTACTCTCGTTACAGGTCCTAGAAGGTCCTTGAGCCTGAAGTTAAGTGATACCAGAGTCTATGAGCCTTGAATGCGAGCCCGCCTTGTCAGTCGAGACCTGCATGGCAGGTGGCATGGCGTCCACCGCCGCCTTGTTCACGCTCGCCAGACACTCCAATATATTGACGGCAGGAACGTTCCCCGTAGTGTTGAAGCCCAAGTAGAAAGAGGAAGCCCGAATAGAAAAGCGTTTTTCCAAGTTGAGGATGTTTTCAAGTGACATCTTCGGATTGAATATATTTCCATACGAGACACACGCACACATACACGCACACACACACACATTCACACACACACACACACACACACACACACACGCACGCACACACACACACGCTCACACACACACACACACGCACCTGCATGGCAGGCGGCATGGCGTCCACCGCCGCCTTGTTCTCGCTCGCCAGGGCGAGGAGGGCACGGTACTCCCCCAGCGTCTCCGCGTGCCGCCCTTGTGCCTGGAAGCCACACCAGGTTATGAAGGCAAACATAATCATAAGTGAATTATTGGTTATTGCCCAGGAAACACGCCAAAAGTCAGCAATTGGTCACGTAACAGTTTGCTGAGATTATGTTGGTCTTCATAACCGTGAGGGCACGGTACCCCCCCAGCGTCTCTGCGTACCACCCTTGTGCCTGGAAGGAGCCTCTTTAGGTCCTTTAGGTTCCTTTAGGTCCTTTAGGGTTTAATTCGCCCAACATAGCCTAACGACTCGCCCTTCCGTAGAAAGGACTGCAGAGAGAGCATTTTTCATATGAAAAGCGCGATCGTCACGCGGCGTCTCTCCGTGCCGCCCTTGTGTCTGAGGGTGGAAAAGTGGGTGTTAATAAATTGCCGAATGTGTGTTTGACCATTCAGGGTTGATGGCTCAAGGGCTTGTCGCGACGCGCTGGAGAGACGGGGGAGTCAGGGGGGCGTGCGCTTCTGCGCTCGGTCGAGAGAGCGAGAGAGAGATAACAGGTTACGAGCACAAGCTTGGGCTCGTAACCTGCTGTCTCTCTCTCGCTCTCTCGGTGGTACCTGCGACACGCCCTCAAGCCATCAGTCCTCACATTCAAATCAGGCAACGAGATGCGATCTGTGTTGGAGGATTCTAGCGATGCCTCCTTTTGAAATCTGGTAGCGACAGTTTAGCCAGGGTCCCCGTTTTGAATTGTCTCGATGTTTTCACGTTTCCCTGACGTGTTCCAACACCAAGGGGTATTTTGGTAAAACACCCCTTGGTAAAACCACTGCACGCCCCTTTACCGACGCGTTGTGGACATCCAAAGTTGGAGAGTCGCACCCTATATTGTGGGAATTGGAGCCGTTGAGCGACCGATCTCGTCTCCTAATTTGAGAGTCGCGGTGTGTGGCCTTGCGGTAGTCAGTATGGTTAGCAGACTATTCTCAAGATTACATGTTTGGTGCGTGGCACACATCCGTCAACGTTGGAGCGGAAAACAGCCCGGGCTCACCAAAAGCGGTGATCCCAAATAGACTGCGACCGAATTAGGGATTGTCAAGGGGTTCTGATGCACACATGAATTCCTGTATGAATACCGGCACGGCCGCAATCCACGCCAGGCCCTTCGTGGGGGTATTCAAATGTCAATTTTCAAAGATCTTTCAGGAAGCCGGGGCGCTTCTCGGCCAAAAGTTGACAAAGGCGCACCAATGGCTCCAAGCACGCACCTGAGACACCCCCACGAAGGGCCTTCTGTGGGTGTGCACTACCACCGAGGCTGGGTTTCAGTATTCATAAAGGTCTCCCTGTATGGGTTGGAACCCCGCCACGCTGTTCAGCCCTGTACAATCCTCCAAGGCAAATGTAGCATTTTGGCCTCCATGGTAAATAGCATGTTGGGGGCGCGAATGCCGGCACGACACTGATGAAACTGCACTGAAGACCAGAGGGCACGCGCCATGGCCCCCTAGATCTGGTCCCCAGATGGTTCCCTTGATCGTGCAGATCTGCACGATCTTGTATGAAAAGGCTTTCAGATTAAATCTTTCTGGCAAAGAACTTTGCCACACAATTTCTTCAATGTTACTAGTAAAAAATGTGCTGTGTAGTAGATTTCATTGCCAGAAAGTCTTAATTTAAAGGCCTTTCCATTTAAGATCGATGGGTCTATGGCGCGTGACCCGCAGCCGAGAGGTCAAGCGAGCTGGTAACGGGAAGGTAGATATAAGGCTACCTGGAAATCGAGAATTCAAACTTCCATGGCACAAGGCCGTTCTACTTCAATTATCTCGATGATCCAGTGGACTCGGACCAGTAGGTTGTCAATAAAGATCTCTCTCTAACGGTAACGCGTTAGTCCCCCAGCCCGAGTCCCTGAGGGCTGGTGCAGGATTCGTACGAACTGTCAACAAGGGGGGGAACACATTTTCATTGATTCGCAAACACGACCACATCACGCCAGCGAGGGAGGTGTCAAGAGACGTCGAGACTTTAACAGCCCGTAACCACCCCGAAGGGCGATATCATCCTGTGAAACGACACGACATCTAGGAACAGCTACCAGTGTTTTCAGAGCATGACAAAAGCTTCTCCGACGCGGGCCTCTCCCTGCTTAGTCCTCGATGCGTTTTTTTTTGGCACCACTATCTTCAGGCTTGAAAGTAAACCTGGTGAAGCCGCGCACCGACCGAGTAGCTCCACAACTCCCCGACGCCAACTATGGGGTTGGGACTTCGGTTCAGTGTCTAGGGTTTAGGGTCTCTTATATTTTGGTGGTTAGTGTTTAGGTTGTGCGGCTCGCGGTGTGCGGAGCGCCGAGGGGCTCGGGCTGGGGGACTAACGCCGCCCGTGCTGTCGCGACTTTGCCTTGGCCACCTCTCGAAAACGCGGCACGAGGGTCTCCAGCTCGGCAAGTGCGTTGATTTTGAAGAGTGCGTCGATCAGCTCCTTCAGACAATGCAGCTCCGAATTGTCGGTTTCGTCTTCCACCAACGGCGCCGCGGCGAGCGCGTTCCGAAGCATGGCCACCCCCTCCTCGTGGTGCCCCTCTTTCATGGCGATGGCGCCCAGCTCCATACACGACTGACACTCGACGGAGAAGAATCCGTGCGCAGCGCCAACGTCGCGGGCTTGGTTCAAGCACTTCTTGGCTTCCTCTCGCTGCCCGGCCAGATGGAGATAACCTCCGATGAAACACATCAGCTCGCCTTGGTCCCGGAAGCGTTGCATCCTGCCTAGGACCTCGACGCGTCGTTTTTCCAAGCTCACGACGAGGAAAAGGAGCTCGTTGGAGAAGCCAATTTCGGCAACCTTCTTTTTGTTGGCCTCGGCGAATGCTGCGAGGATGTCTTGGCAGGTGCTATCCAGTTGCACGACCAAAAGCTCTTCCATCCGCCCTTCGTGTGTCAGCACCTCGCGCCAATCCCCAGCCAAGTGCGCCCGTTTCACTTTCTCAAACACTCGATCGATATGAAGTTTCGGGGGAGGCGGCGCGCACGTCTTTTTGTGCCGCTTCCAGTTGGCGTTCTGGCACTCCGGGCCGCAATAGGAGGCTTTCTTGCAGACTGAGCAGCGCTTGAACGACACGCCGTGCTTGCCACAGTGGGTGCAGCTTTCTGAGATTCCCGACATTCTTGCAGACTGAGCAGAGCTTGAACGACCTTCCGTGCCAATGGGTTCAACGGTCTGGATTTGTTTTTTCAAGGGACAGGCAAAACTCCGCCCGTAAATCGTGAAGAAGGGCAGAATGAAGACTCACTGGGTCCGACTGCAGAGCTCATTCGTATTTCGTTCTCGTCTCCTTCTGGTTTTGAGGCGGGCGTGGGGTTGGTGTGGGTTTAATACAAAGCACCAAAACACCAAAGCACCAAAGCACCTAAAGGACCTAAAGGACCTAAAGGGTTCGGTGCACTGTACTGCTGGATCCTCGAGATCATTTACTGCAATCCGAAAGGACGCAGGGCTTTGCTGCGGATCCCGTCTACGGAAGGGCGAAGTGTTTGCCTATGTTGGGCAAAATCAAAACCTCAAGGACCTAAAATGTATGTTCAGTGAGCATGGAAACTAGTTGGTATGCCTTCACCCACCCCAACAGTACCACTCTTTATCTCCTCTTCACGAGCCTCTGCACTGGAGAGCTAAACGCGATCCGAAAGCAAAAAATCTTAATCTGCTGTCCTTTCCACGGAAGGGCGTGTCGTCGGGCTATGGTGGGGGCATTTAAAACCTAAAGGACCTATAGGCCGTACAGGTGATTGACCGCTCGGTGCAATCGCTTACAGGCGGCAGGCACGGCCGAGGCCATGCAGTCTGGTTGATCGCTGGTGGGGTTGAGGGTTAGGCAGGCCCCAACGAGGAGAAATAGTGTGTGTGTGTGTGAGAGAGAGAGAGA
>Ga0307489_10002611_pt1 | contig 12041 bp, 16 predicted proteins | sample SB12metaG_FD_202247 | JGI IMG/M metagenome (GOLD analysis project Ga0307489, IMG submission 202247) | Sea-ice brine microbial communities from Beaufort Sea near Barrow, Alaska, United States - SB 1.2 | ecosystem: Environmental > Aquatic > Marine > Coastal | place: USA: Alaska | collected...
TCCCATCTTGTCTGCCATTTTGTCATCCATCATGCCATCCATATTGCCTCCCATCTTGCCTCCCATCTTGCCTCCCATCTTGTCTGCCATTTTGTCATCCATCTTGCCTCCCATCTTGCCTCCCATCTTGCCTCCCATCTTTTCTGCCATTTTGTCATCCATCTTGCCATCCATCTTGTCTTTCATCTTGTCTTTCATCGTCGATCCCTTCTCCTCCTTCTTGCCTTCCGTGTTGTAGGGTCATTCAGAACAATCACTCGACCGAGGTCGGTGGGGGCATGACCAACCTTCGGGGTGGATGAATGCTCATACAGACGCGCGGATGAGAGGAGGAGATTCAACGTCGGTCGAGTGCTTGTTTTCAATGACCCCCCTGCCTCGGGCTCATACTCGCCCTTGGCCTAGGGCCTGACCTGAGTGACAAGATATGATCGGGAGATCGATATGGGAGATCGATATGGGAGATCGATATGGGAGATCGGACATCAATGAGATATCGATAGGGATGCCGATATGGGATATGGGTTATCGATTTGGGACATGGGTTATCGTTATGGTTATCTACCATATCGATACGGTCATCTCCCATATCGATATGGGATATCTTGACACTCTGGGCCTGACAGATAAACATGCTGGCCAGCCACATCACGCGATGCCGTTTGACTAATAAAATACATGAAGGACTAGAATGTGGAGAATGACGTGGTGGGCAATATCTGTCAGGCCCTACGTCGGTATCGGTAGACGCGGCCTCGTACTCGTACTCAGGCTCAGGCTCCCGCTCAGGCTCAGGCAGGAGGGTCATTGAGAACAAGCATTCCAAGTGAGATCGGAACATGACTTACATTCGGGGTGGGCTCGTGCATGTAACGTCGGTCGAGTGCTTGTTATCAATACCCTCCCTGCCAGGCTCAATGTCGGCCTCACCACCAGTCGCGCGCTCAGGCTGGGGCTCGGCGTCCTGCCCCATCGGCTTCGTGTATTCCTCAGTCCAGGGTCGTACACCCTGCGACCCGTGGACGTGCTCAACGCGGGCGTCTTCAAGGATGACGTTTGAGAGCGAGTGCCACCGACGGTGCGCCTGCTTCAGAAAGTCTGCCCGGCTAGGCACGCGCCCGTAGGCGGCGGACAACGGCTCCACCAGCCAGGAGCGTTAGGAAACTCACACAATGTAGGCATGACACGCCGCCGTTATTATAGATTGCCCTCGTACTCACGTGACTTTAAGGACCAAGCCACGGCTGAGACGGCTCAAGTTGAGGTGAACAAGGGAACGAGTTCCAGGCCTGTCATTAAAACTCAATGCCAGTCAAACGAGGGTCGTGTATATCTACGCGGTACGATCCCCTCTACCCTACTAAGAAACTGAGGGGTAGATCACATTGATTTACAGTTTAGGGTTTGATAACTCGAGACTGGTCGGCCGGGTGTCGGTCGTAAGGCACCGAATCACGGACCTCACCACTGAACCTCCCAGTTTCTTAGAGTACAGGGGCTCCGACCGCGTAGATCTGAGCCTTAGATTTGGGAAATTCCATGCCTTCGAATTAGTTGGAAAAGACAAAAATTGCGTCGATCTTCCGAGAAATATTACGAGACGTATCTAACTCCCGAGAGTTAACACCCTGCCGCGGTAGTGGTCGAGGAGTAGCCGCCGCCGCCGCCGCCGCCGCCGCCGCCGCCGCCGCCGCCGTCGCCACCGTCGCCGGGCAACAGAGCCGGACACACTTCGCCGCGGTCGCTTAACTTGAGCACCTTGGAGGATGACGTCGGGATGACTTAAGACCACTCTGATAGCGACCGGGGACAAGCTACGACAAAGCTACGACAGCTCCTCCTCGCGCCGCGGGTCCTCTGCTATCGCGGCCGCGTCGTCGCGTTCTCGCCGCCTCCCGCGTCTCAACTGAATCCCGAGAATGGTGCCACTCGGCAGTGAGAGGAGTCGCGTTCACGCTCGGGGGCGCGGTCCGCTTGGGCCCTACCGCCACCGCCAGTGCTCGTGTCCACGGACTCGCCGTATCCGCGGCGTATCTTGGCGCCCGAGGAGTGGCCCCAGCTGCCCCACTTCATGCCGCCCCAGCCGCCGCCGCCGCCGCCGCCGTCGCCGGAGCCGTGCGTCCACTTGCCCCACTTGCCGCCGACCTTGCCGTGGTGCCCGAAGGCGGCGGCGGGCGGCGGCGCGGCGGCGGCGAGCGCGAGGACCAGCGCCAGGGCCAGCGGGGCCAGGCGGGCCAGGGCGGGGGCGGCGCGGCGCAGGCCCCCGGCCGCGGAACCCGCAGCAGAGGTCGAGGAAACCGACGGCGTCTTCATCGTGACGGTCAGGCGGTCCTTATGCGTTTGCTGGCTGGTCCGACGAATGGAGGTTGACGGGATAAGAGAAGAGCGCGGATACGGAGCGGCGCTGGTCGCGTGCGCAGTGTCGAAGAAAGTGACCCTCACGGCCGCGGGAAGCGCGACTGATGGGAATCCTGCCAAATCTCTGCAGAATCAAGTTACGACGCGTAGAGCTATGACAAAGCAGTTGCCACGTAGGGCTGATGAACACCAGCTAGTCCAAGAAATTTTCAACCCCCGAAGGGAAGTTTCTACTCAAAGTGCGACTACGATTACGGCGAGCATGCTACATTTGAAAGCAAAACGTGCAGGCACTTTGTCGTGATAGACTTTCAAGCGCTGGAACCAGGCGGTTTCAACACGGTTTCAATAACTCCACAAACCCACAACGATGATTGTTCTTGGCATCCTCAACATGAACGTGCACTTTCACTCGTTCCCGTAAGGCCAATGTAAAAGGCAAATGAAGGGCCAGCGATATCCGCAACTGGGGCCTTATTGGCTTCCTCAATTCGCACTCATGGAGGCGCGAGACGGCTTGGCGGCGTGCTGTCACTAATGATACGACGACGCCGTGATGGAAGAACAAAGAAGGAGCGCACCGCGCATGATGGAGGAACAACGATGAAGCGCACCGCGCGATCATCCAGGAACAATGATGAGAACACCGCGCAATGACGGAAGAACAATGATGCAGTGCTGCACACTGGTACACAACGATGAAACGAGACAACCGATGGGGCACGATGTGCATACCCACCAATTAGAGTCTAGTGTTTAGGGTTCAGGGTTTAATCATGATGAATGCCACACAACCCACCGGGGCACGCCGTGTCCCCCCCGCTCAATGACCTACGCGAGTAGCGAGAAAGACGTAACCACACTCTGCGTTACTTCCGGTAGATGTTTTTCAAAGTTTTCATTCACCAAAGGTTTCACTCGATCTCTTTGTGCACTGTTTCTCCGCCTAAATTACAAAACCGCTACCATCCTTTCTGATTGCCGCGGGCACACCTCACACGCGCTGCCGCTCCGAGCCCGCAGCCGCAGCCGCAGCAGTACTCCATCTCCACTACCACAAACCCAACGCCTCCCGCTCACCGAACCACAACCGCCCGATCCAACCGCACGCGCACACCCAAGCGATCCCGTGCACCGGTGTACGCTGTGCATACACACCGGTGCACACTGTGTTATTGTGTTTATAGCCATGTTGGCGCCACGTGTCTATTTCTTCCCGATTCTTACATGACGCCGACGGCGGCGGGCGCGGTGTGCTTCAGCCTAGTGAGCATCTGCTTGAAGCGGGTCAGGTCGGTGTGCTTGTCCGGCTTGACCGGCACCAGGTTCTCGTCGCTGACGAGCGCGAACACCGCCTCCCAGCCGGACTGCGACTGGGTGACCTGAACCGTCGCCTCCTGCCGCTCGCGGTTGGTCTTGTACACCGCCATAACCCAGGGCCGCACCCACTCAGGTTTAGGGTTTAGGGTATAGGATGGGCCAGAATTCTGTGGTTTTCATTGTCGGAGCTTGACTTATCAACCGTACAACCTTCGCCACGTTAGGGCCCCGCCTGCAGCTGCTTCTCGCGCTGACTGTACATCAGGTCGCGCTCCGCCTGCGCCGCCGACCAGGGTCCGCCGCGCGCCACGGATGCAGTGCTCACATCGGGTGGATGCTACCATGTACCAGTGTAGGAGTGTAGGAGTGGAGGAGTGGAGTGTAGGAGTGTAGGAGTGTAGGAGTGTAAGAGTGTAGGAGTGTAGAAGTGTAGAAGTGTAGAAGTCTGCGAGTGTACGAGTGTACGAGTGTACGAGTGTACGAGTGTACGAGTGTACGAGTGTACGAGTGTACGAGTGTACGAGTGTACGAGTGTACGAGTGTACGAGCGCAGTATGATCAAATATCATGATGGCAACAGGCCGTGCTGGTGACATCAAATGAAATATTCCGTTTACGTGACCATGAGCAAACGATGTGATGGATGGGGAGGTAACATGACATTGAGGTCCACGTGGATGCGTGCAGCATGAGCAAACAGTGCGACAGCAGCGGGCCCCAAGCAGGCAGCGGGCCCAGGGCCATACCTCCTCGCGGATAGTCTGCAGGTCGCGCGCCTCCTCCTCCTCCTTCTCAGCGATCATGGTGTAGCGGCGCAGGTTGAATTTGAGAGCAAGTTCAAGGCAGTTCTCCATATTTTAGTTTCAAGCGCTTAATTCCAGGCGCTTTCAACATGGGTGTTATGGGTTCAACCTGCATCACCCGACCATGGCCTCCTGCGCCGCCTTCCACTCCGCCAGCGCGCTGGACCCCAAGGTGTAGCGGCGCAAGTTGAAATTGAAAGCAATTATTGAAAGCAGTCCATCGCATTTCAGTATCGACACGCTTAATTCCAGGCGCTTTCAACGTGGGTTTGATAGGGTCAAGCTGCACTGCCCTACCAAGGACGCCGCCTCCACCGACATGCCGCCGCCGCCGCCACCGCCGCCGTTGTCGAGCGACATGCTGCCGACGCCGTTCGTCACGGGCGCCATTTGATCCGCCTCCGGCATACCCATGTCGACAGGCCCGCCGCCGCCGCCACCGCCGCCGCCGAGGGACCCCGCGTCGCTGAATTCACCCATACCCGCGTATAGGGCCGTGACATACAGACATTTCTTCAGCAGGTGTTGAGCGGGATAACGAACTCAAGTGGTTCCTGGGATAACTAACTCAGAGTGCGAGCTGCAGACGGAAGAACGGGTGAGGCCCTGCCGGCGTCGCTGAAGTCGCCCATGGGGGCGGGGGGGGCGCCGGCCATGTCGCCCATCATCTCGCCGCCGCCGAGGTCGCCGCTGCCCATGTCAGCGGGGGGAGCAGCGTCGCCGCCTGCAGTGTACAAGGGCGGGAACCAGGGCGCCAGGCGTCAGACGTCGTTTGCCGAAGCGCATGGAAGGCAGGGGCTTGCACTCGTCCACTATTCAGCTCAACTTGAGCCGTTTATGACACAAAAGCACACCCTAAACACCCTGAATACCCCCTGCCACCCCGTAAACACCCCCGAAACAATCCCTAACTGCACCCCCTGTCACACAGAAGGCGCTTAAGTTGAGCTGAAGAGTGGGCAAGTGTAGGCCCCTGGTGGGAGCGAGGAAGACACTTGGGGGCCAGGACGAAAGCCTGGTGCATCCCTGTACACGTGGAAGCGTCTCTCTCTCTCTCTCGAGGACGGTGTGGGGTGTTCGTCGTGAGCCGAGGAGATGTGAGAGGCGGGGGGCGTTACTTGTTGGTTGAGGCCTCAATCACTCTCTCACTCACTCACGCGCGCACTCACGCAGTCTTCACACACTCACTCACACTCACTCACACACACACACAAAACTGAAAACTGACACACAAACTGACTCACTCTCGAACGAGTTTAGGGTGGTCGACGCGAGTCGAGGAGGGATGAGGAACGGGGGGATAACACATGTCAACAGTGCCTGTGGGGTGGTCGCTGGGAGTCGAGGAGGGCGGAAGCAAGACAGGTGTTCGAGATCTGACGAAGCCCCCAACAGTGTCGAAATCTCTCTTCGATCTTCCGAGGCGAGGGTGCCCAGCAGAGCACAAGAGAGCAACGATCTCCACCCGCGCGCTCAAACGAGGAGGACAAGCGCGCGTGACATAGGGGGAAGCGAGGTTTCCCCACGCAGCTGCGGGACGCTTCCACGTCGTGCCCGGCGGCGGATGCGCCGGTAACCCACGCCGCGCCGCGCACGGCTGGCTGGTTGCAGGAATACAGGGGGTCCCCTGAACGCAAGGCAGCCATGCAGAGAACCGGATTCTCTGATTGTGGAGGGTGGACGGCACCAGTACTTGAGGGACGTTTCGGGACTGACTCCCTTTACTTTGATTCGACCATAGAGACGGATGAGACGCCCTTGTGCGGCTTTGCTGCCCCGCTCCGACCCTCGGCTCACACTCAGCGTAGCAGGGCAGAGAATCGCCTGTCCTGCTCCTCTTGAGTTCCATTCTCAAGCGTCGCGTCGGGAATATTTTTGGGGAAGGTTTGGGCGCGGGGAAATGCAGGGGGTCGCGCGCACCTCCGAAGTAGTCGTCGCCGGCGGCCGGGGCAGGGGGCGGCGGGGGCGCGCCCTCGTTGAAGAACTCGTCCATGGGAAAGACGGCGCGGGAGAGCGGCCGATCGACGCGCGCGTTGAAAGTGAACCTCTCGCCTGCCTGAGGCTGAGGAGCATTTTTCACGTCACTGGTATTGAATATTATGGTTTAGGGTTTCGGACACTAAACACTAAACCCTAAACCCTAAACCTGGCGGACTGTCGATGTCGTGCGGACACGCCACGATCATGTCCGCCAACCGCGACGAGTGGCGTTTAATTTCCTCGGGCCGAAACGGCGGGTCTCTCCGTCTCCTCTCTACCCCAACACATTAGGCACCAGCCGGGACGCCACTCGCACTGCCGCGACGCCGCACGCATCCCATACCTCCGCGCCGCGCCCGCGGTCACCCCGCGCGCTCGCTCCGCTGAGGCCGAGCACGTCGCCGCCGGACCCCCCCCACACCACTCCTAAGCTGCGAGGACGAAATTACGTTTGCGGGCCTTCGGAACGCAATCTTTGCGTCTCTCCGTAACCATTGAACGACTGTCCCCCCGCTGACTGAACCCCGCGAGCGCCCTTTACGAGCCATGGGCTGCGTCGCGTCAACCGAGCCGAAGCCGGACGCCGGGAACCGGTTGCGGCGGGACGGGGGTTACGACGACGATTTCCCCGACGACGAGGGGTACAATGGCAGCGTCACCAAAAACCAGCAGCAGCAACAGCACCGCAATGCGCCTGCCAACGGCACCGACAATGGCAGGGCCTCTCACCAGGGGCTTACACTTGTTCCCATTTCCGCTGAACTTGAGCTTACTTTGCCCCTTTCCGCTCAACATAACCTCACTACGTCCCCCATATAACACAACGTAATCCGTAGATGTGGTCCGAAAGTGCTCGAGTTGAGCTCTAACGGGAGCGACGATTTCCCGAAGGTCCTGAAGTTGAGCTTTGAAGTGAGCGAGTGTGAGCCCCTTGCCTCTCACCCCACCTTCCTCTGCACCTCAAATCCTGGCTGTGTTTGTCTTCAATCGTCTGGCGGCGGCCCAGGTAGCGCTGCTCGAGGAACGCTCTGCGAGCGGCTACCCGCGCGCCGTGGATGTCCGCTCCCGACTCGCTCCTGGAGGGTGCTCTTTGCTTTTGCATTTGCATTCCCACCAAACAGCAAACACTACTGCCTGCTCGTGCATTCGGCCCTGAGCGAAGGTCACCACGTGCCCGCGCTCGGCGTGCCCGGCCACTATGCTCCCCACTCGTCGCCGCGCACCACGCAGGACCCGGCGGACAAGGATCGGCTGATGCACGCCAAGAAGAAGCGCGTCGCCATAGCTGCCGAGCAGCTCGCCTCCGCCGCGTCGGTAGGGCCGCTCGCCACTTTTCATTTTACAACTTCACACTTTCCGTCTTCACGGTCCTCCTCCTCCTCCTCCTCTCTCTTCCTCCCTCCTCCCTCCTCCCTCCTCCCTCCTCTTTCCTCCCCCATTCTCCTCCCTCATCGTCCTCTTCTTCTGCCTCTTCCTCTTCCTCTTCCTCCTCCTCCTGCTCCTCCCTCCTCCCTCCTCCTCCCTCCTCCTCCCTCCTCCCTCTTCCTCCTCCTCCCGTCTCCTCCTCCTCTTCCTCCTCCCTCCTCCTCCTCCTACCCCAACTCCACACCTTCACACCATGCGCAACCAGTGCGGGGTGAGGTGAGGGCCCTGCGCGGCGGCCGACATCCGCGCGGTGCCCAAGCCCGACATGGCCACCAAGCTCATCCTCGCCGCCGTGCAGGACAGCCTGCTCTTCGACGGCTTGAACGAGGTAGGGCGGTGCAGGTTGACCCTATGAAACCCAAGTTGAAACCGCCTGGAACTAAGCGCTGGAAACTGAAGAGTGATATGCTGCTTTCAACTTGTGCTTTGAAATTCGAGTTTGACCCCATGAAACCCAAGTTGGAACCGCCTTGAACTAAGCGCTTCAAACTGAAGTGTGATATACTGCTTTCAACTTCTGCTTTCAAAGTCAAGTTGCGCCGCTACATGGAGGCGACGCGCCTGGTGATGGTGTCCACTATGACGCGCGTCGTGGTGGCGGCGGGGCAGGACATCATCACGCAGGGCGACGAGGACGCGACGCACTTTTACGTGCTGGAGTCCGGCACGGCCATGATTCGCGTGCGGCCGCGCGACGACTCCGGCAGGGGCTTACACTCGTCCACTTGTCAGCTCAACCAGAGCCGTTTCTAACACAAAATACCTCCTAATACCCCCTAACAACTCCGAAGCACCCCCTAAACACCCCCTAAACAACCCTTAAATGCACCCTCTATCCCACAGAAAGCGCTTACGTTGAGCCGAAAAGTGGACGAGTGTAAGCCCCTGGACTCCGGCCACCCCATCATGGACGACCCCGACCAGCTGGTCGGCGAGTACAAGTCCGGCGACTCGTTCGGCGAGCTGGCACTGCTGTACAGCTGCCCGCGCGCCGCCACCATCCGCGCCGCCAGCCGCTGCGCGCTGTGGACCCTGGCAGGGCGCTGCAGCTTCACCCTGTCAAACGCACGTTGACACCGCCCAACACTCAGTGCCATCCTCCTCGTTCTCTTACTCCTCCTCCTCTTACTCTTCTTCCTCCTCCTCCTGCTCCTCCTCCTCCTCCTCATCCTCCTCCTCCACCGTATCCAAGTTTTGCTTTCAACTTCAACTTGCGGCACTACACCCTGGAGCGCAACGTGTACGCCACCGTGAAGCGCACGTACAACGAGCAGCTACAGAAGAAGCGGCGGCGCCTGGTCGACTCCGTGGAGCTGTTCTCGCCGCTGAGCGTGGAGAACCGCTCCATGCTGGCAGGGGCTTACACTCGTCCACTTTCCAGCTCAACGTAAGTATCTTTTGGGGTATTTGGGCGGGGATGCAGGTGGTATGTAGGGCGTGTTTAGGGGTTGTTAAGCTGTATTAGGGGGTATTAGCAGGTGTTTAGGGTGTGTTTTGTGTCAGAAACGGCTCAGGTTGAGCTGAGAAGTGGACGAGTGTAAGCCCCTGGATGCTGGCCGATGCGTTGCAGATGCAGACGTACGACTGCGGCGACTACATCATCAAGCACGGTGAAATCGGCGACCGGTTTTACATTTTGTCCACAGGCGAGGTGGCGGTGCTGGGCGACGGTGGGCACGAGGTGGCGGGACTGGTGGAGGGCAGCTCCTTCGGGGAACAGGCGGGGGGCGGTGTCATCTGACTATTTGCTCACAGTGTACTCGTCCATATCCGCCTCCTCCTCCTGCTCCGCTTCCTCCTCCTCCTTCTCCTGCTCCTCCTCCTCCTCCTCCTCATCCTCCTGCTCCTCATCCTCCTCCTCCTCCACCCCCTCCTTCTCCTCCTCCTCCTCCTCCTCCTCCTCCTGCTCTTCCTCCTCCTCCTCCTCCTCCTCCTCCTGCCTCAGATCCTCCTCCTAAAGCCCAATGTAATCAGACTATGTCGTCACAGTGCACCTGCAGTCGCTCAGCATTTGCTGACAGTGTACTGGTACACAACCTGGGCCCAACCCGCAGGCGCTGATCAACGACGACGTGCGGAAGGCCTCCATCCGAGTCAAGTCCGACCACGCCGAGTGCTTCTACCTGAACCGTTCGCAATTCAACGAGTTGCTGGGTTCATACCAGGTAGGGCGGTGCAGGTTGACCCTATGAACCCCAAGTTGAAACCGCCCAGAACTAAGTGATCGAAACTGACATGTGAAGAACCGCTTTCAAGTTTTGCTTTCAAATCCAACTTGCGCCGCTACAACCAGGAGATCTGGCGGTGGCTGATGCTGCGGCGGGTGCCCGTGCTGTCCACGGTGTCGGCAGGGGCTGAAACTCGTATACTTTTTCAGCTCAGCCTGAGCCGTTTCTGGCACAAAATACAACATAAGCACTCCCCAATATCTCCTAGCACCTCCTAAATATTCCCTGAACAACCCCTAAATGTACCCCCAATCCCACAGAAAGCGCTCACGTTGAGCCAAAAAGTGGACGAGTGTGAGCCCCTGCATGTCGGACGCGCAGCTGTCGGAGCTTGTCGGCGCAATGATGCAGCGCACTCTCGCGCCCGGTGCCACGGTGTACCGCGCGGGTGAGCCGGGTGATTCCATGTTTGTCATCGAGAAGGGCGAGTGCGTCATCCAGGACGGCGAGGGGCGCACCAAGAAATGCCGCGACGGCGCCAACTTTGGCGAGCGCAGCCTCATGGGCTCCGAGACTCGCGCGCTCAACGTCACGGCAAGCACAAGTGACCAACTGGCTCGCCACATCAAGGATGTCATGTCATGTCATTTCCTCCCATAATTAATTTGCCAGTAAGTGCACGTGATATGATGCATCGAGTGACTTTAGATGTTGAGTTGTTACACCCTGCGCCCCGGTGGGCCCGGACTGCCCCGTGTCACTGCTGGAGCTGCGGCGGAGCGTGCTGGAGACGGTGCTGGGCGACGGCAGGGGCTTACACTCGTTCACGTCAGAGCTCAACTTGAGCAACTCCAGGACACATTTATGAGTTGATTTGGGTTATACGGTGGACAAAAGAGCTCAACTTGAGCAGAAATGGGAACGAGTGTAAGCCCCTGGGCGACGGCCTCTCGGTGGTGACCAACAACGCGCGGCTGGAGTGTCTGCGGCACGTGGAGCTGCTGCACGCACTGACCGACGACCAGCGCGTGCTGCTCATGCGCTTTCTGCAGCCCCAGCAGTACGCGGAGAACGAGGTCATCTTCCGCCAGGGTGACACCGGCAGGGCCTCAAAGTCGTCCACTTCTTAGCTCAACTTGAGCCGTTGCTGATACAGAAGCACACCCTAAACACCCCGTAACACCCCGTAACACCCCCTGACACCTGGATGGCACCCCCTCAATAACCCCTGAACGCACCCCCAATGCCGTACAAAAGCGCTTACTTTGAGCTGAAAAGTGAACGAGTGTAAGCCCCTGTACACCGGCGACCGTTTCTACATCGTGGAGACGGGTAACGTGGCAATACACCGGAGAGGCAAGGACGGGCGGGGCGACCGGGACGAGTTCCTGGCCCAAATCCCGCAGGGCGGGTATTTCGGCGAGCTGGCTCTGTTGCGCGGCGACACCCGCGCTGCTACTGCCACGGTGGGGGCTGGCGCATCATGCTCGCCACGACATGCATGCTTTATCATATGTTTATAACAACCAAGAGATCGTATTCTGCATTGTATCAATTCTAAGCCGCCATGCCATTCACATGATGCACAACCCTTGGTTCTTGAGGTACTTGCCGCCATGTGACGCGGCGATCGTATGACAATGTGTGTCAAACTACTTAGCAACTTAGCAACTTTGCGTGCTAAGTTGACCCGTTCGAACAATCAGAACTGTCCATTTGGACGACTTAGCACTCAAAGTTGCTAAGTGGCTAAGTGGTTTGACGCACTTTGTCATAGCGTGTACTGGTACTCTACCGCACGGTGCAGAAGGGCAGCGCGTTCGTGCTGAGCCTGTCGCGCGAGGACTTCAACACGCACCTGGGGCAGGGGATTACACTCGTCCACTTCTCAGCTCAACATAAGCCGTCTTGGTCCTACCTCCCCTTGTCCTCCTGTCGAATAGACTGGGGGAAAATCATGCACCCAACGCATCCAACAAAAAGTGGT
>Ga0307489_10002612_pt1 | contig 12040 bp, 5 predicted proteins | sample SB12metaG_FD_202247 | JGI IMG/M metagenome (GOLD analysis project Ga0307489, IMG submission 202247) | Sea-ice brine microbial communities from Beaufort Sea near Barrow, Alaska, United States - SB 1.2 | ecosystem: Environmental > Aquatic > Marine > Coastal | place: USA: Alaska | collected 2017-05-06
AGCGTCGGCGACATTGTCTGGGATGGAGGGGTTCTTGATGATGTACGTGGTATACCCGGTTTTGACGGAGTTCGAGAGGTTGTCTTCCTGCATAGATCCTCCATCGCTCGAAGTAACAACCTAAAGTGAACAGGTTTTGTTAAAAATAACTCAATGTACTTTTATCTGAACTTATATTGAATTTTTTAAATCTTAAATCTGAACCCCAAATCCAGAACAAAATGCGGAGTCGAGCAGTGTTGAAGACATGAGGGATATACCGAGATGAAGGCGACGGTCTGGTTCAGGTCCTCCGCAGTGATCTTGTCCACGTAGTTTGTCCACCTATATTACGAAAACACACACTTAATACCTTAGAATAATACTTGTACTTTCATCATTTAAAGGAGGGCAAGGCTCTTACAGAGTGAGGTTCATGTTGCTGCCATCCTCATCAACGATCGTAATGTTCCTGACCTGTCCCTGACGAAATGAAAAGCAAAATTAGAACTGAACAATCTAAGTAAACTTATGCAAAAAAATGAGCTTCAAACTAAAAAATAAAAGTAATATCGTAATTTAAATAAAACGACAGAAGTGTTTTCCAAATTTAAATCACCTTTGGGAAGGTTGTGATCGCCTCAACTTTGTTGACCACAGCGATGACGTTGACGGACGATTTCGGCGCAAGCGGCTTGATGTCCTTGAAAGTGGTGTAGGTGTACTTGACGGGGACAACCTGTTTTCCATTTTCTAAAATAGTTACGTCAGAGAGAGAGAGTTCTTTTATTAACAACCTACTGGTCTGAATCCACTTAATCATCGTGATGATTTCAGTAGACCGGCCCTGCGCCATGGGAGTTTTGAATTCCCTTTTCCAGATAGCCTTATATCTACCTTCTTGGGGTTACGTAACATTGTACTATCCCTTAAGTGGAGATGTGTTCAAAACTGATTGTCAAGAGTTCTAGGCGGGTCCTAGGGCCCTATGGTAGGATGTATGAGCCTACTCAAATGAACAAAAATACTATGTACAAAACATATAAAAAACAATTCAAAAAGTTATTGTTGGAGGAAATATTTCCTGGACGTCGTCGATGCGAGTGAAGGTCGTATCCGGCATCACCCTGAGCTCGTACTTGTGCTTGACCGTGCTGTGCTTTGCGTTGCTCCCGAAAACTTTGACGTGCGAGATACGATAGGAAGAACCCTCCTTAAGACCGTTTTCGTCAACGAACTTGCGGTTGTTCTCCCACCCCACCACCTCGATGGGTTCTTCAGAGTTGTCCAGCAGCTGAATCGTCGCTTTCTGTTGGGGAAAAGAAAGAAATATTACCAAATAAAATCATTTTCACAGAGACATTTTTTGTAAGGTTGAGGTTTGTCTGAACAAAATATATGACCAAATAAAATACTGACAGCAAATTGACGTGTTCGTCGCTTTCTGCAGCGCCTGATTTGGAGTTAGGGGTTTGGGGCAAATGTTGAGCAAAACAATAACTTGTAAGGCTACCCCTAGGATATAGGAAAATTCCTTCAGATAAGGTACCAGATTCCAGTCTGAATTCCGGACTCACTGCTCCAGAGGTGCACTTTGTTTCGCACAGTGTCTGGGAGAAGTTTGGGGTTTGAGATTGGGAGTTTGGGGGATATCAAGATAAAAATTGTAGGAATCTGAACCAACCAAGGAAAAAGTAAGTACCTCTGCTCTGCAAGGGTACAGTTGGGGTGTGGGGTAAAGAGGTTGGGGTTTGGGGTTTGGAGTTTAGGGGTATCGGCTATGGGTTTCGATTTTAGGAGCTTGGAGTATGGGATTAAATAGAGTGTACCTTGAGGTGGCGGCCGTCAGCTGTGTCGAACATCTTTTCCCCGAGGTTAACCATGAAGCGACCCTCGACGGTCGTAGTAGACCATCCCTTCACGTCAATAATCTTGGTTGTATCCATCTGTTGGAGGAATAGTAGGTTTCAAAAGATGGTTATATATCTACGCAGTCGATCCCACTGGTTTATCTCTGAGGAAGCGCTCCAAAACGTGTGCGCAACAACTTCCCCGACACCTTGGATCTCATCAATTAGTGATGGCTAAATAAAACACGGACCGTGGCCATGAAGATTCGTGCTTTTGTCCACCGACGTAGAGAACCAGCCACGAATTATCAAGGCCGTGCTCCTGCTCTGGATGGAAAACCATCACACATGCTGCTTGGTTCTCGTCTGTGCTGTTTGTACAGCGTCATCAACTTGAGAACACAAAACTGTAATCAAGTTTGCAGCATCGTACCAGATGAGTAAAACTGCTATCAGACTCAGGACAGAGAAGACGTGCACAACGAAAACACGAAGCATGTACAGAGAAACAAACGACCTTTTCCTGCTGAGAAACAGGTCCAGTTTGCCGCCCAACAAAGAAGATGGTGTCGATTCCCCCAGTGAGTTCTCGTGTCGATGAATCCTGGCAAAATAAAAAAGTAGTCAAAATTTAAAAAGAAATCGAATCCGATTTCTGGAATCGAATCCGATTTTTTGATGGCACTCTCCAGGCACAAAGAGGTATCAAGGGACTGGCTGGTACTCTCCAAGCACATTCCCAAGTTCGGGGCACGTTTTTTACTAACCGGTGCCCTCCTGCACGTTCGCTGCCACCTTGGTCGAGCACCTAACTGGGCGCTCCCGACCTTCCTGCGTGCTCGCAATGCGCTTTCGATCTTCCTGCGCGCCCCCAGGTATGAACCCATGATCCTCTCTTCTCTCCTCTCTCTCTATCTCCCCACCTCCTTCTGGTTCCCATCTCCCTCTCTCTTTCGAACCCTTTCCCCTTTTCCGGCTGCCTATCCCAGACAAATTTCTCCCAGAGCAGCCCAGAACTGGCTGGACCTTGTTGCTCCCCTGAGAATCCTGACGCCTCTGTCGCTCTCCATTCAGGTTGGACAGCAGTACCTTGCGCAACAACGAGGAGTCACTTCTGCGCTTAAGAAGTCTACAACATCACCAACAATTCCCAAGCGCTTTGCTCCGTGATTCCCTCGCTGAGGCCTCAAACACACGCGGATGTCGCTGCGTGTTTTGGGCTCCATAGGCTTATCATAAACCAACATCCTTTTTCTCTGAGCATTTCTGACGATGGCCATTCCGAGGAAAAGACAAAAAGCTCCCGTGAATCCCAGTGGTTTCAAGCAAATGTGCCTTCGAATTTTCTCTCTACTTTCGCTTTTGGGGAAAGCGCTACCACCTGTGTTTACAACTTTCAAGGAAATGGGCACTTACCTGGTTCAAAGTGATGTCTTTGGTTGCATATTTGAGTTTGGTGCCTGGGATTCAAAGCGTACCAGGAAGCAAAATCGGGATATTATTGATGCAGCTATAGCACGTGTAGAACGAGACAATCAGCGAGCTGCTGACGCTGCGATTGCTTTTCGTCCAGCACCAGATGTGTCTGCGTTGGAACTCCGTGTCCGATCAATCCTTTTGCAGCTTCAAATTCCTTGCGAAGGTGCAAATTTCAAGATAGTTCAGAATGTGGCGGAGTGGCTGGTACTGCACGGACTTATGTTGGAGGTCCCAGTACCGTGGGTACAGTGCAGTCGGCAGAGAGGAGCGCAGAATGAGGAGGCGCGAAGAGGTTATTGGAAAAACTATGCAGCTTTAAAAGGAGCATTGGTTCATTTGGAAGGATTATTGGCTGGTCGGGAAATTGTTGAGCGAGAAGAGGTCCATGGATTATTGGAGCATGCTGGGGCTCAGGTTGTGGAGAGGGGATGGGAGGAATCTGTACATTTTTATAAGGCGCGTCTTTTGGAACAAGCAACGGCCTATTTAGTGCAGAATCAAATAGTGGTCGAGCAGGGGACAAATCTGACTACAGTTCTGCCTCTTCTTCGTAACTTTGTGCGTCAAACATGTTTCATTGCCGCGGATCCCATCATTGTGGAAACTTTCAAGCTTTTGTCTTCTGGCGCTTCGGATAAGTTGAATGGAATTCAGTACCGTTTTTCTCCTGAGCAACGGGCTGCCGTGCAATCTGTTCGTCTTGCAACTAAGCAATCTCAATTGCGTAGTTTTGTCACGTATGATGAAAATGGAGACATGCGAACGTGTTATGTGTGTGAAATGGAAACTTTTCATTCGGGTTTTCCCGAAGGTGTCAGCAAGACTCATCATGCTTGGATTTTCAGAATCAAGCAACAGGACGGGCCACGGTGGAACAATGAAGAGGTTCCGATCTATGTTGTAGGCAATCGTGTGTGTCCTTTGTGTGCGTTCAATCCTAAAGATGAATCGGCCTGGAAAAAGTGGAGCGTGCGAAATGGAATGCAATTAATGACCGAGGCGAGCTACCCTCCTGCTTTGCGAAACTTTCAGAATGAGGATTTGACTCCCAAGGAGGTGGAACTTTCTTTGTTAAGTGAGTATGCACCTTGTCTTCGCATTGTTCGCCTTTCAAATCAGGGGGTCAAGTCCGTCGGGAACTCTATTGTTTTGGAACAGGACTTCGAACATATTGTCAATTCCCTGCCGAAATATCCTTCTCAAAGCCCTTATATACTTATTTCACGCTATTGTGAGGATGATGCAAAATATGGAAAAATCTTTCACGCCCAGAGAGCTCGGTTGTCAACAGCAGTTGATTTTATTCTTGGGCATAACGTTAAGTACTCTACGTTTGTGAGGAACGACAAAGCTCTGGAATGTTTTCCCGAAGAGGAAGGTTTTTTTCACCAAGCTTTACAGAAGGAAACTGAACTTTGGGGAACAACTAATGCTGCTCACATTCAAATTGGCGAAGATCACGTACCTCACGTGCCAGATGTGTGGCGAGGAGAGGGTTCTGGAGAGGGGGAGGAAGCGAGGCACTATTTTAAAATGTTATCTAAAGAAACAGAAGCGTTCCTGGATGAGACAGGTGACTTGGGTCCTTCGGGAAGGGAAATCGGTTCGGAGGTGGAATCTCTCGAAGAGTTGAACGAATTGGGAGAGCTTGGGGGTGCAGTTCCTGAACACAGTCAAGAAGAAATGACTGCTGAAGTGCTGGCGAGAATTACTGGAACAGATGTGAACGATATTTTGCGAGTTCCTTTGCACACACCAGTCAAGGAAAATGCAAGCGCCTTCTTCGCAAGATGTTACTCCACAATTTTCCCCTTTGGGTTGGGAGATATAACCGATATGGACGACAACTCTCCCGTAGGACGTATGGTAGGCTTTTCTTTACTTGAAGACTTTTGGACTTTCGCACGCCGCTTGCTCTGGTCCCCCTGCCAAGCGTTTGTCCGACATCCGGTGGCTCCTTTTCACTTTATCAACTTCATACATCGTCAAATGTTGGGGAAGGCTTCAGCTTACTACGTGAGGGAAAAGCTTTCTGATCCTTTGCAGTCAGCAGAGGAACTGCTTGCTCGTGTAAAGGAAGGTGAATTGAAGGGTTTTTTCGAAACTGTTCACGCTGTAACGGGTAAGGTGCACGGAAGCGATTCTTATTTTCACCAAAGACATCTCGATTTGCAGGGGATGGTGCTGAACCTTGGCCTCAAAAATAACTGGCCAGCCGCTTTTATGACGCTCACTTTGGCTGAAAACCACCACGCGTGTTTGTGGAAAGTCCTGTCTGATCGTCACGGAATACATCATTCGGAAAATGAGGAAGAGAATGTTGACGCGCGAAAGAAACTTGCTCGAGAGAACCCTCACGTTGTTTCTGAGTTTTTCCATTCCAGATTTCATGGGTTTATGGAATTGGTTTTGAAAAAGTCGTGGGGGGTCTCAGATTATGCAGCCCGATTTGAGTTTGCGAAGTTGAGAGGAGCGGTGCATGCTCACATAATAATTTGGAGGTCTGATGGAATGCCTCACGGCATTTTACGCACAGAAGGTCTTGCAGGACTTCAGCGCTTTTATGATGAATTAAGTTTTTCCTGTATGCATCCTGGCGCTGTCAATGAGAGGATGTTTCCTGAAGGGACTATGGCGGAGCCTTATAACAAGTTTGTTCTCGAATCAACGGGTTTGGGAGATTTGGACGATCACGAAGCGAACGTCGATTACACCAACATACTTGGAATCCACAAGTGCTCTGTTTTCTGTCTTCGGGGTGGAAAACCTTTCTGTCGAGCGGGATTTGGAAGTTCGTTAACAGCCAAAATGGATGCTCAGGGAGGTGGCTTTTGGGGGGGGAAATTGCCGCATTCCAATTTTGAGTTACATGTGAGACAAGATGGACGTTTGGAGGCTGAAGGTCCCCGCAACCATCCTCGAACTCTCAATGTTCCGACGGACCTTGTCAGAACGTGGAAAGCAATCTTGGACGTGTCCGTAATTCTCGTGCCTGGCAGTACTTTGGACCCACGCTTCATCGATGCTATGAATGGTGCAGTTTACTATATCAACAAGTACACCACCAAAACTGGTAAATCAGCGACTGGTGCCGCGAAGGTGTATACTGATAGTTTGGAACGGACTGTGGCTACGGAGCCTGAGACGTTGACCAGAAACGCAGTGAAGAGAATGATGTTTCGTACTATTTCGGAACGGCATGTTCCCTTGCAGGAGGCTATATGGGACCTGTGCGGCCTTCCTTTGTTTGAAACCAGCAAAAGCTTTAAGAGAGTGAGTCTTTCAGCCTACAGGAGGGTCAAAAAATCGAGGAAACGGACTGCTCGGGCTGTTGCGGAAGATGATCCGGACTTACTTACGAGTGATCAGTCCAGTGACAATGTCCGTGATGTCTACACATCTCTGTGTGCCCTTCCTCTGGAGAGCGAGGACGGGGAAAAGGCGCGTGGGATGTCTCTTTATTCATTCACGGCTCGTGGCGGCAAGAAAAATACCATGGAGAACGAAGAAACTTTCGTTCCTGTGTTCACGGGAGTCGGGCCTATACGTCCAACAATTAGAGCTCAGGCTCCGCGTCTGGCAAACATCCTCCTTATCATTGCGAAACGCGCTTACATTTGGTCTGGTGCTATGTGGTCGCATGAAAACTCCGGACCACAACAGGCACAGGTTGACGAGTTTGTAGATTTTGCTGAAAACGATCCTACCTGCCCGCCTCTTTTTAAGGTATGGGCGAATTGGTGCAAAAATCCCTTCGACGTGCAATCGAGCATGGACTTTGTCAATGTGCATACGGACAATGACTCTGGCGGCTCAGGAGAAGGGAAACAAGCACCTGGTTTTGAGTGCTGGGACTTTCTTACAGATCCTAACGATTTCGACGATTCCTGTAGCGATGCGTACTGCGATCCAGAATCTTTCGACGTGGGGCTGATGTTTCCTGTGGACGACTTTTCAAGTAGGGATGAGGAAGAGGCGATGGAATTTTTGGATCAGCTTGTGTTGGAGGTGCTCAGCCAAGAGAGGAAACTGCCTCTCTTTGTTGATGCTGATTGGATGGAGATGGGGTCTTCACCTAACGAGGAGCAGAGTTTGGTGATAAGAATGGTATTGGATTGTGTTTTACGGAACAATCAATACGTCTCCGAGTGCTTTCAAGAAGTTTCTTCGATCTTTCCCCCGCTTCCTGAAGACAAACGGGTTCGACTTCTGGTGTCCGGTGGGCCTGGCACAGGAAAATCCTGGCTTTTGCAGGTCCTGGCAGATCTTGTGAAGGTTACGACGGGATCCTCTCATTCAGTAGCTGTCTGTGCTCCCACCGGTTCTGCCGCTTCTGTTATCAACGGGGAGACTTTGCATTCTTTTTTTGACATTCCTGTGATTGGAAAGGAACAAGTAAACTATGACTGTGACGAGGACCTTTCTCCTGAAAAACTAAGGGCGTTGGAAAATCGGTTGAAAGGTTTGGTGGGGTTGATCATAGACGAGAGAAGCATGCTTTCTCCTGAACTTTTGGGGTACGTTGATCGTCGTTGCAGGCAGGGGAGACGCCATCTTGGGAAAGAGTTTGGGGAGGCAGGGTTCGGGGCGATTCCGTTTGTGTTGTTGACGGGAGACGATGGGCAGCTTGATCCTGTAGGGGCTCCTTCCCTTCACGCCGCGATGAGCGTTCAAAATGCCAACAAGACGGGAGGTGATAGTTTCAACCACAGTATCAGGGCCGAGCATATTCGTGCTGGTGTGTTTCTTTTCACTAATGATTTTCAGGACTGCATCTACCTGAAGCGTTCAGTCCGACACGAACAGCAGCCTTGTTTTGTTTGCAAGACTCACCCGCCAGGTGCTGCGTGTAGCGCGTTCCCTGACCTTTTACGCCGCCTTCGTTTTGGAGAATTGGAGGAGAAAGACTATGACCTTATTCTCCAGCGAGAACTGTCTAAGTTAAGTTCTGAGGAAGCTCTGGAGTTTGAAAAAGATAATACTCTGCGAGTGGTCTCGACAAACGTTGCTGTACACGACGCCACGGTGAATGGCTTGGTCGAAAGACAGCGACAATTGCAGATTGATGATGCTCCCAATTCCTGGGGTGCAATATTACAGGCGAAGGAAGGCAACACTTACCCTCAGTTGAATGGAAAATCTGACGTTGTGGGTGGGATTCCAGCCAAATCGTGGTACCTCAAAAACCAACCTTGCGTAATGACAATGAACATTCTCCCTCGCTGTGGTTTGTTCAACGGGACGTTTGCAAAAATGGAGTACGCAGTGTTTGCTCCTGGTGAGCGCCCAGATGAAAGAGGTGCAATTTCTCCAAAGTATATTGTCCTTCGAATTCGTAATCACAAACTGCCACGCCCGTGGAAGAAGGAGGACCCCGAGTTGGTTCCGTTTGCGGTGCGGAGGGCGGTTGGGCCGAGCTCTCGAGTCGGTTTTCCATTCAAGGCTTGTGCTGCGGTGACTGTCCACAAGGCAGAGGGACTGACCGTCGGCAAAGATCAGGTCTGGGAACGAATTATTGGTGATTTAGGCCCTTCTAGCGTCGAACAGTGGGCTGGGGGTTCTGGGCTGGTGATCGTGAGCCGGCCCGAGAATTTGAGCAGGTTGGCTTTTGCAGGCAGGCTTAATATCGAACGAATTCGCGCGATGTTCAAAAACAACCACATGGGTCGGGTTCGGGATGCAGATATGCGCTTGAGAGAATTTGACGTGTCTACGCAAAATAGAATCAATACTACAATTCCCGTGTTGAAGGACCTGTTGATTCTGGCTCGCGGTGTTGCTACTTCTGGTGCAGTCAACAGTTCCAACTGCTGCGAGTCCTTTCTCTCTCTTGAACGAGCGCGCAAGGTGGCAACTTGTTGTCAGTCAATGGAGCTTGACAGACCTCCTTTCTCTCCTCCTCCTCCTCCTCCTTCTTCTCATCGTCTTCCTCCGGAATCTCCTATTCCTCCTCGTAACCATTCTACTCCCACACCCCCTCGTGCTCCTCCTCTTCCTTTCCCCCCTCCTCTGTCTCCTCTTCCTCCTCCTCTGAATCGTTCACGTTTGGAGCTGGTATGGCTTGCGGCAGGGACTGGTGTGGATGCTGATCACGCCTTTCAGGATCTCGTACGCAACGTTAAAAGACAGTTTCAAGAAGAATACGTGGGAGAAATTTCTCCATACATTGCTCGCAGCGCGTTCCAAAACAGCCTAAGACTTGAACAGGTTCCTGGGGATGGCACTTGTCTCTTCCACAGTATTTGCAGATGTCTTGGAGGTGTCTGGGAGAGACAGGGGTTGCATCTGCGGCGTTTTCTAATTCGAGTGTATGACGCTTTGGAACATTTGGGTACGCGGGTGGCAACCTCGGGCGCTGTGGGAACGGAGGGAAGGCTATTCTCCGATTGGTTGCACAGGAGAGAAGGATGGTCTCTCTTCGCGCATTTGGAATATATGAGGGGCTCTGGGTACTGTGGGACTTCTGAGCTGGAGGTCTTGGCAAAAGTGTTTGATTGCGAAATGTTCACCTTTCAGAAACATTGGGGAAATGCCCACCTGTATATATGTGCCAATCACGTGGGCGTAAATAAGACACCGACCGTGCGGGTGCTTCACCTCGGTGATCCTCTTCGACCTAAGAACGATCACTTTCAACCTTTGTTTCTTATGCCAAACCACTTGGATTGTGCATGGGTTCCTGCAGAAGAAAATAACAGGCCCGCTGCGGCGAGCAGAGGCCAACGTGTTGCGTTGATACGGAACGGGTTGGGTAACGGTGCAGATGCAGACGTTGAATTTGGAACCATTGTATGGGACGTCAAGAACTGTTTCGAAAGCGAAATGACTGGGCTTGTTGGGAGGCGAGTTTCTTCTGTTCCGTGTCGTTTGGATGTCAGTATTGAGGCTGTGGGAGACGATGCATCGAGCCTTTTCCATAGTTTCTGTGCGTGTCTGGGAGGTGAATGGTCTGGTCAGGGGCTTCGCCTGCGTCATTTTTTGGGATGTATCTACTCCGGGTTGAATGATTTGCAGACGCACGTTCTTATTTGGAAAGATGGAGTGTGTGTTCAGTCTTTTGGTAACTGGGTGGAGGACTTGGAATCTGTTGCTCTTCAACAGTACGTTGATGTTCTCAGAGGAGAAGAGTTTGTAGGTGGTACTGCAATCGAAGTACTATCCAGCCTCTTTCAGTGCGAACTGCTGTGCTATGTACCCGCCGGGGAGGAAGGGGACCTGTTTCAGTGCGTCCAGCATGTAGGACAGGAATATGCTTGGACTGTTCGCTTGCTGAAACGCGGCAATCGTTTTGATGCGTTGGTGGAAAATGTGGAAATAGTTGACGAGGATCTGTTGGAAGGACTTATGGATCAAGACATGGACATGGTTGATGCGGATATGGACGATGCGTGAAGAGGGGGAGCAAGTCGTGCCTGGAGACTGCTTCATCCACCAGTCGATATTGACCAGGAAACCCCTCCATTTTGAACCCTAAATACAAGATTCGTCATCCGAAACCTTACACTGGACCCTACATCCTAAATGCACCATTCAATAACCGAATTCCTGAGTCCTCTTCCAGAGTGAGATGACGAGCGAATCGCCCCTGGTCACGTTCCACTTCAACGAGGTCTGCAAACTCGGGTACTCCCTATGCCCTACACCCTCACGCTAAATCCAATCCTGAATCCTGAACCTTAAACTATCTATCCTGTGCCTTAATTCTTAAATCTTAAACCCTTAGCCCTAAACCCCGAACTCCAAACCCCAAACTTTAATCCTAACTCCAAAGTCTTAAATCCCAAAACCAGACTATGCTCAGACAAGACGGGGACTCTTATGTCCATCAAGCTAGTCGTGCAGGTTTGCTCCAAACCTACACCATGAACTCTGGTCTCTATTCAATAAATGAAACATGGCTCGAAGCAACAATCTCTGCCAATGGCTCCACGAGCCCTCTTTTCCTTCTTTATTCTGACCCTAAAACTAAATCTAAACTCTTAACCAGGTGCGAGGTGAAGAGGAAACAATCTTCCGGTTCGGAAGCGAACTTGTTCCAGATCCTCCTCATGTAATTCTGAACCCTGAACTGTCCACCATACACGTTAAACCTTAAATCCTCAAATCTAAACCCTAAACCCTAAACCCTCAACTCCAAACCCTAAATCCTCTAGACCCTAAACCCTAGACCCTAAATCCTAAACCCTAAACCCTAGATCTCAAACCCCAAACCAAGCTGGTTTAATTCCCAATCCTAACTCTTTACCCCAAACACCCTAAACCCAACTTCCATCCTTTATAATCACCGAGCCTAAACCCTAAATCAGATCAAACGTACGTGCTCAATCTCAAGGGGGGCACTACCTCGTCTCACGAGCACTCATGTCCGGTAACCTTAACCCCTGAGCCCTAGATTATACACCCAACACCAAACATTCTAACCCTAATTCTAACTGTACACCGCAAACACCAACCTCCAGGTATTGTGTTTAAGACACACATGATATTATTCAGAAACTGCTCTTTGGGTTCGACCTTTATCACTAACCCTTCCCTGAGCCCTAAATCACAAATTCTGAACACCAAATTCCACGCTTGAATTTCTAAATTCCCAACCCCCAACTCCAAACCCCCAACCCCAAATCCTAAATCCTAAAATTCAAATTTCTTACTCCAAATCCCAAATCCTAAACCATGAGACCTCAACCCTAAAGCAGATCAGACGTGCGTGCGGGAGGAAGGGGGGGAGGGGG
>Ga0307489_10002613_pt1 | contig 12038 bp, 11 predicted proteins | sample SB12metaG_FD_202247 | JGI IMG/M metagenome (GOLD analysis project Ga0307489, IMG submission 202247) | Sea-ice brine microbial communities from Beaufort Sea near Barrow, Alaska, United States - SB 1.2 | ecosystem: Environmental > Aquatic > Marine > Coastal | place: USA: Alaska | collected...
CGGAGGTGGCGGAGCAGGCGGCGGCGGCGACGGCGGCGGCGGCGGGCTAGGCGGCGGCGGCGACGGCGGAGGAGGAGGACTCGGCGGTGGTGGGCTCGGCGGCGGCGGCGGCAGCGGCGGCGGCGGGCTCGATGATTCAGGCCCGTCATCCGATAACATACAGCATCAATCGGAGCATTTCGGATGGTCGATGTCCACATGTGGCAAAATGACCACAAGTGACGTGAATAGTATGTCAAAGTGCCGAAAGCTATAAATTTTCGGCCCTCGCTCAAAAAACTCAACTCAAGATTCTTGAGTCAAAGGACGCCATATCACGCCTGGTAATTGATATGGTGACTTTTGACTCATGATTCTTGAGTTGACATTTTGAGCAAGGGCCCGAAGCTTTATATCATAGCTTCTGGCTTTGTATCCAAGGCCTTACCGGCGGTGGCGGGCTCGGCGGCGGGGGCGGAGACGGCGGCGGCGGTGACGGCGGCGGCGGTGGCGACGGCGGTGGGGGGCTCGGCGGCGGTGGTGATGGCGGCGGCGGCGACGGCGGCGGCGGTGGGCTCGATGCGTAAGGCTCGGTATTCATAAATCGGTCCGAGTATGAGTATGAATATTCCATCAATGTCTGCCAAAATAAGTACGCATGCCGCAGAGGTGTAATTGCACGACTGATACCGGGTTCGCATATTCACGCAGGTGATCTGTTGCCGTTCAGAGATTTGTCCCTTTTCTTCAGTCACCTCGCCTTGGACTCTTGATAATCAAGAGTCGGGCGACGAGTTGACTCAAGAAAAGAGACAAATCCCTAAACGGCAATAGATCACCTCCGTGAATATGCGTAGGGGCCTTACCGGCGGCGGCGGGCTCGGCGGCGGCGGTGGGCTGGGAGGAGGCGGGCTCGGCGGCGGCGGTGACGGCGGCGGCGGCGACGGCGGCGGAGGCGGCGACGGCGGTGGCGGCGGACTGGGAGGGGGGGGCGGTGACGGCGGCGGCGGGGGCGATGGAGGCGGCGGCGGTGAGGGCGGTGGGGGTGGCGACGGCGGCGGCGGCGCTGGCGGCGGCGGCGCTGGAGGCGAAGTGACGCTTACTTCATCGCTGGCGGTGGCTCCACCAGCTCGTCCACTTCTCAGTGAAGGACCGGCGATACCTTTCCCATTGTAGCGGCGCAAGTTGAAACTAGGGTTTAGGGTTAAGCGTTTAGGGTATAGGGCTGTTGAAATTGCAAACAACGTTTACAGAGTAGCACGTGGTAAGGTCACAGAGCTTCACACACGTACATTACGTCAGACAAGCCAACGGCGTTTTATTTCGTGCTTGCAAACACGGGTCACTTTATGGACGCTTCAGTTTGGGCTTCCTTTGGGGGTCTACATGGGGGGTCTACTTTAGGGTGTTAGACATAATATCAGACGGGCGTATAACACGGATTTCAATCATCATCACCCTACCCCGTACGTCAACTTGACCATCTGGTCGATGCCCCACTCGTTCGCGCATACCTTCATGTAGCGACGCAAGGTGAATTTGAAAGCAGAACTTGAAAGTGGTTCATCATGTTTCATCAGAGTCAAGCGCTTCGTGCCAAGGCTCCCAGCAGTTTCAACGTGTGTTTGATAGTGTCGATCTGCACCGACATACCTTCATGTAAAATCTCACTCCGTTCTTAAACGTCATGGTGTCTCCTTCATGTAGAGGCGCAATTTGCAATTTGAAAGCAAGGTTTCAAAGCAGATCATCATAGCGCTGAAAACAAGCGCGGTCAACCCAGGGTGACCGTATCGTCAACCTTGGGTCAAACCCGGGGAAAACCTGCACCGCCCTACCATCCGCCACAACGGCGGCATTGAAGTTCTCAGTCCCCTCCTCAGGCGGTATGGACATAATGAACATAAAAAAAAAACCGTCGAAACCAAAGCAAAATCAAATAATAGGACACGCTCAACATATCATGCCCCTACCTCATAGCAGCACAAGTTCAAATTGAAAGCATACCTTGAAAGCTAATCGACACTAGTTTCAAGCGATGAAACCATGTGCTTTCAACGTGGGTTTCGAGCCCTTTCAGCTTGCACCACCCTGCCGGGCTGCGAAGAGTAGAATGTCACAGTGCACATGGTGCCGCACGTCGTAGCGAAGGTGCCGCTGTGTAGCGTCGCAAGTTGAAACTGAATGCAAAGTTTGATAGCGGTTCATCCCATTATAGCTTCAAGCGCTGCATCTGAAAGCAAATATGTAAGCGGTTCATCACAATTTAGCTTCAAGCACTGAAATTGAAAGCAAAATTTGAAAGCGGTTCATCACATTGTAGCTTCAAGCGCTGAATCTGAAAGCGACGTTTGAAAGCGGTTCATCCAATTGTAGCTTCAAGCGCCGATACCATAGGCGCTTTCAACACGGATTTTGATACTGTCAACCTGCCACCCTACCGTTGACCGACACGTCAGAACCCAGACCTGCGACGACGATGGCACCCGTGGCCAGGGGCTTACACTCGTTCACTTTTCAGCTCAACTCGAGCGCTTTGTAAGTTTGTATGGGATAGGGGGTGCGCGTAGGGGTTGCGTAGCCCGTGTTAAGGGGTTGTTAGGGGGTGTCTAGGGTGTGTAGGGTGTTTTCTTGTGACAGACACGGCTCAAGTTGAGCTGAGAGGTGCACGCGTGTAAGCCCCTGCCCGTGGGCGGCGTGCCGGACACGACAAAAGGGTCCTGCAGGAGGGCCCTGGCAGGAGGGTCATTGCAAACAATCGCTCGACCGAGATCGGACACATGGTTTACCTTGATTAGGGTGGCGCGGGCTGGCCCCGGGTTGGCCGTACTTTCTGTCAATGCTTGAAGCTAAAATGTGATAAATCGCTCAGAAATTTGCTTTCAATTTCAACTTGCGCTGCAACTTCTTGAGCGTAAATTATCATATCTACAGACGCGCGGACTCGGGCGATTCAACGTTGGCCGAGTGCGTGTTCTCAATGAACCCCCTGCCTAGCGCTGGATGTGGTGCTGACCGAGTCCCTGCTTCTGACGGTGCTGACCGGTTCCATGCCTCTGGCGGTAAGCAGGGCCTCACACTCGTCCACTTTCAGCTTGGCGTGAGCATTTTTCGGGGCATACGTTGGATGGCATCAGTTACACAAACAGCTTAGGTTGGGCTGAGTAGAGGAGTAGTGGACTAGTGGACACCCCCTGCCGGTGTCTCTGGTCCTGGCGAGGTTGCTGCCGCTGACCAGCGCCAGGGCCTCCCACTCGTCCACTTTCCGGCTTGACGTGAGCACTTTTTTGTGGGATAGGTCTGGCTGTCGGGTGGTGGTGGTTTCGGTGTATATAACGGCTTAAGTCGAGCTGAGAAGTTGACATCCACTTTTCGGGTTGACGGGTTGACGTCAGCGCCTTGTGTAGGATACGTTGGGCTGTTGGGTGATATTAGTGAAAAGGACGGCTTAGGTTGAGCTCAGAAGTTGACGAGTGGAGGCCCTTGCCGCCGGAGCTTCGGGGTCTGGCGATGTCGATGTATCTACCAGTCGCCCTGTTGGCGGCGATGGGCACTGGCAGGAGGGTCATTGTTGACAAGCACTCGAATCGATTACGGAGGACCTGTATTTCACCTTTGTTAAAATAACTATTCACACAGACGCGCAAGCTTTGCTCATCGATTAACAATGGAGGGTACATATGTGCGGAAATTAATGGTTTATGAAATCAGGTTATGAGCTATAATCGCAACCCCCCTGCCTGGCACAGTATCCGGGAGCCACGCGCATTCATCCTTGGCGAGCACCATGAGGTTGCCTAAGTCGAACGGTTCAGCGATAAGGTCGGGCGGCGGCGACGGCGGCGGAGGGGACGGCGGCGGGGGTGGGGACGGCGGCGGCGGCGACGGCGGCGGCGGAGGGGACGGCGGCGGCGGGGACGGCGGCGGCGGCGGGGACGGCGGCGGAGGGGACGGCGGCGGGGGTGGTGACGGCGGAGGCGGCGACGGCGGGGGCGGAGGAGACGGCGGCGGCGGGCTCGGCGGAGGCGGCGGGCTCCATGATTAAGGCCCGTTATTTATCAGTCAGAAGATGTTCACGTGGCCCAAGGCGGAAGCCTGGTGCCTCCTTATACATGCTGACGCGTCTCTCTCCCTATCAATTATATGTTCTCATTAAAGTGGACAAATCACAAGTATGGGGGCCACGGCGAAAGTCTGGAGCCTCCTTATACACGCGGAAGCTTCTACCTCTGACCCAAGCACCAACGCGGGAAGCGCAGTAAGATGTGATGTGATGACCTCGACGGCCAAATCTGACGTGGATGAAACCGTATCTTACCGGCGGCGGCGGGCTCGGCGGCGGCGGCGACGGCGGCGGCGACGGCGGCGGGGGCGGTGCTGGCGGCGGCGGGGCCGGCGGTGGGGGGGTCAGCAGCGCCATGTCAAAACCCGCGGCGTCGCAACATCCGCCGCTGCCCAACATGTAGCGGCGCAAGTTTACTCCAAAGCAAATCATGAAATGAGCGTGTTGTATGATAGTTTCAAGCGCAGCAACCAGGTGATTTAAAATACGGGTTGCGACACGTTCTGTCACATCTCAAGCTGCACCGCCCTCAAGACGACAGTATCGATGTGAAACTGACCTTCAATTTATAGCAACGATATGGAAGATGACAGCATCGATATAGAAGATGACCTTCATATAACAGTAACGATATGGGATATGACCTGAAGATGACAGTATCGATATGGGATAGCTTGTCAATCTGACCGCCCCACCAGCATGCCTCCGTCGGGGTCCCACGTCATCATGTCGGTGGCCCCGCGGAACTTCCCGCCCGGGTCCAGGATGAGCGCCGCGCACCCGAACTCGCACCACGCATCATCTCCCTCCGCCCAGGGGCTTGCACTCGTTCACTTCTCAGCTCAACGTTAACACTTCTGTGGGACACGTTGGGTACCTGCGGCAGATAGACGGGTCATAACTCGTCACAAACTGGACGCAACACGGCTCAATGACCAGAACAGATTAGGTTGCGCTGAGACATGGATTAGTGTCAGCCCCTGCCTCCGCCCTCCCGCTCCCCGCGCCGTACTCGCCCGCACGCCGGGTCTTACAAGATGTCCCTGACTGTTTCAGTAATCAACCACTGATGTGGGTTCACAATCTATCACCGAATTAGAAGACTGGACGGTGTTTCATCCTCCATCGCACAAATATGGTACAAAGCAGCGTATACTTTACTAGGTTGTAATATAAATACCGGGACACGATCACAGATGAGAGCGGAAGTTGAGCTGAAAAGGGTAGGCGGGTAAGCAGAGTGACAAGATATGGAGGGTCGATCTCCAGGATGACCATGAATCCTGTCATCCTGCCGGTTTGAGGAAGACTTTAAACTCCTATACATCGCCTTTGAATCCTTAGGATGACCCCCAAAATCCTGTCATCCTGTCATCCTGTCGGTCAACCGGACAGTATGACCAGATCATATCTTGTCACTCTGAACAGGGCAGGCGGGTAAGGTCCTACTCTGGCCGTCGAAGGAGTTGGTCAGCGAACCGCTTGCGCCGAAACCGAAGTCCGCGGGGTCTGTGCGGCTGCCGGGAAAACCAGCCTTGCCCCCGTGAGTAGCGCCGCAACTTGAACTTGAAAGCAAAATTTGAAGGCGATGCGGTGTATCGTATTTTAGTTGCAAGCGCGAAATCCCTGGAGATAACCTGGGTTTAACATTAAGGGTTTAGCGGTTCAGGCTTTTAGGAATTAGGGTTGATGGTTAAGGGATTAGGGTTTAGGGTGTCACTTTAGGCCAAGCGCGGTGAACCCAGGGTCTGCCTTGGGTCAACTTGGGGTCTACCTGGGGTCTACCTTGGGTCAACATGGGGTCGTCCTGGGGTTAAACCGGGTTTTACCTCGGTTCAACATTGGGTGAACCTGGAGTCAGCCTGTGGTTAATATGGGGTCAACCTGGGGTCAACCTGGGTCATCTAGGGTCAACCAGGGGTCAACCTGGGGTCAGCCTGCACCACCCCACCAGTGCAACTTGCCCCCGCAGGCAGCGTCATTCCGCAGGAGGTTGAGCACGGCACGGAACTTGGCGGGGGCACGATACCCCACCATAGGGCCTGGCATTAATTGCTCGCCACGTCAAAGGATGCCATGTAAGTAAAAACTCACGACGTTATAATGTGTGCATCTACGCGGTACGCGCTCCTCTACGCTGATAAACTGGGGGGTTCAGTGGTGAAGTGCAGAATTCGGTGCTTGCCGGCCGACCGCAGCCGGACATTTTCAGTGCCTTCTCCATTTATTAAACCCCCAACTGGTAAAACAGTGTGATTTTCCCCCCAGTTTCTGAAAGTGGAGGGGGTCGTGCCGCGTAGATGACGTGGTTTGATTGTCCCTGGTGCGCCACATCGTAGGATGTCACATGCATCAAGAAATGTGTGATCACGATGAAATGGATGACGATGCGACCAACATATGCAAAGCCTTACCCCCCCAGCGCCGTCGGAGAGCCTTGGTTGCCTCCGTTGGGTCCGGAGTAGTCCTCGATATTAAAGTATACCATCGGGCCCGCCCGCGGGTACGGCCGGTACATCAAACATTAAGCATCGTCACTCAACAACGCAAATCAGCTGTGGCCACGCAGAATATGTACATATTGACCTGATTTGCAATGCCCATACCGACATGATACTGACATGGGGGGGTCAACGAGATAATGGCTTCCAGCCCTACACCCGCGAGACTAAGCATGGCTCCCCCCGGCTCTATAACTTACCCACATCGTGTTGGGTGAAATGACCATAGTGACAAGGATGGGGGAGTCTATGGCGGCAGGGGTCGGGCCCCGCCCCCGCAGGACTGAGCATGGCACCCCCCGGCTCTATGACTCCCCCACATCGTGTTGGGTGAAATGTCCATACGGATATGATACATATTTGGGGGAGTCAACAGCTTGGGGCCTCACCCCCGCGGGACTGAGCATAGCGCCCCCCGGCTCGCGGCCCACCAGGCGCACCAGAATGGGCGCGTAGAACCCAGTGCGGCGTCTTGGAAGACCAAATAATGTGAACTCCTGCTCCATGTATGTCTCGACCCGCAAGGTAGGGCCCGGTATCACTGACTCCCTCACGTCAGTTTGGTCACACGACCGATTGAGTGGTGTTGTGTTAGGTAACATAACCATTCTGAGGTAGGGCTCGGTGTCACTGAATCCCCCACGTCAGTATGGGATGTGGTCAAGTCCTCTATCTTGCCCACGTCAGTATGGTCAAGTCATTGAGGTAAGTCCCGGCATCATTGAGTTCCTCGCGTCAGTGTGGTCGAGTCGTCCAAGTTAGGCCCGGCATCATTGACCCCCCCACGACAGTACGGGATATTGTGAAAATTATGTAACCAAGGCCAGGTGTCATTGACTCCCCCGCTTCAGTTCGGGATATGGTCAAGTCACCAACCACCAAGCGTTAGCAAGGTCAATTCATGTAACTCATGCCCGGTGTCATTGGACCCCACCCGCCAGTATGGTCAAGGCACCTAAGGCCCGGCCAGCATCACTGACTCCCCCATGTCAGTGAGTCTATCAGGTACAAACAGTCAAACCAACTGAGGCCCGGGTATCGTTGTCGCCCTCAATGTATATGTATAAGAGCAAACAGTCAGGGCCTTGACGCCGAGCGCACGTCGCCGCTTTTGCAGCGGCGAGTGTGTACACTATGAGCTGGTACACTTGTGCACTGGTACACGGGTACATTATGAGCAAACAGTGAGGGCCTCACCGCCGAGCGCACGTCGCCGCTTTTGCCAGCGGCACCGCCACTTCGTACTGATCCATTGCGGCACCGAACAACACGAGCGGTACGCCAGCGGTCTTGGAGTGGAGCCACACACGTGAAGGATACCGATTGTTTTTGTTTGATTTTTTTTTAACGTACATCGAGCCCCAAGACGCTTCACATCACTTACACTTCGATGTTTTCCATGTGGCGGGGTCAAATTGGGGCCGCCAATTATCGAATAAAGACAATCGATTCGCCATATTGTGCCATAACCTGAAGTGAAAGTGCCGGGAACTACAAGTTCCGAACCCCTCTACTTTAAGGCACTGAAACCGATACTTGGAGGAATTGTGACCGGTCGGCCGGGTGTCGGTCGTAAGTTCGGAATTCCGAACTTGCCACTCAAACCCCCAGTTTCTTAAACTCAGTGTCGGCATTACTAGTAACGCTGATCTCCTCATAATCGAGGGTCTATTTACTCAAGGATCGCGTCCCGGTCGGACAGTCGGCGGGTCGGTCGGTGAGGTTTTCGAAATGGACAGTTCTGATTGGTCGAACGGGATCCGATACCATATATTCGATACCAGACCCGACACTGAGTTTAAAGTAGAGGGGGCTGTACCGCATAGGACATGTAAAGGTACAGTCAATGTGAGCGAACAGGGTGGGCCCTGCCGCCGTCCCAGCGACGTTGCGGTTGGTCGGATAGCCGTCCGGGTACATCGGTTGCGCATTGTTGTTGGCCGTGTTGTAGGGACCCGGTATGATATTTACAGACAAGCCGGCGTTCAAAAACACATCTTTCCGGACAGTTTAATTCAAGACACCTTGAGTAAGATCATAGTTTCGCACGCTGGCTTGTCTTTAAATGTCGTACTGGTATCCGGTGGTTACTGAATAATGTTAGCACATGGTAAGATAGCGACTCTCACACACATGCGTTTAGTCAGATACACCAGTGTGTCTTATTCCATGTCAAAGCCCTGCGACACGTGACAAACTGAAAACATCATAAAATATCCCCAACTATACACATGAGTTAAAATTAGTTTCTTCAGTGAGATAACTCATTTCAGCGGGAAATTTTCAAAGACAAATTAAGCGAGTTGCGCGAGCTTAAGCGCGTTTTGTCAGATACAGTACGGTAACCGTGGCCTCACCATAGCCGTGACGAACGCGGTGGTGAACTGCAGCGACAGGGTCTGTTCTCCGGCGAGCAGGGGCTTACACTCGTCCACTTTTCGGCTCAACTTAAGCGCTGTTTGAGGCACAGGGGGTTCGATGAGGGGTTGTTTAGGGGGAGTTTAGGGGGTGACAGGGGTTGTGATTAGTGTTTAGGGTGTGTTTTTGTGGCAGACACGGCTCAAGTTGAGCTCAACAGTGAACGAGTGTAAGCCCCTGCCAGCGATGAGCGACACAGCGCTGGGCTGCAGAGTGTCGGGCGCGAACCAGGGGCTTACACTCGTCCACTTTTCAGCTCAACTTGAGTGCTTTGTATGGGATACGGGGTGCGCGAAGGGATTGTGTAGCCCATGTCAAGGGGGTGTTAGGGGGTGTTTAAGGGTGTGCAGGGTGATTTCGTGTGTCAGACACGGCTCAAGTTGAGCTGAAAAAGTGAACGAGTGAAAGCCCCTGCCTTGGACGGCACAGTGGAGGTTTCTCCGCGCCCGTCGTCAGGGTGACAAGATACTCCATATCGATACTGTCATTCTCCATATCAATATTGTCATCTATATCGATATTGACATCTATATCGATATTGTCGTCTTCAGATCATCTTACATATCGATACTGTCATTCTCCATATCGATATTATCATCGTCCATATCGATACTGTCATCTTCAAGTCATCTTACATATCGATAATGGCATCTGAAGGGCATCTTCCATATCGATAATGTAATAATGTCATCGTGTGGACAGGATGACCAGATGATATATTGTCACCCTGCCCGTCGGTGCTGTTACGCCCGCTCGGCCGCTGACGCTCCCACTGCCGCTGCTGTTGCCGCTGCGCAGAGCCCCACACATGTTCATTATTCGTGGTTTGGGGGTAAGGGTTTAGGGCTTAGGGCTTAGGGTTTAGTGTTTAGGGATTAGGGATCAGGGTTCAGCCTAATAAGTGTGTAGTCAAAATGAAGAGGGATACATGTTGAGACAGAGGAGGTAGAGGCGGCATAGGAGGTAGATGTAAGGAAGCTGCGGGTAGAGGTAGAGGAGGAGGATTTGGCGGAGATGGAGGAGGAGGCGGTCGAATGCTTGATCTAAATAGCCCCCTGCCTCTGCCGGGAAGCCGCGGGCCGCAGTGCGGTAAACGATTCGAGCTCAGCATCGGGGCGACGGACGCTGGAGCCCTGACGTGTCGCCGCACCAGCTCTCTCGGACCCCGCGGCCTGAGCCAGCACCACCGCGGGCGTGGCGTCGGCCCTCGCCGCCTCTTCCTAGGGCCTGGCCACTCATAAACAATGTGGTAAGACCAAATGAAAAGGTCGTCCCTGTAAGAATGCACTAACGAAAGTGGATGTCAAGTCCCATGAATACATTACTGGGACTGTCATCTTGGGAAGATCAGATGTATAATTATGTTGATGTGGTGCCACATTGAAATATGGGGCCTGCCTGCCGCACGCGTGACTTGGAGCGCACTTCGCTGTTGGCTGAAGTGGTCGAGGTTGAAGACTGGCGCGATGCCGCCGTCAGCGGCGCGGGGCGCGGCGCCGCCGTCAGGTTGCCCTCGCCTCCGGCCGACCTGAAGCCAAAGCCTCCAAACAAATCGCCAAGGCCACCGCCCAACAAACCGCCACCGCCTTCAAGCGGGGGCTTACACTCGTCCACTATTCAGCTCAACTCCAGCCGTTTCTGACACAAAAGCAAACCATAAACGCCCCTTATACCCCCCACCACCCCCCAAACACCCCCGAAACAACCCCTAACTGCAAACGCTGTCACACATATGGAGCTTAAGTTGAGCTGAAGAGTGGACGAGTGTAAGCCCCTGCTTTCAAGTATGTTGCTAACCAAACCGGCAACGGGCGCGAACCCGTTCGCAACGGGCGCGAACCCGTTCGCAAAAATCCCCTTTGTAGTGGCGCAAGCTGAAGCTGAAAGCAAAATTCAATGCCTGGGCGATTGGTCGAAATGTCGAAATTGAAAGCATTGAAAGCGAAATTGAAAGCAAAGCTGTGAAGCGCGTCATCACTTCTTAGCTTCACGTGCGGAAACCAAGCGCGGTAAAAAACCCCAATGGGTGTGCCCCTCTGATAGAAAAGGCACTTTGGAGCCCTAGTGAATTCAGGAAAGACAGGGATATTGAAGTAAGTGCCTTTTCCACGGGGTCAACCTTGGGTCAGCCTGCACCGCCTTACCCCGTGGGATCGAGATTTGCGAGATTGGTTGGATCGAGATTGGGAAGCACGCCAAACACGCCAGTGGCCAGGGGCTTACACTCGTTCACTTCTCAGCTAAACTTGAGCGCATTGTATGCGACAGGGGGTGCGCGTAGAGGTTGTGTAGCCCGTGTTGAGAGGGTATTATGGGGTGTTTAGGGAGTGTAGGGTGTCTTTGTGCGTCAGACACGGCTCAACTTGAGCTGCAAAGTGAACGAGTGAAAGCCCCTGCCAGTGGCCAGAGCCTGCAAGCTGGTGACCAGCGCCCAGGGGCTTACACTCGTCCACTTCTCAGCTCAACGTAAGCACCTTTTGTGGGTTTCGTTAGGTAACTTCCGTTTAAACATGGGTCATGACTCGCCACAGACAGGACACAAAACGGCTCACTGACCAAAACGGCACAAGTTGAGCAGATAAGTGGGCAAGTGTAAGCCCCTGCCAGCGCCCCATCGAGCAGCGGGCTGGGAGTCACAAACCCTCACATCAGGGCCGTACACTCGTCCACCTTTCAGCTCAACGTAAGCGGTTTCTGTGGGCCAGTGGGTGCATTTAGAGGTTGTGCAGGGGGTGTGTAGGGTCGTTTAGGGGTCATCAGGGGGTATCAGGGGGTATTAGGGGATGTTCAGGGTGTGTTTTATGTCAGAAACGGCTCAGGTCGAGAAGAGAAGTGGACGAGTGTGAGCTCCTGCCTCCAATGCCGCCGGGAGGGTATGCGGTGTTCGCGCCGTCGGGATCGTTCCCCGCGATAGGGTCATATGGATAGGCCGATTTCGGTATATCGCTTCCCGCGCCGAGCGCTGACGCTTTGCCCGGAACTCTGTATGGGCATTCAAGGTGACGCACGCTTTCCCGCGCGGAGCGCTGACGCTTTGCCCGCAACTCTGTATGGGCATTTCACCCACGCGATAAACC
>Ga0307489_10002614_pt1 | contig 12033 bp, 16 predicted proteins | sample SB12metaG_FD_202247 | JGI IMG/M metagenome (GOLD analysis project Ga0307489, IMG submission 202247) | Sea-ice brine microbial communities from Beaufort Sea near Barrow, Alaska, United States - SB 1.2 | ecosystem: Environmental > Aquatic > Marine > Coastal | place: USA: Alaska | collected...
CAGTAGGACCTTGTGCAGATGATACATTTGCACCTAAACGTTGATCTCTTACTAAGAAAGTAAATGCTTGTGATTGAGAAGCTTCTGGACCAGTTGGACCATATAATTCACTAGGGTATGCTGTGTTGTTATACCATGAGTATAATGAAGCAGTGAAACCCATTAATGAAATTGCAGCTAAACTATACGATAAGTATGCTTCACCCGACCATACAAAAGCACGACGTGCCCATGCAAATGGTTTAGTGAAAATATGCCAGATACCACCCGTGATACATAAAATACCAACCCAGATGTGACCACCAATTACATCTTCCATATTGTTTACAGAAACAACCCAACCGTCACCACCGAATGGAGAACGGAATACGTAACCAAAAATTACGATAGGATTTAATGTTGGTGTTGTAATGTAGCGAACATCACCACCACCTGGTGCCCATGTGTCATAAACACCACCTAAATACATTGCTTTGATTACTAATAAGAAAGAACCTAAACCTAATAAACATAAATGAATACCTAAAATTGTAGTCATTTTGTTTTTATCACGCCAGTCATAACCAAAGAATGGGAATGATTCTTCTAACGTATCTGGACCTAATAAAGAATGGTAAATACCACCAAAACCTAAAATTGCTGATGAAATTAAGTGAATAACACCTACAGCAAAATAAGGTACCGTTGATGTAATCTCACCACCAGGACCAATACCGTAACCTAATGTTGCTAAATGTTGGATTAAAATGAATCCTTGTTCGTACGTAGGTTTTTCCGGTACAAAGTGTGATACTTCGAATAATACCATAGCACCAGCCCAGAATACCATTAAACCTGCGTGTGCTACGTGAGCACCTAATAATTTACCAGAAACATTGATTAAACGTGCGTTTCCACTCCACCAAGCGAAACCTGTTGATTCAATGTCACGGCCTGCAATACTACTATTAAAGGGCGTTTCCACGTGGTAATACCTCCTCAGGGAATACGAAGTTTTCATGTGGTTGATCTTGAGCAGCCATCCACGCACGGATACCTTCGTTTAATAAAATATTTTTTGTGTAGAATGTTTCGAATTCTGGATCTTCTGCTGCACGTAATTCTTGTGAAACGAAATCGTATGCACGTAAGTTTAAAGCTAAACCTACAATACCTACAGCACTTGTCCATAAACCTGTAACAGGTACAAATAACATAAAGAAGTGTAACCAACGCTTGTTAGAGAATGCTACACCGAAAATTTGAGACCAGAAACGGTTTGCTGTTACCATTGAATATGTTTCTTCTGATTGTGTTGGTGTAAACGCACGGAATGTGTTTGCAGCATCACCATCTTCGAATAATGTATTTTCAACAGTTGCACCGTGAATTGCACATAATAATGCACCACCTAAAATACCAGCAACACCCATCATATGGAATGGATTTAATGTCCAGTTATGGAAACCTTGCAAGAATAATAAGAATCGGAAAATTGCAGCAACACCGAAACTTGGAGCAAAGAACCAACTAGCTTGACCTAATGGGTATAATAAGAATACTGATACAAATACAGCAATAGGACCAGAGAATGCAATAGCATTATAAGGTCGGATACCTACTAAACGAGCAATTTCGAATTGACGTAAACAGAAGCCAATTAAACCGAAAGCACCATGTAAAGCGATAAATGCCCATAAACCACCAATTTGACACCAACGAGTGAAGTCACCTTGTGCTTCGGGGCCCCATAATAATAATAATGAGTGACCCATACTGTTTGCAGGAGTTGATACAGCAGCTGTTAAGAAGTTACAACCTTCAAGGTATGAAGTTGCTAAACCATGTGTATACCAAGAAGTAACAAATGTAGTACCTGTCATCCACCCACCAGTAGCTAAATATGCAGTAGGGAATAATAATAAACCTGACCAGCCAACAAAGACGAATCTATCTTTTTTTAACCAATCATCAACTAGATCAAATAAACCACGTTCTTGGTTTTGTCCAATAGCAATGGTCATATTTTTTAATCCTTAAATAAAATTAATTTTGAAGTAAACCTTATTTCTAATTTCTACTTTTGTCTTATCAACTTATGCTTATAATTATACACGAATATTTTAATAAATTTGAAGATTAGTAAAAAACATTTTTAAAATATAAACTACTTAATTATTTATATTTCAAAATACAGAAAATTAACAAATAAATAATTATTTTCAAATAAATTATTAGAAAATAATTTATTTGAAATTTTTTAAAATAATTTAAGCAATATCATCTGTTTGAGTGTATAAGAAAAATAATGCCATACTAAATGCTGGGAAAATTAAACCAACAATTGGAACTAAAATTGACGGTAAAAAAGCTGCTGCCATATTACATTTTATTATTTAAATTTTATTGCTAGCACAAAATTAGTACTGAGACTTATTATTATTAATTGTATATGAAAATATCAGAGAATTAAAAAAATATCCGGAAGATAAATCAAACTTTTCCGGATTTTTATAGTAGAATTAATAATATTAAATTTAGTATATTTAACATTTTATAAATCTATATAGAGGTTTTAATTATGGAAAGTTTATTATTAGCTCGATTACCTGAAGCATACGTTGCATTTAGTCCAATTGTAGATGTTTTACCAATTGTTCCTGTTTTCTTCTTGTTATTAGCTTTTGTTTGGCAAGCAGCAATTGGTTTCAGATAAGGTAAAAACTACACTAAAAAATTATTATTTCAAATTATGTTCATTTGACTAAATTATTTAATTTTAGTTCAAGAGTTGAATTAATTAGGGATATGTACTAATACTATATCATAAATTTATAATATTAAAAATAAATGGTAGAACCTTTATTATCTGGAATCGTTTTAGGAATGATCACCGTAACTGCTTTTGGTTTATTTGTTGCTGCTTATTTACAATATAATCGTGGTAGACAATTTGATTAAATAATTTTAATAATACTTAAGTTCATCTTAAGTATTATTAGCTATTTTTTATTAGTAAAATTTTGAAGTTGAAAAATTAAATAATATTTAAATTCTAATAGTTTTTAAACTATTAGAATTTAGTTTTAAAATTATGTTAAAGAAACTTTACCACCGGCTGCTTCTAATTGTTTTTTTGCATCTTCAGCAGCATCTTTGGCTACACCTTCTTGAACTTGTTTTGGTGCAGATTCTACTAATTCTTTCGCTTCTTTTAAACCTAAACCTGTTAAAGCACGAACAACTTTTAACACTGCAATTTTCTTATCAGCTGGAACTTCATCTAACATTACATTAAATTCTGTTTTTTCTTCTACTTCTTCAGCAGCAGCAGCAGCCATTACAACACCACCACCACCAACAGCAGCAGATGCATCAACACCAAAAGTTTCTTCAATTTGACTTACTAATTCTGATGCTTCTAATAATGTTAATGTTTTTAATTCTTCAACGATTTGATTAATTTTATCTGACATAATATGAGTTTTATAATTAATTTTTTTAAAGTTTGATTTATCTTTTTAATCAAAGATATTTAAATCTAATTGAATTGAGGGACCCATACTTGTGCAAATAAACATATTTTTGAAATATTTACCTTTTACACCAGATGGTCGGTTTTGTTCAATTGATTCATATAAAGCTGTTAAGTTTTCCGTTAATTGGATTTCTGTAAAATTAGATTTACCAAAACTTACGTGAACAACACCTGTTTTATCTGCTTTATATTCGAATTTACCTTTTTTAAAATCAGATAACGTTTCCGTTAATGTTGTACTCACTGTACCTGATTTTGGTGATGGCATTAAACCTTTTGGTCCTAATACTCGCCCTAATTTTGCTAATTTAGGCATCATATCCGGAGTTGCAATTAATAAATCAAAATCAATGTTACCTTGACTGATTTGCTCAATTAAATCATCATTTCCAACAATATCTGCTCCAGCAGTTTGCGCTTCGGCTGTATTATTTTCGTTTGTTAAAACGGCAATTTTAATTGATTTACCAATCCCGTGAGGTAAAGTTACAGTTGTTCTTAATTGTTGATCGGCATATTTAGGATCAATATTTAAGTTTGCATGTAATTCAACAGTTTCCGTAAATTTAGCGGTTGCTGTTTCTTTTAGGATTTGAATTGCTTCTTCTTTATTAGTAAAAACGATATTTTTCGTTTTTGCTTTATTTTCTTGATGACGACGTGATATTTTTCGCATAAAATTTCCCTAATAAAATTAACAATTTACAAATTAATCGCTAATTGAAATACCCATATTACGGGCAGTTCCTTCAACAATTTTTACTGCACTAGTAAGTTTTGTAGTGTTTAAATCTGGTAATTTAATGCTTGCAATTTCTTCTAATTGAGCTGTAGTAATTGAACCGACATTTACTCGATTAGGAGTCGATGAACCTTTTTTAATTTTTGCTGCATTTGCTAATAAAACAGACGCAGGTGGAGTTTTAAGAATAAAAGTATAACTTCTATCTTCATACACAGAAATTTCTACTGGAATAATTAATCCAGCTTTATCACTCGTTTTTGCATTATATTCTTTACAAAATGCAGCAATGTTAACACCATGTTGACCTAATGCCGGACCAACAGGAGGTGCTGGAGTTGCTTTTGCTGCAGGTAAAGCTAATTTAATTAACGCTGTTACTTTTTTAGCCATATAAATTTACCGCTTTATAAATTCCATTTTTAACTTGAATGAATTTTGAACCAACTTTTTAAAAAAGTTTTGTTTTCATTTAAAGCTTAAATAATCTTTTTATTTGAAAAGATTAAGTACGGATTGCTTTTTAAGTATCAATTCTATCTAAAAAATATAAACCTCTTAGTTATAAGAGAAGCGCGCCCTGAAGGACTTGAACCCTCGACATCTAATTTTGGAGACTAGCGTTCTACCAACTGAACTAAGGACGCGTACTATATATTTTAAGTATAATAAAAGAAAAAAGCAATCTTTTACGTTATAAGTTATTTATAATAAACTCATTTAATAATGTCTTAATATTTTTAATATGCAACCTACGACTAACAGTTTAAGCTCATTAACAATTGAAAAATATTTACCGCACAATTTTTTAGCTGAAAAAATTATTTTAAGTAGTTTATTAGTAAGTTCTGAAGCAATCGAACATACGCTACGTAGTGTTAAAATAGAAACTTTTTATTTTAAAAATCACCAAGAATTATACAAAGCAATTATTGAGATGCACAATAAAAAAAAATCAATTGACATCATTACATTAAATACATTTTTACAAGATAATGGAAAATTAAAAGAAATTGGAGGAACACGTATACTAATTGAATTAACGAATTACGTTCCCAATTTATTATATTTGGAAGATTATATTAAACTGATTCAAGATAAATTTTTACGTCGTTCACTTATTAAATTAGGGTATGAGATTATTAATTCTGCTTATATAACAAATATTTCATTAGAATCAATTTTAGCCACCTTAGAATCTGATGTTTTTAACCTTACAAATGAGATTAAATTACAAAAGATAACTAATAGTGCGGATTTATTTGCTCAAGTATTTTTAGAGCTAAAACAAAAAGCTTTAAAACCATCTCTATCAGGTATTTCTTCAGGGTTTTTTGACTTAGATTCATTTACTCAAGGTTTTCAAAGATCAGATTTAATTATTATTGCTGGTCGTCCATCCATGGGTAAAACAGCTTTAGCTTTAAATATAGGTTTAAATATTATTAAAAGCTCTAAGCAGCCAGTTCTTTTTTTTAGTTTAGAAATGTCAAAAGAACAATTAACATATCGATTATTAACAAACGAAACTGATATTACCAATTCACGATTAAAAACAGGTAACCTTTATAAAGAAGACTGGTTAAAATTAAATTCAACAATTAAATATTTATCTACATTACCCTTTTTTATTGATGATACTTCCAATCCTTCAATTCAAGACATTAAATCAAAAATTAAAAAAATTCTTTTTGAACAAAATCAAATAGGCTTAATTATTATTGATTACTTACAACTTATGCAAAATAGTAAATTTAAAACCGATAATCGAGCTCAAGAATTGTCACAAATAACACGTTCATTAAAAAATCTTGCGCGTGAATTTAATGTACCTATCATTGCTTTATCACAATTAAGTCGAAGTGTTGAAAGTCGTACAAATAAAAGACCCATTTTATCTGATTTACGAGAAAGTGGTTCAATTGAACAAGATGCTGATTTAGTTTTGATGTTATACCGCGAAAGTTATTATACTTCAACTGAATCAGAAGAAGCGCTTACTGATTTTGATTCAGTAGAGTTAATTATTTCTAAACAACGAAATGGTCCAATTGGTACGGTTGATTTATACTTTGATTCAAGTCGTACAAAGTTTTTAAATATAGATTTAAATAGTTAAATGCCCAGAACCAGATTCGAACTGGTGACACGAGGATCTTCAATCCACTGCTCTACCAACTGAGCTATCCGGGCTTAATATTAATTATAATATAATTAAGCTAAAATAACAATACATTTAATTTTTAATTAGTAGTTGCTTATTTTTCCTAAATTTAGTATTGTATATATTGGGTATAGTTTTTAATAAAATTTTAAAACAACTTATTTTGTCAGGATCGTAAGATAGCAGCATAAAGCTTGAATTAATTATTTGTATTAATACTATACCTTTTTTTGGTTTAACTAAATCTTTAAACTTTTTTTTACTTTAAATTACGCATTTCTAAATAAATTTTAATATAGTCAAAATAGAAATTATTTTGAAAAAATATTAATTATGTTTTTTTTTAGAAAAGCTGATACAATTAATATTGTAGTCAATCTTACTATTTTTAATTTAAAAAAACGGAATTAGAAATGACAGCTTCATTATCAAATTTTATGTCTAGTTTAGTTGCAGGTGGCGTTGTAGTATCTGCTATTGCAATTGCTTTAATTATTATCAGTAAAAGTGATCGTATTGCACGTTCTTAATTAAAATTATAAATTAAATATTTATAATTAATTAAAATCTTTACAGAATTACTTATGATAAACATTGGTTTTGGTCCAAATATTTTATTAGGTTTAATCTTAGGATTTGGAGTAATATTACTATATTTTCTTCGAGTCGTTAAGCCCGAAGTGGCACGAGATGAAGATATTTTTTTTGCAACTATCGGGTTACTTTACAGTTGTATTTTAATGGTTCATGGTTGGCGACTAGATCCAATTTTATTGTTTAGTCAAGTATTAATTATCGCATCTCTTTTAGTTGCTGGCTGGGAAAATATTCGCTTACGAGGTTTACTCGCAAATATGGCAAAACTAAAAAAAAGGGTAAATAAATCAAATTAAATATCCTTTCTCTTCTTGGTTTCAATTTTATAAATAATGTTTTTAAATTATGTTTAAAAAATATTCTAAATTTTGCGCCTTAATTTTATTTGGTATTTTTAACATTTTTGTTACAACAGCTTCTGCTATCGATTTAGATGAAGCGACAAGAACTGTAGTTGTGGATAGTGCTGGTAATACTACAGTGTTAACACCTGAACAAGTAAAACGAGGAAAACGTTTATTTAATGCAACATGTGGCGCATGTCACTTAGGTGGTATTACAAAAACCAATCCAAACGTTGGCTTAGATCCGGAAGGATTAAGTTTAGCAACTCCACGTCGTGATAATATTAACTCTTTAGTTGATTATATTAAAAATCCAACGACATATGACGGGTTAGATTCTATTGCCGAAACTCATCCGAGTATTAAAAGTGCAGATATTTACCCACGTATGCGCTCATTAACTGACGAAGATTTATATTCAATTGCTGGTCACATTATGTTATCACCAAGAATCCAAAGTGAGAAATGGGGTGGCGGTAAAATTTATTACTAAATTTAATCCTACATTTTTAAGTTCAATTTACTTAACAGTAAATTGAATTTAAAGTTTAAATAATTAAATTTTAAGCTTGTCAGATTAGATTTTTTAATGATAATATAAATACTAGACAACAATTTATAAAAATTTTGTTTAAAAATCTTTTAGAGAACTAGCAAAGCATGTAGCTCAGTGGATAGAGCATCAGATTCCGATTCTGAAAGCCGGGGGTTCGATTCCCTTCATGCTTATTAGGGATATAAATTACTAGATTTGAATTTAATGTTAGTATTTGGGGCTGATTTGGTTTTGACATTTAAAAGTTAAGTAAAGTATGATGCAGGTCGAAGCCGTTATTCTTCGTAAAAAACATACATCTCTATAATAAATGCTAACAATATAATTCCTTTTAACTTTAAGCAAGTAAACAAGAATTTAAACACTTCTTTTGCGTTTGCAGCTTAGTACATAATATATTTTGTTAAATTTCTTTGTTCACTATAACTAGACTTTTCGTTTTTTTATAGTTTAGAATATTTTTATATTTCGTTCTTTTTAGAACTATGCCTGTGAATGAGTACTTTAATAAAATTTAAATGGACGTGGGTTCGAGTCCCATCAGCTCCATCTATGCATTCGTGGCCGAGTGGTTGAAGGCACCGGACTCATAATCCGTTTTCCTATGGAACATCACTGGTTCGAACCCAGTCGGATGCATTTTACTAATTTTTAATATTGTTTTTTTGGCAATATAAATGTAGTATTGCTAGTAATAAATTATTAAAATATAAAAGTTTTATGGTTAAATTAAATAAACAACAAACCATTGATAATTTACACAAAAGTTTTATAAAAACAGATTTACCAACAATTCGAATTGGTGATAATGTTAAAATTGGTGTTAAAATTATTGAGGGTAGTAAAGAACGTGTTCAGTTTTATGAAGGCACAGTTATTGCGAAAAAAAATAGTTCAATTAACACAACAATTACTGTAAGAAAAGTTTTACAAGGTATTGGTGTAGAGCGTATATTTTTAATTCATTCGCCAAAATTAGATTCTATTCAAGTGTTACGTTCATCAAAAGTTCGTCGTTCTAAATTATATTACTTACGAAACTTAAAAGGTAAAGCTAGTCGTTTAAAACAGACTTTTAAATAAAATTAAAAGTTTTTAAAAATTAAAAAAAAAAAATTTATAACTACGTTCCGTAGTATAATAATAGATAGTAAAGTAATTAATGAACTTTTTTTTTCAACTTTTACTTTATAATAACTTTAAACAAGGATTTATATGGCTACTTACAAAGTAACATTAAAAAGCGAAGAGCACGGTATTGATACAACAATTGACTGTAATGATGATATTTTTGTTTTAGATGCTGCAGAAGATGGTGGTATTGATTTACCATACTCTTGTCGTGCTGGTGCATGTTCTACATGTGCAGGTAAAGTAACAGAAGGTACAATTGATCAATCAGAACAAACATTCTTAGATGACGATCAAGTAGGCGCTGGTTTTGTTTTAACTTGTATTGCTTATCCTAAATCAGACTGTACAATTTTAGTTCACCAAGAAGACGAATTATACTAATTCGTTAAAGTAAAAAGGAATGACTTTAAAAATAAGTCATTCCTTTTTATTATTTAGAAGTTAAGCTCTGCAGCTTGTACTTTTTCAAATTGTTTTTTCTTTAAAATTAAGAAAACTTGTGTTAATAAAACACTAAAACAAAATGCTAAGTAACCAATAATACGTGCTGGTTTTTGTAACACGATCTCAGTTTCTTCTTGACCAAAACCACCTACATTTGGATCAATATTTAAGGCTTGATCTGTTTTTACTACATCACCTTGTTTCACTGTTAATGTTAAACCAGCGGGAACAATTTGTGACGTTGTTGTACCATTTGAGTTAACAATAGTAATGTTAGATTCCTCTTTTGCTGAAGTTGTAATTTCAGAGATTTGACCAGCTTGAACTGCACCAAAACTGTTCATATTACTTTTTTCACCAGTTGGGTATACTTGTCCACGACCACGATTTCCCCCAGCATACATCGGGTATGTTAAGTATTTAACATTTGAATCTTTTGCTGGATCTGGGGCTAAAACAGGGAAAATAAGTTCTTGGTGTGTTTTACCTGCAATTGGACCTACTACTAAAATATTATCAAATTCAGTACTGTATGGTGAAATATAGACACCTTTATTTTTTTGTTTTACAGCGTCTGGAATTTGACTTTTAGGAGCTAATTTAAATCCTTCTGGTAAAATTACAATACCACCTACATTTAAATCGGCTTTTTTACCGTTTGCACCAATTTGTTGACGTGAAGTATCATACGCTACTTTAACTTCAACTTCAAATACTGCATTTGGAAGTACTGCTTGAGGAGCTTCAATTTCAATTGCTTTTTGGTTTAAATGACAATTCGCACAAGCTAATTTACCATTTGCAGCACGTGGATTTGAATAACCTTGTTGTGCAAATACTGGGTAAGCTAAAGAATTTTCAATAGAAAACCCGAATACACTTATAGCAATCGTTAAAGTAAATAAAAGACTTTTAAAAAACTTGTTAGTTGCCATGGATGAAATACTTTTTAAGTATATATATAAATTAATTTTTTATTAAAAGCAGGATCCCTACCCCAGAAAAATATAACAATAATATTGCCGATGATAACAATACTTGAGTTAATGGGTCGGTAGAAGGTGTTAAAACTGCTCCAATAATTGTTGAAACTAAGATAACGTATCGCCATGAAGTTATCATTTGCTTAGCAGATACAATATTTAATAATCCTAATAAAATTTGAATAATAGGAATTTGAAATGCTAGCCCTGTACTATAAAATAGAACAAGAACAAATTCAAAATATTGATCAAATGACCAAAGTGGCTCAATAACCTCATCACTGTAGCTTAAAAAGAAATTTAAGGCTGCAGGGATTAAGGCATAATACGAAAACGCTAGTCCCAAACCAAAGAGACATAAAGAACTTAACAATAATGGTAAGATAATCTTTGTTTCTTTTTTTGTTAGGCCGGGTAATAAAAATAAAATTAATTGTCCTATTGCGAATGGGCTGCCAAATAAAAGTCCTGTATAAAATGAAATTTTTACAGTTGAGACAAAATATTCACCAGGCGACAATTGAAAAAACTTTACATTACTAACGGGGAGTTCTAAGATTTTAACTAAAAATTTAACTTCAAAAAATGCACAACATGTTAAAATTAAAATAACCCATACAATATGAAAAAGTCGTTGGCGTAACTCTTCAATATGTTCAGTAAAAGGTAATTCTAAAGTAACCGTTTCATTTTGTTGAAAATTAAAATCAGAATTTGTTATCATATATTAGGATTTTGCTTCGTTAAAATGTTTTACTATCCTTTAAAAAAATTGATAGTTTTAAGTACGTCAAAATCTACACATAACTGATTAAAGGAATATAAAACTAAATTATAATAATTTAGTTTTATATTTTTTATGATAAATAATTTATAGCTTCAACACGAGCTGTCGCTTTTTTTAATTCAATTGATGCATCAAGTTTAGCTTTACTAGTCTCAGCAGTTTCCACTGCTACTGTTGCTTTTTCTAGTTTTTGTGTAGCTTCACTTAATTCAACAGATACAAGCTCTTCAACATCATTTACTAAAACTGTTACTCGATTACGGTCGATTTCCGCTAAACCCCCACATAAAATAATGGGAGTCCATTTATTATCAAGTTTAATTCTTAATAAACCTGTATCTAAAGCTGTAATTAAAGCAGCATGACCATCTAATATACCTACTTGACCTGTCAAGCCTGGTAATACAATTTCATCAGCTGTTGTTGAACAGATTACTCTATCTGGAGTAAGTACGCGAATATTTAGAACCATAAAATTAGTACTCCTTTATTTTAGAGTTTCTGCTTTTGCAATTGCTTCGTCAATATCCCCTACAAGATAGAACGCTTGTTCTGGTAAATCATCTAATTCACCATTAAAAATCATTGTAAAACCTTTAATTGTTTGCTCTAAGCTTACATATTTTCCTGGAGAACCCGTGAAAATTTCTGCAACAAAGAATGGTTGTGATAAGAAACGTTCAACTTTACGTGCACGTGCTACAGTTAAACGATCTTCTTCAGATAATTCGTCAATACCTAAAATGGCAATAATATCTTGTAATT
>Ga0307489_10002615_pt1 | contig 12031 bp, 14 predicted proteins | sample SB12metaG_FD_202247 | JGI IMG/M metagenome (GOLD analysis project Ga0307489, IMG submission 202247) | Sea-ice brine microbial communities from Beaufort Sea near Barrow, Alaska, United States - SB 1.2 | ecosystem: Environmental > Aquatic > Marine > Coastal | place: USA: Alaska | collected...
GGGGGGCCGTTGAGTTCGTGTGTGTGTGTGAGAGAGAGAGAGATAGAGAGGAGACACTGAGCGAAGGAGAGAAGGAGAGAGCGAGAGAGAAAGAGAGAGCGAGCGAGAGAAAGAGAACACACACTCTCTCTCACACACACTCTACTCTCTCTCTCACACACACACACTCCCTCTCTCTCACACACACCTCAGCGTTGTCGGGGTCGAGCTGGAAGAGAATGGAGAGGATGCTGGACCGCACAGTCGCGTCCTCCGACACTTTCAGCTTCTCTAGCACCAAGTAGAGCTCTGCCTCGAAGCCCGAGCGCAGCTCCTCCACCACACTGGAAATCATGGCACATCAGACTGGTTCTGTCAGCCATGCAAAAAAAAATCTTTTTTTCTTGCGCCCCGCAGCGGGCGCACCCGTGCCCCCTTACATTCCGTGCAGCCGGACGAATGTTGGTGCACTTGGTTTCAGAATGCATCCTGGCCGTAGGTGTGTGATGCTACGCCACCAGGGAAAAGCCTGACACTTGCACTTTCACGCCTTTTCAACGCGGACATGGAGAACAGTCCTGGTACAAACCGGACGTGCCTGGTACACATCGGACTTACAATCTCCTTTTACCCGTGGTATTCTAGGTCCGGGCGCGGGCGGGGTGGCACCGTGGGTCGAGAACGAGGCGCGCGAGAGAGACGCTGAAGTCGCGCACGAACTGCGGCGATTTCTCCTCCTCGTCAACCCATGAGGGAAAGGTCTCGGCCAGCATCGACACGATTCCTGCCAACCAGGTTGGTGGAATGCATTTCACGCTCGCAAGGCGCGTGGCCACGCACGGTCGCACTGCGCAAGAGGCGGATCAAGCCCCCGCATTAAAACCCGGAATGGTGTACAAGTTGGGCAGCGTGTAGTAACTTTCATTGGTGTGTCACGTCCCCGCCCGCGTTTTGGTAAGGTACGTCACCAACTCACATACAAAAACAGGACGTGCGCCTACAATCGCCATTTAAAAAGGGTGTTGGTCAGCCTTCTGCGGCTGTACCAACGACAGATAAAATCTGGTGTGGAGGCCATCCTACGGAAAGGGTTGGTGTCCGCCTATGGTGGGAGCTCTCACACCCTAAAGGACCTAAAGGTGTGTGGCACGATTGTAGAGGGTTGTGAAAGGTTGTAGAGGGGCGTGGAGATTTAATCGCGGCGAGTGTTTTGGCAAAATACTTGGTGGGTCCATCTATTCGACCAATTTGTACCAGACGATGACCAATGAGATTTTACAATGACTAACATGATCCAGGCGTGTAGTAATTTTCAGTGAACCCGAGTATTTTGCCAAAATACTCGACGCGATGAGAGTTGGAGGGTTTCAGTACCTTATAGCGGTGCCTCAGTTGGGTTGGCTGACCATTCCTAAGTTGACATGCTGGGTGTTCCTAAGTTGACATGCTGGGTGTTCCTAAGTTGACATGATGGGAAAGTTGCAGGTGTGGTACAAATCCGTCAACTTTCGAGTGCAAAAGAGCCTGGTCTCACCAAGTTGGTGAGAACAAATAGACTGAGACGGAATTAGAGACTGGGACGGAGCTAGACCTTGGTCGATAACAGCCGCCCGGGATGAGGGTCGTCCACAGATGACAGCCAGCAGCTCCACCATTTCCTCGATAGAAAATCTGAAACCGTGGACAAGCTCACCCGCGAGCGTCGACCTGAAGATGTTGCAGAATCCCTGCCCAAAAACTCGACCAAGGTAAGGGATCAGCCTGCCAGGCATAACAGACTCTTGAGTGTTGGCACAGGGTCCACCACGCAGGGGGGAAACCTTATTTTGAGCGCTGGGTTCAGCGCTCTGTGCACTGGGGGGTTGTTTGAACAGGACCTAGGTGGGGATTTCGATGAAAGTGGAAATTTGAACCAGGTTCCAATAGAAGGACAACCCCCTCCAACCTTCTGGCGTGGCAGGAGGATAGATTTAATTTAGGAACATGACAGATGCTGTGCGTTTATCTTAGGCTCGCAACGCCGAAGATAAGGGGGGGTATGCTATTGTAGGCATAAAACCAGGGCTTAAAATAGCATAAATCTAGACAGATTCTGTTATCTTCCGAGATGACATTACCTCGGCCACGGCAGACTCGTCGAAGCGGCACTGCACGTTGCAAAAGAATGCCACTCTCGCGATGTAGAAGACAGGCACGGTGCTCCCCTGCAGCATCGTGAGAACCAGGTCGCTGACTTTGGCATCCTCAAACGCCTGGCGGAGAGCGCGCGACCGCGGACAGCTCCGGGAGAGGTTCCCCAGTACCCTCATGCATTTCGACCGCACAATTTCCATTTCATGCGGATCACGAAGGTCATCACGAAGAAGGCCCGAGCAGAGGCTCACCCAACCCGCCACGCCGGCCTTCTCCCTGTCGGCGTCGTCCCCCTCCTCACTTGCCCAATTCGAGGTCTTGTGGAGTTCATCATGCAGGGACCTGTAGTTCTCGTCCTCCCGCCAGTCCTGGGCAGCTCTTTTTGCTTCCTCAAGATTTCCGCAGGGATAAAGCGCCATGTTTGCTTGCCCCAGCGTGCGCGGCGCCCACGATCTGCCAGCGCCCAGGAGTAATCGGTGGTCAGACACCTTTCTGAACCTGGCTCAACTGCCGCGAAGGGGTGGCAGCTGGGCTGGCGCAAACACCAGGGACACGGAAAGGCCCAGCAGAAGAAACAACACCGACCCCCGCACCCGCACCCTTCCCTCGCCCAGCCCCTGGAAAATAAATCTATGGTGAGGAGTTGTCCTTTGTTGGTATGGAATTTGTCGCGCGTTCTTCTCCGGGAGAAGAACGCGTGACAAATTTCTCTTTCGCAGGGAACCGCGCGAACGCCCCGAGAGAACCAGGTCGTTCTTCGGAAACGAAGAACAGGGAAAGCAACCAGTCGTGCAAGTCCAACCCCGCGGCAGAGAAGGGAACGGGTCCCGGGCGTCCGTTGACCAGTCGCGCCGTGAGGTGTGAGTTGCGGTAGAGAAGAGGCGGGCCCGGTGCGTCGGTTGATAGGTAGGGCCGTGAGAGAGAGAGAGGTGGGCAGTCAGAAGGATGGCGGGCACGCGGGGAGAGGGGGGGCGTTTGCTCACCAGGTCGCGGGCTGGACGCACGCAATGGCTCGTGGAGGCTTTTGCGACGGACGGCCGCGCTCGGGCAACGAAACAGAGAGGAGACTGGGCAGGTTTGCTCAGCGGTTTATCCCGATTTGGAGATTGTGGCTCGAAATTTGACCATTGGAGATGTGCCTGGTTCAGACCTGAGGGGATAATCAAAAGTTGACGTGGCGAAGATCCCCTCAGAATCTGAGCGTTTTCCAAAAGCTGCAGGTGAATGCAAGAGTTGACTTTTGCAATTGACCCTCCTCCATTCTTTTTAACGTAGTTCGATTGATAGTCAAATTTTCAAAAATCCTACCTAAAAAGGGGGTGTTTTTGACTAGAACAGTGTGGGCCCTTGAAAATCGCCGTTCCAGAGCCTTGGAAGCGGGGCAGGGCTGAGTTGCACCGCCTGACCCGCCAGACCTGCCGTTACCAACCTTTTGGGGACCATCTTGCACCCAAGCCGGCCTGGAGACGCCGCAGCAGGATCCCTGTGGTCCGGTCTCAGCCCCACTTTTCGCTCCCAGGCTGCAGGAGGGAATTCGGCGGCGGCAGGGCCCTTGCGGGGGACTGTGGCGCAAAGTTAGGATGGATCTGTCTACCTGGATACCATCCCGACGGGGGGAAAGTTTCTCCCGCGCGCTGGCTGCGCAGGCCCCACCCCTCCAGGCCCTGGCCGTGATCACAGCCACGAACGGACCTCGAGCCCCCAGGCTCGCCGTTTCGCCCCTGGGATCCAAATCTGGGGTATGCGTGGCTGCAACCTCGCAACCTATGCAAGTGATGAAGACTGGTGGAGGAGAGGGCGCTGAGAGTGCGGGGAGGGGGGGGATTGGGAGCTTTGAGAAATTGCAAATGCTATTTTTGAAACCTTGTCTCGAGGCTGCAGCCACCCTCCGGGGCGGGATGCAGGAGCGGTGCCGCGCACAAGTGCAAGGCACGATTCATGCTGAGAACCGTGCGGGATGGCGGCGTTCGCAGGGGCGATTTCGGGGTGCTGCGCTGTGGGGAGTGTTCATCTTTTGGGATCCGAGCTAAAACCACTCGGTCCTGGCTCGGTTTCTCCCAGGAACGCTGGATTTGATGCAGTAAATGCCTGCCGATTGATCGAATAGGTGTCTGCACACGCTTTGTGTTTGGGGGGGGGCATGCAAAGGTCGGAGCGCGTTGCAGGAGTGCCGGATGTAAAAGAATTTCCCGGGAAATGCAGCAGATCACAGATAATTGAGCCGCCCACGGGTGGTTACTGTGATGCAGCGCTCTCAACCTTGACGCTAACACGCAAAGGGTCATTATAAAACAGGGTGGCACTTCTTTTTGAGGGGCCAGGTTGGGTGAAAGGAGTGGTGTATTCGAGTGCGAATAATTTTACCCCATGGGGCCTACAGTACAGAGGTTACTCACAAACAAGTACAAGCGTCTCCGAGTTGCTCGCTCTGTGTCCTGAAAAACAAATATACCATGGAATATCCTTCATTTAAATCCTTTTCAAAATTCTGGTACGCAGACAATCCGCTCGCTGTGGTCCTTAATTTGTGAAGGTCCACACTTCAGAATCCGCTGTGCGTTCTTAAATTGTGTCCTTAATCGCGACCTGGAACACGCTGGTCCCGCGTTTCTTAATTCCAGGCATCGCTCCCGCCACCCCCGTTCCTCTTCCTCGCCACCCTCTCCCTCCTCCTCACTCTCAATTGACGGATTTGTACCACACACACATCATGTCAACTTGAGAAAAGTCTGCCAACCCGAGTGAACTGCTTGGGGGTGGCGTGGAGAGCTTATCCGCGTTCAGACATCTGTTATACAAATACTGGTGCACGTGAACCACACCATCTCTGCAAACCTTCACGAGAATAATTTGTGTGGGCTCGCGAAAGGGGAATTCTGAAGATCCAAGACTTGGTTCGTGCGGTTGCTGGCCAGAACGTTTGTAAAACCTCGCACCAGTTCTGCCAGGAATTGCACGCACTTTCTCGTAGCGCAGGCTCCGATCAACTGACACAGGGTGGTATAGAGACATGCCTCCTTGGTCCTCATGTTCCTGGAAGGCTTCGCCAGTCGGGGTTACTGATTGCTGTCCCCCAGCGTGATGTATTACAGGCAGATCTCCAGGCGCGAGAGAGCAGTAAAACAACGCCAATTCGCGCGGTTCCCTGCGAAAGAGTGACGGGCACCAGCACAGATTTCACCCACATGGTAGATGTGGCCTTCCGACAGCCTCCAGCGTGTCTCCGTCCCCCGTCCTGTGAGGCACACGCACGAAAACGGTGGGTAACGCAGGACCCGCACTCCCATTTAGCGGCAACATTCCGCGCGCCGTTAGCTCGGGCAAGGGACCACGGTTGAACCAGGAGGGTGATCGGCGCTTCAGAGGGCATAAGATGCGTTGGGACATGGGTGGGGAAACGCCAAATCCTGGGTGCAGGCCCCCCCCCGCGCCCTCACAGCCCAGCACCGCTGCTGCAGCTCTCCAGACAACCCAGGCTGCGCACCTTAGTACGAACCGCCCAGGCAGCTGAAACTTGCACCGCACGTCCGCATGTATATGTGCAGCGCATCGTCATCACCGATCCCTGCTTCCCACCCGCGTCAGCACCGCTAATCGGCTGCAGCCCTCAGATTTCTGCAACGGCGAAAAAGTGTCAGACCTGCGGGATCCTCCCCCAGAAACCACCACCCGAAAAAATCCACCGCGAGGATCACATTCGTACAAGCAAATTCTTTGATTGCAGGAAGCTTCCCCCAAAAGGCATGGGCCTCTCTCGCTCCCCGCCGCCGAATTCCCACCTGGAGCGAAAAGTGGGGCTCAGACCGGGCCGCAGGGATCCCGCCCCGCTGCGGCACCGCGTGTCGGGTTAGGTGCACGAGGGGCCCACAGGGGTTGGTACCAGCGGTTTTCAAGGGCCCTCCGTTTCAAACCAAATTCGGCGTACAGGGGTAGTTCGCTCATAAGAGAACGCCCCCCCCCTAGGACGACCATAGGGCCCTAAGCATAGGACTACAGTAGGGTCCTAGGGTACACCCTGAGGCTCCCCTGAGAGGAGTTGTCATTACCGGTTTTATCACCCCCCAGCCGATAATTTGCCGATAAATCTCATAAGGTATCACACCCCAGCTGATAACACAACCCTGGCCGTTTGACCAGAAAACCACCCCTTTTGGGGGCAGGGATTTCCAATGAAACTGTATACCCGATTTTTTTTAGCATCCACTTGAGGATTTCGTTGGGTCCAAATCTCACCCAAGTTGGAGCCATTTGATCAATGGAAATAGCCCTAACGTTAGTTGCGTGATGCAAGTTGACTTTTGATGAAAGGGTCGTTCTCCACCGTGTGGACACCGGAAGAAGTGAACGTTCACATAGTCCTCCCTTGCATATAGTGAACCAATCTATAAAGACCTGTTAAATCGCTGCAGAAAGACTTATGACAACCTCTTCACAAAGACCTGTGTGCAGTGCTATGTACCATCTGGTACAAAGCCAGCGACTCGAAACAACGGTTTGCTCTTCAGTCACCGGATACCGTCCCAGGTCCCAGGCGCGACAGGCACCCTCCTTGTCGTTCGGGAACAAATCGCCTTCTTCGATCCCCTCAATTTACATTGAAGTTGAATTCAATGAAACAACATCTGGTACAGATCAGGAAAGTCGAAACGATGGTTCGCTGCCACTTTGAGTACTGAATGTCGGCTCAGGTGCGTGGCGCGACAGGCACGCGCCACGGCGCCCACAGCGCCTTGTCATTCGGGAACAAACCGCCCTTTCGATCTCCTTAACTTATACTGGATGACATCGGAACCCGACGACATCACGTGCAAATCGCGCGACTCGAAACGACTCTTCGCTCCCACTTCAACAACCGGATATCGGCCCAGGTGCCAGGAGCGACAGGCACCCTCCACGGCGCGCCTTGCGGAACGAATCGCCGTCTTCAATTTACTTGATTTGTACTGGCGGTCACCGGCATGCGACGATATCTGGTGCAAATCACGGGACGATTTGCTCCCACTTCAAGTGCCGGATATCGTCTCATGTGCCAGACGTGACAGGCACCCTCCTTGTCGTTGTGGAATAAACCGCCTTCTTTAATTCCCTTGATTTGTATTGGAGGTCACCGGAACCCGAAGACATCTGGTACAACTAAGGAACCTAGGATTGCCTCCCTCACACGGAATCCCCCTTTCCATAGCACCACTGTAGGAACCTAGGCCTCGGCCTGAAATAGGACCCTAGGTGGTCAGTAGCCGAGGTGTGTTGTTGTATGAAGGTGACGAAGAAGTGTGATAATCACGGATCGAGACCGTCATGGCCACTATATATTCCCTTGGTTGGAGGGGTGACAGAGCGCACCGCTCCTTTTCAGAGAGAGTTCTTTATTGACAACCTACTGGTCCAAATCCACCTAATCATCGAAATGATTTTAGTTGACCGGCCTTACACCATGGGAGTTTGAATTCCCTTTTCCAGGTAGCCTTATTTCTACCTTCCTCACGCTCCTTTACATGTTGATTGTGGGCACAGCCAAGTCTCAACATCAACACCCCGCGCTGACTGGTGCACGCGTATCAGCAAGTCTCTTGCTTGCACCGAACATTCAACCTAGGAACCGGTAGCCGGTAATCCCTAAACCCGGTAAACTCGGGGAATTCGATAAACCCTTAACCCTAAATCACACAACCTACACGGTACGCGCTACGCGCTAAACCCTTGACCGTAAACCGTAAACCTTAAACCCTATATCCTATACCCTACATTCTAAACCCTAGAACCTCAAACCCTTAACCCTAAACCCTGAACCCAAAATCCAAAACCCTGAACCCTAGGCCCTAAATTCTAAACCTGAAACTCTAAATCTGAAACCCTGAACCCTACACACTGAAACCTAAAACCCGAATCCTGAACGCTGAACCCTAATTCCTGAACCCTGAACTCTGAACTATAAATCTCGAACCCTGAACCATCATCCCAAAACTCTCAACCCTACCCCGGACTCTATCTCAACACGCTCCCCACGAAGAGACCACGAGGTTTCTGCACGCTTCGAAGCGCGTGAGGCAAGATCGCTCTTGCAGGGCGTGAACACGGTATAGGACTACCGTAAGCCCTGGGGCTCCTACGAACGATGGCTACACACGTCGCTGAGCGCACTGTGGGCCGAATTGTCCAGGGGAGAGGGTCCCGCTCTCAGACAGCAGCGCTTTCTCCGGCAGTGGCGCCTGCAAAATAGCGATCTCCACATTCGCTACTGCGACTCCACTCACGCTCTCTCGCTCTCTCGATATCTCTTTCTCGCTTACTCTCTCTGTCTCTCTGTCACTCTCTGTCTCTTTCTCTCTCTTTCTCTCTCTTTCTCTCTCTCTTTCTCCCTCTCTTTTTCTTTGACTTTCTTTCTGTCTCTTGCTCTCCCCCTCTCTACACAAAATTCACACTTGTTCCACGAGACTTGCCTCCTCTCGCGCGTTTGCAGTGTACAGGGTTGCCTCGCTTATATGGAGCCCCCAACACCAGAGGACCACCGTAGGATCCTAAGTGTCGGCCTACGTCAGGATATTAGGACGGTGCGCCTCATGACGAGTGAGGTGCATCTGTAGGGGCCGCGTTTCCTTCGAGATCCACCCTAAACTCAAAACCCAGAACCTTGAACCCTAAACCCCTCAACCCGTGCAACTTCCACGTGCGGCGGGGGCAGAGGGGGATGCGAGAGGCGACTGGAGGGTACCAGATGTCTTTACTGGGACAGGTATCGGCCTACAGGGTTACCTCGCCCATAAGAAAACGCCCACCCCCTTAGAACCACCATAGGGCCCTAGGCATAGGCCTTCGATAGGGTCCTAGGGGGGGGTGTTTTCTGATGAGCGAGGTACCCCTGTAGTGTAGGACCCTGAAACGGTGCGCCTCTTGATGAGTGAGGTACCTTTGTCAAGGCAGCGTTTCCTTCCTGATCTGCACCAAAATCTACACCTTGAACCTTAAACAATCAACCCTCAAGCCTCAAGCCTCAACCTCAAACCCTAAAATATTTGACCTCAACCCGTGCAAATTCTAAGTACGGCGGGGGCGGAGGGGTTGGGGGGGGCGACTGGAGGGTAGAAGAGGCCTTGCGTGCATACATGGCGGCCGTGACGGTAGTGATAAAGGCATCTCTCACAAAGAAATCAATGGTCCGTCACTCATCGCACCTGGCGTTTGTCCCAGTCAGTACCAAATCAGATATGCCTCTCACAACAACTGCATGACACCACCATGGCCATTGTAATCTCGCCGAGGAGGGTCCGCACCACTGGCGAGAAGCCGTGGGAAAGATGGCAGGACGCACGCTCAGTGGAATACAAGGGTACTTCGCTCATAAGGAAGCGCCCCCACCCCCCCCCATGACCACCATAGGGCCCTGAACACATCCGTACCGTAGGGGCCTGCGACGAAACGCTTTCTGTTGAGCGAGGAGCCCCTGTACATCCCTGAGCCCCGCCTCCATCTGGGGGCACAGTCCCGTGAAGGATAACCGGGGTGACTTTACCATGTCACGTCCACTAGAATGAGTTATGAGGCCACGCGTGCCGCAGACCCTTTGTCTCCCCAGTAAACGAGTCTACTCCCACGGAGGTCCATGTGTGGCTCGGCCGCCCGGGCGCTACGATGCGCCAGCCTCCAGGCCTGGTGGGAACGAAAGCGAAGCAGCGATCCCCACATCTCTCGATGCAGGGATGTGACTGTATCTCGAAGCAGCTTTGAATCTGAGAAGAGGCTGTGCGAGAGCAAAATACAGAATCACGGAACACGTGTCAAGCACGACCAATGGCCAATAGCAAAACACAGAAACACGGAACACGTATTTATTTACAATCCAACTTGGTGGCCTTCTTGAGAAGACTCTTCTGCTGTCGCTCCAGCAAGTTCTTCTCCTATCCGCTCCCAGCCTACTCTGATTCCTCACTCTCCGGCTGTTTTTCCTTGCCCCAGTTCTGCCGTGCCCCGTTGCGTTCCGAGGTGTTGTGGAGGTGGAGCTTCGCCGCAGTGGTGAACCCCTCGCCGCACAGAGGACAGACGTACGGCTTCTCTCCTCGGTGCACGCCCACATGCAGCGCAAGGCTCCCCGCCGAAGAATAGCCCTGCCTGCATGTCGCACACTTGAACCTTGAGAAAGCTGATTTCATCACGAACTCGATGTGCTGCTCCCTGGTTAAGGTGTTGTCAACGTCCTTGCGCCGCTCGGCCGCCTTGCGCGCGCCGAGCTGCAAATCGGAAGCTGACGCCGCAAGCTGCGGCAGCAGCTTCCGACTTGATTTGGATGAAGGAGTTGGTCCTGCGGCAGCCGAATTGCTTCGTCCAGCTGCGGCAAGGGTGGTTGCTGCCAACACTGCGGGCTTCGGCGCCGGGAGGCTTTCGGCGCGTTTCACGACCTTGTTCACCTTGGTGAGGACGGACGCGCCGAACTTCAACATGCGGCGGAGCGAGCTTGTCTTCGTGACCTCTATCACTTGCCAGCTTGCATCATGTGAGGCATCTCCGCGTGGCTGAACCTCGATGTCCTGCATGGCGTTGTAGCTTGCGTTGCCAGAGGATTCGGGAGCCCTCGGGAACGATCGAACCTCAACGATCTGCCTGGATCAAGACAGTCACGCAGGTGCATTGATTCCTTCCAGAGTCTTCTATGATCAGATGCATCCAATAATGGATGCATTAAAATTATAAAACGATGTCGCGTCCTCGATTGCTGACAGGGGTTTCGCGTACGTTTTTTAAAAAAGACTTTTTGGCGACGAGATGGTTTTGGGGCCCTCTGGGCGGATCGAGCTCCGGTTACAAGACCACAAACTCCGGAGCTGCCGGCGGACCTGTGGGCGGATCGAGCTCCGCAGCCAAGAACAAGAGCTTGCCTGCTGTGGGCGGATCGAGCTCCGCAGCTGGGGGCTCATCTGCCCGCAACACCGGGACTGGCACCGAGAACAGGTCGGGGTTGAACACGAACGCCGGAACACAGACCACCGCTGCCCGCAACAACACCAATGCCAACAAGGCCCTCGCTGCAGCCATAGATCGCGCTAACAAGGGAGGCCCCGGCTTCAAGGACAAGAAAGGGAAGGACAGGGAAAAGCCGCTCTGAGAACCAGAAAAACCCTCGTAACCGATGATCACGACTGTGACAAGTATCATCATTAAATTCATTTAGGTCCAAGGGACATAATGACGCCGTCTGAAAGTAAGAACTGTGGAAAGTATCTTCAATAAATTGAGTTATCTCACATTTTTATTGTTCTTGTTTACACCCTTGCCACGCATACACCCACTTTTTGTTTTTACACCCTTGCCATTTATACACCCATTCGGGGTTTCGAAATGATTTCTCATATGAGAAATCAGTACTATTTCTAGGCTTATTTTCGACAATCTGTGAAATTCACCCATTTTTGATACAGAAAAAACTCATATAGGAATCTTGTATTGATTCGGGGTTTCGGAACGATTTCTCATATGAGAAATCGTGTCAATACCCCTTTTCAATACAAAAATCCTATATGCATTATACCTGGAATTTACAAACACATTTTACGTGATTTATTGAATTTTTACATCCCACACCACACATCGCCTCAAAACATGGGTTTTATGCCCATGCGCCTGTATTCAGCTCTCATCTTTTCTACTCTTTTTTCTTCGGCTGAACTAGGTTTTATAAGGCGTGCGCGTCGATCTAGATCCAGTTGCTTGGCCACTCGTGCGGCCACTCGTGCAGTCTCTCGTTCCTGTATTGCGATGTCTTTGGCGAGTTGGTCCGCTCTGTTTCGTTTGCCGAGTGCAATCAGATCTTGTTTCTTCAATTCGTCGAGTTCGCGCTGCACCACTTGTTCCTTTCGGCGGCGAATTTCAGATTGCTTGCGATCAAACTCCCTCTGTACGCGCATCTGTTCGTATCGCTTGTTGGCCT
>Ga0307489_10002616_pt1 | contig 12030 bp, 21 predicted proteins | sample SB12metaG_FD_202247 | JGI IMG/M metagenome (GOLD analysis project Ga0307489, IMG submission 202247) | Sea-ice brine microbial communities from Beaufort Sea near Barrow, Alaska, United States - SB 1.2 | ecosystem: Environmental > Aquatic > Marine > Coastal | place: USA: Alaska | collected...
AAAAAGTCCGGCCATTTTTTTAAAAAGATTACTTACTACTTCATAAATAGTATTTCGGATTGGAGCGAATTTCTCGTCTAAACTCATTTGAAATTTTAAATTAGTATCCAGTTAATAATATGAATTTCTAGTTTACCAAAGTCGGCCCTGTACAATTTAATATTGTACACTATAAACGGGATTGTATCAATACTTTTTAATCTTTTCAACTTTAATTTTTAAATTGCAAGAAAGACTCGGGATAGTAGGATTTGAACCTACGACCCCCTGCTCCCAAAGCAGGTGCTCTACCAAGCTGAGCTATATCCCGAATTTAATCACATAATCTTAGATTATCCATGCAACAATATTAATATTACTAAATTTTTGTCAATTACACAACCCTTTACTGTATAGAATTAAAATGGAATCAGTCAGTCTAAAATTATTATCTTTAAATTAAGAAATTTGAAGAGGATGATAAAGATAAAACCAGTAATATCTTCACTTCTAGTTTTCATTTCTGTGAAAACCTGTAACTTAATTTTAATAAAGTCTTTAAATAATGAAGGTCAAATTATTCATGAGAAAGTAATTTCAAATGAATTAAATAATCATAAGGATTATGATGATTCACAAAAAATTATTCGGAATGGAACAGAAACAATAATTGCGTTTCGACGAAAAGCCCAGGACTCAAATGAAGTTTTATCTGACTACAATATATTGTCGAGTAATATTAAAAAAGTAATTTTAGTAAAAGAAATGATACCGGATGCACAAGGATTGATTCCGAGTATACCTAAACATTTTTATGGTAGACCTAGGATCAGAGGTTCGGAGACGATTAACCCTGTTCTTCCAGAATGGAATCCTGGTATCAGATTTTTGCCACCTAGGTTAGAAAACCGTTTAAATCCGAATAATGGTGACCAATCTCCAATCCCTGAACCTGATCGCCATTTTATAAAAAATGCTTACGATTAAATTCCTGATGTTTTAATAAACGGAACAGATGATTAGTTTTCGGTGAAATCACTAAATTAATTGCGTAGTACAGATTCCTATGCTAATATAAGTAATAAAAAAATTATGGACTGATAAAGACTTTAAAGACACAGCAACTAATATGTTGGAGTCAATTGATAGCGGCGCAAGGATAACTCAAGAAAATTTGGAAGGGTTTAATACTTTAAAACGATATAAAAAAGGCAATATTCGAATTATTGTAGTACGGAGCAAAGAAAACGAGCCTGAAAAAATTATCGCGATAATACCTCGAAAGGATTTGGACGATTTACTTAAAGTATTCAAGAAAAAATATGATTAAATTCACTAATATAGTTATTAAAGATATCAGATTACTAAATCAAATAGAAGATGAATTTAACGGTGACGTTGATGTTGCAGTGGAATTCAAGGATGGTTACTCTTATGTAATATCTGTAAGTACACCAGCGGATTTACTTGAAGAGATGGAAATTGAAAAAAGCAACTTCGTTCCACCCTACAGTCCAAGAATCATCGTCAAAAAACTCTCAAAGGAAATTATTACTGAAGCAATACAAGCTTACGCGCAAAATGATGGATATTGGCTGAAACTCTGTCGATTTGGCGATGAGCTAGATATTTCTGTTTTTAATAAACTAGAAGCCCAACATCGTGAAGAATGGGGATTACTTGAACTTGAGGGATTAGATCGACTATTTTATTACATTCAAAAATATTTGAAAGTTCCTTTTGATAATCGGGTTCTTATGGAACCAATGTTCTTTCTCATTCTTGGGAGTTTAATTGCCTATGGTCTATTAAAACCGGAATTGCTAGATTTCTTTTCTAATTTTACCCATTAAAATATTAAATTTTTAAATAGTTTTGTTGTTTCGGCGATTTAAACTATTTAAAAAGTTGTTACGTAATCTCGGATCATGCATTTTGAACAAAAAACTTTGTCTTGTATCGAAGATGCTAGGTTTTAGTTTGGGATCCTGGCATTTCTGGTAAAAACCGATTCCTTGAAAATAATCGATTGCATCTAATTTTTCCTTAGTATAGTAGCGGGTATTTGGTAACGCTCTTACTCTTTTAATTTCTTTTCCTTTTCTCATAGCTGATTTGTAGAATTCCTCTTGCTTTTTCTGGGAATCCATTCGCTCCTTCCAATCTGGAAAAGCCTGTTTTAATCGGCGATGAAAAGTTGGGTCAAAGTTTTTTATTTTTTTTGAATCTTTGGCCCCTCCACAAACTTGTTAAATTATTACTTGAGATTGACTAGGGTTTTGAATAGGTTCGTGAAATAGAAAAAATCCTAAGAAGGAGACGCAGAACCAAAAAATTCTCGAGTAATTTCTTTCAAAATTCTCAAGACGTTGGAAAATTTTAATCATAATTTTATTATTACTTACATTAGTATATAAATCTGTACTACGCAAGTAATTTAGTGATTTCACCGAAAGCTGATAAAGTGACATCGTTGTCAGTCGCAAAACATGCACATCACGGTCCAGATTTTGGTCTAGATCTATCAAAATACGGAATGAATCAAGCTGATTTAGATAGTATTAAGAGGAAAGGTTTCATTAGTCACATTAATGAAGGTAAAAAAGTACCCAAGGCTAAATTTGTTAAAGATTTACAAGAAGGATGGAAATTTTTCGCACAATATAATGACGTGATTAGATTGGATGATCAAATTGTTACCGGAAAAAATTGTGTAGTATTCAAACATACAAAATCAAGAATTTTTGTTTCTCTCGACACATCCACGGGAGAAAGTTCCACTGGCTCTAAATTAAGCCGAATACAGTTAATTAAACTAGTCTCTAAAGAAATATCACCGCAGCCACAGTAGCGATTTTGGTTCTTCGCTCCATAGCATCTTGGGCAGTTCTTACACACTTATAACTTGTACCTAATCTTTCAACAGGACTTAATAAAAAAACACTTGGTTTAATATCATCCATATGATTGGCAGCACTAGTTAGTACACAATCTGCGTACTGCGATCCCAAATCAATACAGAATTGAGCTAAAGTTAAAGAATCCACGACTCCAATTTGCCGTAAAAATATCATTACTTTTATGATACTCATTTGATTCATACTATAACCTCCGAACTCGTACAACTAAAACATACATTATACCTGCAAACACCACTTTTCCTAGAATTTTTAATGTTTCTAGGATAAATTTTTTATAAGTTCCATACTAAATAAATTCCACAGGTGAGCAGCAATTCGCTGCTTACCAGAAACAATCTTTTTTGTCATATTTCTTCCTCCTACATGTTTATTTTTCCTTAACTTCTAGTAACTCGTCAAGTGCGAAATTATTTGTATTGGTACCACTGTAATTTACATTTTCAAAACGAACAACTGCAGGATAACGAATTTTACTTTGATCTACGACTGCCACAGTCCCTAGTTGATTAAACCAATAAGATTCTTTTCTAAGAATACGGACTGTCGAACCACGATTCACCATAAATTTAATTGTTAGATAACGATATTTATAACTTTAAACTATTCTAGTTCAATTTTTCCAATAAAAATTTAAAAAGAAGAAATTATTTGGTTGGAAAGATGATTCAATATGATATGAGAGGCTTAAAATAGTCGATTTTAAGACACTTTATAACCTGGATATTACTTTTTATAACGAGGATTTAAGTGTTAAATAAAAACCATTCAATTTTTTATTTAACACTTAAATCTTCGTTATCCTTTTTTTAGTTTAATACAATATTAAAATTTTTTTTTAAATATCAAAAAAATCATCGAAATCATTAAATAAATTAAAACGATTTCCGGCCCCTATGGGTATTGGTTGACCAAATAACGCTAAATCCAACGGTAAAAATGCTAAATTTGTCAGATCTTCGGCACATTCGAAGCAAAATGAAGCAGTGCTATGAACACTTTTGGAAACATTCACAATTTTCGACGCATTCGTGAATACAATAAAAGCCGGCGGAACAAAATAAGCGCTTACACCAATGCAAACCGCAGCGAATTTACGCTTAGTGTAGTCAATTACGATACCTTTACCAAAATCTGTAACTACTTCTACTATACCAACACCGCTAATCCAACAATAAGTACAACGAATACCGCCAGCTTTGGCTGTAGAGTACTGCTTAGCGTAAATTTTGTATTGCGTTGAATTTAAATTTTTAAAGACAAACTTAGTGTTACTAGGTTTATTGGGTATAAATCCCATATTAAAAAAATTGGTTAAATAATGATACTTGCAATCATAAATTATTCTAGTTCAATTTCTTCAATAAAAATTTAAAAAGAGGAAATAATTTGGTTTTTTGAGTACTACGAGTACCATTTTTTCGAACGGATTTAATTGTCCCGATTTGTTTGTTCTTCTTGTGAATCAAACAATAATAATTGAGCTAACTTTTCTATACTAGCTGCGAGCTCTGATTGCCCGTTCAATATTTTCCATAGTTAATTCTTTGACGACTATCATCTGGTCCATTGGAAATAAAAAATCACTTCCTTCGTTATCTATTAACGATAATATATTTTTGTGAGTTACCACCAGAACAATATATTGGTATCCATGGTCTTACTTGACTATAACATCAACTTTGTGGTCGTCAATTTTTTCAATATCTTCCAATTTAGGTTCAAACCTACTCGATTTAATTAACACTTATAGTTTCTAATTTAATAATTCTTTAATAAAAATTCTATAACCGCGTTTTGGGTCGGTTTATTCGACTCTGCAAGAATAGTAATATCATCTCCAGAATAATGATTTAGTAAGGTTTGTTAGTTTCACATCATAACACAAAACTTAAATTTCTTATACGGAATCCTTAAACTCAACTTCAGAGTTTGAGTTTATATCAGCAGTAATTAAGTCTCCAGTAGCTTGGTTAAACTAGACTCAACTAAAATTAAGTCAAAAATGGGTAGGTTTGAGTGATTAGAATAAAATATAGGAATGGTGTTTACAATACAGTAAGAAATATCCTACTGTATTGTAATTTTTAACCATCGGAACTCTTATTTTCTAAAAGGTTTCCAAAATTAGAAGACTTTTCAATTTCAATACATTGATTTAATCTCCAAACTTTTATAGATCGAGCTCCGATTAAATCTAAATCACTGTTATTAAATTTCGTTTTAATGAATTCAAATTCCGAAAAATCACTTGCTGTTAGGTTCGCCTTGATGAAGATACAATTTCGAAAAGTACCCTTGTGGAAATTTGCTTTTGTTAAATTAGACCTTTCAATTTGACAATTTTCAAAAGTTGTATTCCAAAAATCACATTTTCGAAGTATTACATCTTTAAATCTACAGTTTTTGAACTCGCAATTCACAAAAGTGCTCCCTGTGAAATCGACTCTTTTAAAATCAACTTCAAAAAAAGTTAGTGTGCCAAATATAGAGCACTGTATAGATTCATCCAAAATCATTTCATTTAAAAAAGTTTGATCACCAAGCGTTAAAGTTTCCTTTTCCTCCAGATTTTCAATAATTCTTTCAAATTTATTTTCCATTTTTCAAACTCCTTTTTATTATTCATAATTTAAAAAAATAATGCCATCCATATAGCCTGCTTGTTCAGCTCCATTTAGAACCGATGCATAAAAAATCACTCGTGATGCTTATTAATTCGGATCTACGGACGACTTGTGAAATAGGTAATATCCCATATAACATAAAAAGTCATAGCTTTAGAATCAACATGATATTTAGTTTATTAAAAAACACGTCTGTTCAACACGCAGCCCAAATTATCGGCCATAACAATATCAAATCAACTATGAGCTATTAACGTTACGCATTATCAAAAGAAGAAATTCAAAAACTATTAGATAATATGGAAAATAAATAGAATAATTTTGGTTCGCAAAAGGATATTGTAAGAAATCTAAGATTTCTTACAAATTATGGATATTAAAATCTATAAGAGCGTAGTTTTCGATATTAATTGATTCACCCTTTTCAAGAAGGTCATCCAAAAATTTATCTCTCGCAATATAGCGATCTTTTAATACGTTTAACGTTTTAATATCTAACTCAGCAGCATAAAACTTTAAATAATGTGCATCATCATCTGCATAAGCTTGAATTGCTTCTTCAACAACCTCCTTAGTCATTTTTTTGACGACTACAATTGGATCTCCTGGAGATAGAAAATTACTTTTTTCGTTTTCCATTAACCTCAATAAATTTTTGGGAGTCCCTACAATTACTACGTAATTTAGACCATTTTCTAAATTGACCGACACATCCATATTATCATCAAAAATATCATCGATATCTTCAATGGGACTTAAGAAATTAATGCTTTCGACTTTCATGATAGTTATTTTGGATTAAATTGGATTATTTATAGTTTTGTTTTAAATTGTCAATCACTTCTTGTTCTTTTGGTTTATTCGATTCTCCTATAATTTCTATTGCACCTTTTTCTTCTTCTGAATATCTGAAAAATAGACGGCCCTGATTCCCAGCTCTCATATAATAAACAGTTTTCGTACCTGCTAATTTTTTAGCTCCCCGGCCTGAGTGAAATTGACCATCTTTTAATTCTTCTGTCAGCTTGTCTAAGGATTTACTAGTTTGTTCATCTTTCCTAATTTTATATGAAACTTTAGATAATGTAGAAGATATTTTTGAATAAACTTTGTACTCATTATATGCTTCCTCGTCTGAATCGGTTAACTCGTTCATTCGACCAAGATGTTCCTTAATGCTATCCACCCGCTCTTCTGTTTTTTTAACAGACTCTGTTTTTGGATAGTTGGGGATTTCATTACCTGGTTGATCATCTGGTTCGTCACCTGGTTTTCCAGGTCCTGAACCATCACTATTCGATTTTGGACCAAAAACACTTCTATCGGATTTAGGATTATTTCGATGCAGTGGGGTTTTTGGAGTGAAACCATCCACTTCACCTGTTCTTGCTGAAGCAGGTGTCAGGATTGAAGAATAAACTGTTATTCCTACTGCGGCGGCTATAATAGATGGACGAAATTTGCGAAAAGTTCGATAAAAATGCACGAATAATATTAAAAATGTTAAAATACCAATCAAACTAAATTTTTTCATTTAATTTTTCATTTAATTTTTTATAAAAATTATCCATACCTGACATTACTAATAATTATATATTAATAATGTCAGTCTAATCGTTTTTATGGAGAAAGGTATGAATTTTATAAAAATCAAATCACAAAATGATGATTTACGTTACAAAACAATGATAACATTGTTTTTCATTGTCTGCTATTGGCTCTATTTTAACATTTGCTTCGGGTATTTTTTATCAAAAATTTTTTATAATTTTTTCAATGATATTAACAAAACCAGTCTTTCTAAAAGTATTAAATTTAGAAAAAAATTTAAATCGCTTTTAAAATTTAGACACAATTTTCAGTTATTGAAAGAACTATTGTCGATTTTTTGGGAAACCTTTCTAATATTTTCTTCGTTAGTGAATGAAATTTTGTTTTTGAACCATATAATAAATTGGGCAGTTCAATGGACTAATCTTATAAGATTATTAATGTCTGAATATGTACTAATAACTGGAATGGTATATTTAATTCTTTTAGGTATATTTGGAATATTTTTAGGTTTTTTATTAGGTCTTCGTAAACGAGACGATGATATATATATATATTCCTTTTACTGCTTTTATTAAAAATTATTTATAATAATGGATTAGATGATGTTTTATTGGAATATTTACACCATTTATCTATAAAACCTAACACAGCCGAGCCATTTTATAAGTTTTCTTTAAAAACTATTCAAGAAATTAATAGGGGTCCATTAAAACTAACTTTAAAAGAACCAGATGAAACATCTCAAATTCCATTGCCAATTTTGGGTGATCCATTTCTATGGATTAACGTTGATTTTATTTTGGAAGAATCCAAAAATTATCAATTTGAAGTATTTAAATTCTATCAAACTGTAAACCAGGAAGTGAAATATTGAAGATGAAAGATAAAATAATTCATTGAGAGTGTCTTAAAGGTCTCTTAATGAATTATTTATTCCGTTTCGATAAATATTCTAACCCAAAACAGGGCTTTGAAAAGCTAAAAGAATATAAATTTAATAAGATTCGAATTATTGTAGAACCAGGGCAAAAAGGTGCTCCTGAGCAAATTGTAGGAATCGTTAAGAGATCGCGGTTAACTGACCTAATGAAAACATTTAAAAACAAATTTAAATAACATAAAATGATGCGAATTAAAAAAATTAGGTTTATTGATGAAGTTAAAGATCAACTTAATGACAGTATTGATGTTGGAATTGAATTTGAAGATGGCTCTTCTTATACAATTATTGTTCGGACACCTGATGATTTGGTCGAAGAAATGTTACAAGAAGGTACCAACTTTATTAAACCCGGTACCCCGGTAATTGTTGTAAAACAATTAACAAAGAAAACGGTTAATGAAGCGATAAAAGCCTATGCAGAAGATGAAGGGTATTGGTTAAAACTATGTCAATTCGGCGATGAGCTGGATATTTCTGTTTTCAATAAACTAGAAGCCCAACATCGTGAAGACGTTTAATTATTTGAACTTGAGATATTAGACCGGCTTTTTTATTACATTCAAAAATATTTGAACATGCCTTCTGATGATCGAACTCTTATTGGACTTATCTTCTTTCTCATTCTTGTAAATTTAATTGCCTATTATTTTTTCAAACTAGGATTGCTAGATTTCTTTTTTAATTTTATTAATTAGAAGATTCTATTTTTTAAATAATTTAATTCTTTCTACGAATTAAATTATTTAAAAAATCGTTTCTTAATTTGTCGTCATGCATTTTCAACAAGAAGCTTTGTCGCGTATCGAAGATGTTATATTTTTCTCTTTTATCTTGATATTTAGCATAGATACCATTTCCTTGAAAATAGTTCATAGCATCTAGCTCTTCCTTAGTGTAAAATTTAGGCTCTTCTTTCATTCTGAGTCTTATCATTTCTCTTTTTTTTCGCATGGCTGACTTAAAGAATTTCTCTTGTTTTTTCTGGTAATCCATTCGCTCGGCCCAGTCAGGGAAGTATTGCCCCAACTGACGATGAAAATCTAAATCAAATTTTTTTCTTTTCCCTAAGAAAGGGTAGTCTTCTGTTCCACCACCGCGAACTTGTTCTATGACTACGTGAGATTGCCTCGGGGATTCAGGAAATAAAGCACCAAAACCGGCGGAAAAAAAAATATATAGACCGATACTACACAACCAAAAACTCGAGGGTTGATACTTATCCCATTGTTCAAGACTTTTAAAAAAACTACAGAAATATTTTAACATAGTTTTATCTCTTATAATCAATAATAGTATAGATTCTATAGGATTATTTTTCTCAAAGTTTAAAAGAGTGATAGATAAATTTATTCTTCCTTCAAAAAATTTTGAATTTTTAAATAAATTTTTTCAATTGAAATTCGAAATTCAACGTCTCCAATTTCAAACTTATTTAGAAAAGGTTCCGGATCGTCCGAATACGCTTTGCAACAACTATCTATTTTTGACAGTAGATCTCCAAAATTTAAGGAGTTTTTATCAGGAGAAAGAAGAACTCGATTCGATTTTAATAGCTCTGCCACTTTTTCAATTGATTCATACCGTTCACAAAATCTGATCCGGAAGTTAGAACTATCACTTTTTTCCTCCATATAATTCTCTAATAATTTTAAATATTGATCCCGAATTTCCCAATTTAAATGATCGATTAAGTTTGAAGTTTTGACTTGACTTCTTCATCTTGCTGATTTAAAAGTTCAAGATGTCGTTTTTTATCGTAATTCAAAAGTTCGTAGCATCTTTTTTTGTTTAAGCTTTGATATTTTTTTTCCAAATCTTTAGTCATAAAATTTTACCTCATTTATAAATTTAATTACTTCCAATATTACCAATTGCTAAATATTCATCAACACTACGCTCAGCAAGTTCATAAGCCATTATAAAAATATTTGTTTCTCGATTGTAAATAACAGCTTGTCGAGTTTTTGCATTGTAAAATGTAATAGAAGGTTCTCCTGGTTCAACTCAAAAATACTCCAATCAAATCTTTGAGCTTTAATAAGATTGTAAAAATAAGCAGCATTTTTTCCAGAGAAGTTAATTTTTGTCCCTTCCCAGAAACTTTTCGAAGATGGATTGTATTCCAACTGCTTGAAACAAACTTTATGTGAGTTTTTGGCATCATAAAAAATGATTTCTTCTTTCGACTTGGCAACATTCCCTTTCCCAAAAGTGGAATTAAATCCAAATAATTCAGAGAAATACGAAGCAATTTTATCCATTGATGCTGGATCCATGAAACCTTTAATATTGAAAGAAACATAATCTACAACTAGATTTTCAGACTGAAAGGTTAATTTATTTCGGTTCATTTATTTTCTCCGGTTTAACTAAACGGTTTGAAATATATCCCAATTCCTCCTTTAAAACTTTATAAATTGTAGCTCGACTTTTTTCGGTTAACTTTGCGATTTGAGTAACGGACAAATTAGAATTTTCTTTCAAACCTTTGACTTCATCAATTAATTTCTTATTGATAACAGTTTTCCGTCCCTTGTATTTTCCAGCTTTCTTGGCCGCCAAAATTTCCTGTCTCTGCCGTTCTTTTAGGCGGTCATTCTCGAAAGCAGCAATGGCAGACAAGCTAGTTGCGATAAGTTTATTTGTCGCTAAATCGTTAGAATGAGGAATATCTAAAGCGACAAACGTAATGGATCTTTGAAACAAATTGTCTTGAAGTTTTAAAAACTCGAGAGTGTTTCGTGAGCACCGATCAATTTTAGTGACCATTAATAAGTCGTTTTTTTGTAACTCTTTTTCAATTAATTTTTGAAAGACATGACGGTTTTTAATTCCATCGGCAGCGGATCCTATTTCAACTCGAAGATTACTTTTTGGAATGCCCTGACGAATTAATTCCTTCTTTTGAGATTCGAGTGAAGAATTTAATTCTTGAGATTTGGAACTTACTCTGACGTAGCCATATTTCTGGTTAACATTACTTTTATTGGTTGTCATTTTAATTAACCCCTTGTTTATCTAAATATTATAGTCTATTTAGCTTTGCCTATCAAGACCCCCTTTTCCGCTATTTAATTCACACAATTAGAGTTTACCCTAAATCGACAACCCTTCGATAGAAATGAATAGTATATTTCTATCGAAGGGTTGTAGAATTCAATATGCTGTGAGAGGTGTATATTCTTCGATTTAATAACCTTTCATTACAATTTAGCTACATACCAATTAGAACTCTGAAACTAATTGTAATTTTGAATTTGTTAAACCCTTAAGGATAACGATCTTTTATTTCTAACAAAATTTTTTTCACGCAATTTCTTAATTCTTCTTCAGATATTTCATAATCCTCTCTTAACAACGGGTCAGCTTCAAACAATTCGCAGTCAAGAAATAAGTCTGAGATTAAAGATGAAAAACCATCTATTTCTGTTAATTTAAAATTTTCTGTTATGTAAAATAATTCTTCTGAATTATAAATTTTGTCACGATCTGATTTCCATGTTTGAAAGAATTCGTCATAAAATTCTGTTCCACTAATTTTTTTATCAACAAATTTTTTCATTAAATCTAGATATATTTTATAATTTTCCCAATACTTAAAATTTCTTATCAATAATGAATTTTTCATTTATAAAGACCCCCGATTTACAATATGATCCAATTGATCATCTTTTAATAACCAGCCACTAATAAATTTCTTGTTATCCCTATTAAAGAATACATTCAGTCCCGTTTCAGTATCAAAGTATTGAATAATAAACTGTATAAAAAATCCAGTCTTTGTTAATAGAAACTTAATATTTTAAATTCCTTCCAAAAAATAATTCTTGGAAGGAATTTATTTGTTTTAGGAATTCTCCATCTCATCTTCATCAATAGATATTAAATTCATGTCCTTCAATATTTTTTCAAAATCAGATTGGCTTTTAACTTCAATAGATTCATTTGAATCTAATTTATAAAATTGGGTCGGGTTAGTCTCAGTAAAGTTTAAGTCTAAAACAATTAG
>Ga0307489_10002617_pt1 | contig 12027 bp, 22 predicted proteins | sample SB12metaG_FD_202247 | JGI IMG/M metagenome (GOLD analysis project Ga0307489, IMG submission 202247) | Sea-ice brine microbial communities from Beaufort Sea near Barrow, Alaska, United States - SB 1.2 | ecosystem: Environmental > Aquatic > Marine > Coastal | place: USA: Alaska | collected...
AACCTTCCACTTCATTGTCGGATGACAGCACCGCGGAATCCGCAGACAGTATCTGTGGCATCCGGGGGGGGGGTGGTGGGTGGGGACGTTAACAAGGTGAAGAAACGATGGACCCCGGTAGACCGGGACGAACTCGGTGAAATGCGCCCGTCTTTCAATCCCGGTTTACTGGTCAGCCAAGGCGGGGCGAGAACAAAAATCCTTTTGAAACTTCACGCCTGTGTTTTGATTTAAAAGCCTTTCAAAAGATATGTATTTTGAAGCTTGATCGATGTTTTTTGAAACGACATAATACGGACTTAAAATGGTTGGCGTGACGCCCCTGCGCCCAGACTTCATCACGGTCGACAGACACCTCTGGGCCTCGTTCGAGCAGATGCACAAGCACATGAACCCGCCCACCGAATACTGTAAACACATCATGCGACGAGCCCGAAAATCCCAAGAAAGAGAAACGAAACGAGAAAAATATCAGCGGAAAGAGCGGCGCCAGAGGCCTTAATTTTTTCACCACACTAAACTGGGTAGGACTCGATGAACAATACAATATCAGTGAAACTAACAATGAAAAACGCAGCTCGGTCGCGCGCCATATCCCCCCTCACGCACGCTACTATGAGAGTAATGGGACCGGTCGGGCCACGTGTTTTACCACATAGTGTGTCAGTGCTCGCCACGACATCCAACACCAAGTGCGGCACACAGTGTATGGCAGTGTTGCCGCCGCCGCCGTCGGCCCTACCGTGCTGGCGTCGGAGCCGCGGACGCGCGAGCACAGGCTGTGTTCATACGGGTTATTCAATCTCACATCGACCATAATCTACTGCTTGTACACTGTTATTACTACGTGTGGGCATTGCCGCTGGCACACTCGCACGGGTCCCTTTCGAGCACGTGGAGGCAAACTATTGTGAACAAAAGCAGCCTCTTCGGCGCACAGGGCGACTGCAGGCTAGAGTGACAAGATATGAACAAGGCATCCTGTCCACAAGATGACAAGATCTCAAGATGACAAGATCGATATGGAAGATGAACGTAAGATGACAGTATCGATATGGTTAATGACCTTAAGATTAGCGCACTGGTATCGATACGGAAGATGACAACATCGATAAGGAATATGACAACATCGATTCATATGGAAGATGACAATATCGATATGAGATATCTTGTCACTATGCTACAGACCCTTGGGGATTGAGAGGTGGAGCACGAAGCGCACGTCAGGCGTGTTGCAGAGTCGCAAGTTGAAATTGAAACGCCGCACGTAAATAACTTCGTCGCATATTAGTTTCAAGCGTTGGAATCAGGCGCTTTCAACAAGTATTTCCACTTGCAACATCACCACCCGGCCTTGTTGATGCCCACGCCGGAACCCACCGTGGTGCATATAATTGAGCACTGGTTGCTGGTCCACTTGTGCAGGTTCACCTCGCGTTGCTCGCCCGCGCCAAAGGACAGGTGAGGTACTCTTGCTATATCATAGGCTGTCGCTCAATTAAATACACGACGGCTGATAAAGTGGCGGCCGATGAGGCAGCGGTAAGAAACGCGAGTGGCGCCGTGGCGGCCGATGATGTGGCATGGGCACGCTCAGCCCTGCCCAGCCCCGCGTGGTACGGCACCGCCTTGAGCCCCTTGGGGAGCTGCCTGTCCTGGCCGGGCGCAATGGTCAGCTCGGCGGCCATCTTGTCGCAGTCTGCCTGGTTGGAGCAATAGACGATGCCGCAGCACACCTCGCAGCACGGTCAGTGAGGAGAAGTGAGGTCTTGTGACTCAAGGAACAAGTCGACTCACCATCAACGTATCGCGTGCCAACACAACACTCTCGCAGCAGGATCGGGGAGGTCAAGCATTCGAACGGACATCGGACGTGCCTGCATTAATTACATCCAGGGTGAATGTGCATGCCCGTGCAGAGAGGGCGGAAGAGATTCAACGTCGGTCCGTAGGTTGTTCACGACAAAACCCCCTTGCCTTTTCGCTGGGAAGGTAGAACTTGTACGTGGGGCTGGTGATGACGGCGAGTATGTCGTCCACATAGAAGTTCCCGTCCTGGGCCCCGTCGTGGTCCAGCGTCAAGTCCACCACCTCGACGCGGCCACCAAGTCCATTCGTGTACAACAGTAGCCCACGATGTAGCGGCGCAAGTTGAAATTGAAAGCAAACTTTGAAAGCAGATTATCATATTTCAGGTTCAAGCGCTTAGTTTCAGGCGATTTCAACGTGGGTTTCATAGGGGCAAACTGCACCGCCTTACCTCGACAAGAGTGGACCCTGTCGTCCACCGGCGGATTCGTGCGCTGCAACAACGTGCGCACCATGCCATGGTGCAGCGGCGCAAGTTGATTTTGTAAACAAAATTTGAAAGCAGTTCATCATACTTCAGCTTCAAGCACTCAGTGGAGTTCCAGGCCGTTTCAACTTCGGTTTGATAGGGTGGACCTGCACTGCCCCACAACATGAGTTGCTGCAGCTCCAGAACTTAGCGGCGCAAGTTGAAATTGAAAGCAGACGTTGAAAGCAGTTTATCCTATTTTAGGGTCAAGCGCTGAAACCATAGGCGCGTTCAGCAAGGGTTGTGACACCGTCAACCTTCACCGCCCGACCAGGTGTTCTTCTTTAGCAATATCACTCGCCGCCTCCAGCCGTGCGACCCGCTTCAGCAGCGGCGCAGTCTGGAGCTCCGTGTCGACCGCCGCTGGAGGTCCGTTTTGAACAGCGTATTAACGCGACGTTCGTTGGTCGCGACCACCTTCGTCAGCTCTCTGATCCGATCCCTCAGCTGCGTCGCGTCGAGGAACAACTCCGTCGTCGCCGCATCCGCCGCCACAGCCTCACGCTCCAGCGTATCGACCCGCGACGTCTGGAGTTCCAACGCCTCATGCGTGTTGATGTGAAGTCGGTGTCTGGCCTCTGCCGTGGCCTTCAGCGTTGCGATCTGCTCCCGCAGCGGTGCCACGTGGGCCTTCACAGCTGCGGGGGGTAGAGTCGAATCCGACCAGGATGCCTTTCTTCAACAAGAGGGTGGGCCTGGCCTGGCTAGGACTTCATGCTCAAGGGTGCTCCTGGTTTGGCTTTGGTCATACTGGCTCGGAGCGGGTTCGATTCAGGGGCTCACACTGGTTCGCGTCAGAGCTCAACTTGAGCAACTCCAGGACACATTCATGAGTCAATTTGGGTTGCACAGTGGACAGAGGAGCTCAAGTTGAGCCAAAATGGGAACGAGTGTAAGCCCCGGGTTCGATTCGCTTCAGTGGTGTTGCCTGTTGCCCTACCCCATACGCAAGTGGCTTCATGCGCCTCGCGCTCACCCGCGGGGCCCTCCCAGCGGCACCCGTCGGGGCCGGCCGCGCACTGCGCCGGCGCCCGCGGGCACTGCGCCTCGTGTCCCAACACTTCCCCCCGCGTGCTTGCCGCGGCGCAGTGCCGGCACGCAGCGGGCAGAGCCGCGATGCTCTGCTCCGCGGAGATGACGCGGATGGGGGCGCGCGCCAGGACCGCCCGGCACGTGGGGCACGTGGAGGCACCGGGCAGGTTGCGCACCCGCGCCGAGCACGCATCTCCGCCCTCGGGACCCGCCTCGGCGCACATCAGGTGGCCTGCGTGGAACATGACATGACGCTCAGGTGTGAGGTGCGCGGCGGCGGGTACAGCACTGCACTCATGTACCGAGTAATGTTTTGCTGAAAGGGTGCCTAGCTGCCGAGAGAGGACACTTTTATTTTTCACCAGGCATCGTGAATCCCACGCGCTCATCCCCCCATGACGATCCCCTCCCTGCGCAGTTCCGAAGCGGCAGTATGCAGCACCATCGCCAGCGTGGAGCTGGACTGGGCGTGCGGCGGCCTGGTGTCCTCCAACCTCGCGCCCGCAGGGCACCACTTACACGCCGCAGGATAAAACCTACGGTGAATGTTGGAACATGGGGCGTGGTTGGGTGTTGCTCACCGTTGGCGCACTGCTCAATACGGCCCCATGGGGCGTCCAGGCACACCGAGCACTTGAGGTGCTCCGGCACGCCGTCGTCGTCGGCGCGGGCGCGGACCCGCCCGCGGCTCCCCGTGGTCGCGCCGCTCATTGTTCGCGTATCAGTTTGCCAAAAAACCAACTTGAAAACTATGACAGTTGACATTGACCCCCCCATCGGATCTGCGCAGGAATGAACTCTTGAATAAAACGCTAATCCTCTCATTTTGGTCACGCGCGCCCCGTGTCGCCACGACAGGTGCCCTCCCTCGACGGACCCGCCGACGTTCAGTGACCCTCTGCGTCCCAGACCGCCCGTCGTCCGTTACTTTATACGCGCAGGGTGGGTGGGTGAACCCGGCCTCTGTACCAGGCTCGTCCTTTATTATCCTCCGCCTCCTTTCAAGTCAAGTCAGATATGCCATCCCGCCAGGAAAGGCGCAAAGAGGAACGCGTTGCCGCCAAGCGCGCGGCGGCCGAGGCGAGAGCTGCGGGAGCCGCGGAAGCTGCCACCGGTATCGCGAACGTGAACGTGAACCCGCTCGGCGACTGGACCACACAGACGGAGGACCACGACGTAGGATGTCGACACGTCACGTCACGTTATATAATGGAATTTATCTGAAGAGACCAGCGTTCAAAGTGCGGTGAATGACGATGAAGTGGCGAGCGATATCTGCCTGGCCCGACCCATCGGTGCTGTTTCAAGCGCTGGGAACCGCGATCGTGAAGCAAAGGGCTGCCGCGGGTGACGGGGAGGCGCAGTATAGCCTGGGCTTCCGGTTAGTTGCGGAAGCGGATGGGGGTCCGTATGGGGCTCTGCTGGGCGCGAACGGTAGATCGCCAAACTCTGATGTAGGGTTGGCACTTTGCACCGCACACTTTCCGGTCGCTAATAGGACTGAAGGACTGATATGCGTCTCGAGCACCTACATGGGACGAAAGTGGTGATTGAATATGTGCGGGTGCCAACCCTAGGGAAAGGAGGGCATGGCGCTTCTGGAGAAGGCGGCAGGGCAAGGTCACACGTACGCTATGAGTACGCTAGGAGGTATTCACCACAATCGGAAGGAGTACGAACAAGCCGTGGGGTGGATGAGGAAGGGCGCCGAGGCCGGGTTGCCGGAAGCGATGTTCAACCTTGGGAGGGGTTTCGAATCTGGAAGGGGGGTGGTGGCGCCTGACTACCCGGCGGCGGCTGACTGGTACAGGCGCGCGGCAGACGCCGGCGACGCGGAAGCGGCGGATAACCTCGCCGCATTGTACTCTGATGGCCGCGGCAGGGCCTGGCGGACAATGCCCGCCACATTTCAATACCTCGTTCCTTGTGTTGAGTGGCATCCTCCGACGTGGCGACATTATCTGCCAGACCCTAGGGCGCGGCGTCACGCGTAGCAAGCGGCGCATGCAGCAATGGATGCGCAAGGCCGCCGAGAATGGCCTCGCCGACGCGTGCTTGCGATTCGCCAGTTCAATGTACACGGGCATGCCCTACGCCCGCGAGGTTGGGCACGTGGGGGAGGCCGCCGGGGTCGCCACGTCGGCTGGGATCATGGAGGCTCACGACGTCCCCCCGGATGTCTTGGCTGACGTGGTATATTGGCTGCGGAAGGGAAGCATTGACGGGAAACATGATCCACTCACCGAGCTCGTCAGGTTTCGCAGAGAAGCGCTAGAGGGGAATAACTATTGCCACAACGAAGGGTGCGAGGTTGTTGGCCTTCTCAAGGACTTCAAAGTTTGTCCGAAGTGCAAGAACGCCCGGTACTGCGGCGCCGCGTGCCAGAAACTGGATTGGACGACGGGTGGGCACAAGGAAAAGTGCGGCACAGGCGCGGATTTTATTGGCAAAACTTATTATTAGGTGTGGGAGTGCGAATAGATTGTGAACAGTGTGAGAAACGAGAAGCGTAGTGTACGGGTAGCTCTAGTGCCGTGAGTTGAGAATTGTCACGCCCGTTGAGCCCTAACTCCGCGTTATCCGCCTGGCATTCGCTGAAAACCAGGTTCTGAGCACTTTTTGTCGGAAACGTTGGGCGATCTCTGCGACAGAAACAGCTCAGGTTGAGCTGAAAAGTGAACGAGTGAAATCCCCTGGTATAGATGGAACAGACAGCGGGGCGTGGCGAGATGACGGCAGTTTTGAGAAGCTCATTGTGTAATATAACATCTCAGCTAGGTGTTGTGTGGATGAATGTAGGTATCCTTGTTCATGGTGAGTTTGTGTAAATAAATAAAGTATGGAGTAAATAGGCTCGGTCCTCAGATCCAAAACTTCGCCAGCTCTGTTCCATCTTTGTCTGTTAGTGGCGCTCGATGTCGCCGAGGATGATCTGCGTGCTGGGTGACAGCCGCCTGACAGGAGGGTCATTCAGAACCAGCACTCGAACCGAGATCGGAGCGTGACTAACCTTCGGGGTGACTGCTCATACAGATGCGCGGAGGTGGAGGAGTAAGAGGAGGAGGATGACGAGGAGGAAGATGACGAGGAGGAGGGGGAGGAAAAGGAGGAGGAGGAGGAGGAGAGGGAGAAGGAGGAGGGGGAGGAGCAGAAGGGAAGGCAGGAGGAGGAGGAGGTTCATACAGACGAGCGGACTCGGGTCGTCGATACCACGCCGGTCGAGCACTCGTTCTCAACGAACCCCCTGCCTGAGCTTCGTGAAGCACCAGTACTTGAAGCACACGTCCAGCCCCACCCATGACCAGGGCCATACACCACTCCCCTTTTCATGTCAACCTGACTGCTTGCTCATGGTGTAACAGTGCACCCGTTCACTCTCGCCGTATCTCCTCCCTGGCCTCACACCAGCCCCTTCTGATGAGCTTAACTGAACCGTCAGATTTGGTATCGAAGGAAGCCATTCGATCAATCATATTCGTGGAGGTATCAGGTTAGGGCGGTGCAAGTTGAAATTGAGAGCAAAACTTGAAAGCAGTCGCCTCAAAATTCATATTTGAAGAGCTGAAACCAGGCACTGTCAACACCGGCTGACCTGGTTCCAACTTGCACCGCCCCATCAAGTACAATGCGACTCGAAGTTGGGCTAAAAAGGGGACGGGTGTTGTCAGGCCGCACCGGCACGGTGGCGGTGAAGATGCGTGCGAACATCTCGAAGTTCTCGTAGTCCATCCCGTAGTGCGTCACCAGGCAGCACAGCAGCGCCTGCCACCCGTCTGAGGAGTGGTACCCCACAGCGATGTCCGCCCCAAGCAGCAGGATAAACGCCTGCGTCCAGGGACTGATGGATAGTGATCGCCACATCATAGGATGTCATGTAAATCAAGAAACGGGGGTGCAAAACGTATTTGATGACGTGGCGAGCACTATCCATCAGTCCCCTGATGGATAGTGCTCGCCACATCATAGGATGCCATTTGAATATAGAAACGGGGGTGCAAATTATGTTTGATGACGTGTTGAGCGAAATCCATCAGTCCCCACCTGCGTCGCCGCGTCTAGCCCAACGAAGTTCTGTTGGAGCTCTCCGAGCAGGGAGGTGACGTTGTTGCGCTGCAGCGTGACGATGGTGACAGTGCACACCACATTGTAGCGCCACAAGTTGACATTGAAAGCAAAGTTTGAAAGCCGTTCATCATATTTTAGCTCCAAGCGCCTGGTCCCGCTACGGTGGGCACCTGTCCCCCCTGTAATTGGCACCTGACCCCCCTATAATGGGCACCTGACCCGCCTGTAACGGGCACATGATCCCCCGATTTAAGGCAACTGACCCCCCTGTAATGGATATTGGACCCCCCTTGAAAAGGGTCTTGGATGCCCCTATATTGGGCACGCTGACCGAAGGGGTCAACCCGGGGCTGGGTTGGCGGATTCGTTTCTGAGGGTGCAGGAATCTGGGTGAGTCGGACCGAATCCAACCCTTCACTGAATCGTCCGGAAATTCGAATCGCCAACCCAGACACAGGGTGAACTGCACCACCCTACCACGTAGATGGCGCTGCCCAGCAGGTTACCCAAGGCCTCGAACGACTTAGTCTTCTCATGCAGGTCCAGGCGCCGCGCCTCCTCCACCATCACCGCGTGCTTCTCCGCCGACGGCAGGATGGGCTCGCCGGCCACGTACCTGTTGGATTGGTGCAAGTCGGAACCAGTTCAGTCCGTGTTGAAAGTGCCTGGTATCAGCTCTTTATATTAAAATACGATGCGACTGCTTTCAAGTTTCGCTTCTAATTTCAACTCGCACCGCCACTTCCTGTGGGGTTCAAGTCCATTAGATGTTACGTTCGAGTTGGATTGGCACGTTGCTAGCATGCGTCGATTAATAAGTAAAAGGGTTTGTACCTGTTGTACTCCATGCGCTTCTCCCACTTGGCTAGGCGGTGCGACACCACGTCCGTCTGGTAGAGACTGCTGAATTGCGCTTGCCTCATCCAAGGATGTCAGTTGGCTCAATAATCGAGGTTTCGAAATGCGCTTGATGACGTGGCGAGCACTATTTATCAGTCCCTACCGTCTGGTGTTGCGACAGCACGATCGAGGAGCCCGGGCCGTGGTTGGTCTGTATGTTGAGCCACGCAGGAGGGTCATTGCAAACAACGTCTCGAACGGCGATCGGAGCACGACTTGCCTTCAGGAAAACTGCTCATACACACGCGTGGACACTGTTTGTAGTAGTCAACCGACCCGTGAGTGTTCACACACGTCCCGATTTCGGCATATCGTCGATCCAATGTCGGTCAGACGTTGTTCTCAATATCCCCCCCGCCATGGCGTGACGATGGTGCTCTTGATGCTCTGCGCGATCACGAACGGGGCGAAGAATATCAGCAGCAGCACGCGGCCGAACACCGTTGCTATTCCCGCCCACCGGTTGGGCTGCTTCGAGTTGTTATCCCCTTAGAGTTGGGCCTGGTAACATTTCCCGCCACGTCATCGACACGCATTTGAACACACGTTTTTTTAGTGAAACGGAATCAATCCTATGACGTTGCAAGCAATGACTGCTGGAGGCAGACCTCACCGGAAAGGTCTGCGTTGAACATCAGGCCCCCCATTGAACCCTGGGACGCGCCCGCTGCCACTGAGCTCGTGCGTCCGCTCCGACCTCCAACCGCCACCGCAAGCCCCAGTGGATAACCATGACCCAGACCCCCCAGACCCAGAACCGCCATTCCCTAGGGCCAGGCAGACAATACTCGCCGCGTCAATGCATCTCGTGGTTCATTGAGTTAACCACGTGGCGGGCATTATGTGCCTGGCCGTAGGGGCTGGTGGGTCTGGGTCATCATCCGCTGGGGCTGGCCTGGTCCATTCTGACCTTGGTTTCAGACCTTGTGTTGCCATTTAACTCAAGAAGCCAAGGTCTGAAATGCGGAGGATGGCGTGGCGGGCGATACAAACCAGACCCTACCAGGCCAAGCGGATGCTGACCCAGGCCAACACCCGAGCCACCACTGGCAGCTGCAGCCGCAGCACCCCTTCTCAACACTCCTCCATTAGTCACCAAACCCCCGCATGCTGACGCCGACCCCGATGCCGACCCCACGCCGCCTGCCGACGCCGCCACTTGCCCAGCATTGTGACGACGCAATCGGCGGACGGGGAGCGCCGCCGCCGTCGATCCCAAGCCAGCGATCCCGCCGCCGCGCCGTCGCCACTGGTGCGTCGCCGCGCTTACCCCCACCCGCACACCCACCATCTGAACCCCGTGCCCATGCGCGACAGCCGCCCTCATCGGGAAGGCGCTGCGCCGCGGGGCCAGTCCAACGCATCCCGCCAGCTGCGCAACAGCCGCCATTCCGTACACGCCTCACGCTCCAGCGATCTCAGATCTCTGTCACTGGAGGAACACCGCGCCCCGGCGCTCCGGTGCCTGCCCCGCCCGCCCGCCGCTGCAGCTGTATCGATTTATAGCAATCGAAATGTGATGTGCTTCACACTCGAGGCCCCTCGCACACACGCTGATGTCAATCACCGCACCAACCCCGCTGATCGCAGGTGTTTGGCGTGTGAGTCAACGAGCGATGAACCTCCCTCCGATTACTCTGGGGCCGACGTCGTTCCGAAGCAGTGCGTCGGGATGTTTGACGACGGTTCAGGGATTCACATTCAAGGCTGACGGCGAATTGCGTGTACCGGTACACCATTTTAGAGAATGCTCATACAAAAACGGAGCCTCTGTGGGATTGGCTGGGGCGGGATACGTGGCACAAACGGGCGGCTTCCCGCGCCAGCGGCTGCTTACGTGGCTCAACCAATCCACGCCGCAGTTTGACAGTGGAGGCGCGACCGTCGTGTTTGGGTGTGCTCGGAAGGCAAGGGCAGCACAGACACGCTGCCGCAGACCCCTGGCGTGTGCTCGCCCCCGCCTCACCGCGGCCACGTTAGCCGAGTCGTCGCTGCGCCGTGCTACTAATCCTGTCGTGATTTCTGTGGAATTCTCGTCGGAAGTTTGGGGTTGCTTGGCGGGCATTGGACGGTATCGGCGGCGGTACTGAGTGCACACCGCTCGCTCCTCTCGTGAGGTTCCTATTCGCGCACCTCGGGAGGCGGGTGGGTGCGCCGCTGGGGGATTGGGGAGGGGGGGGGGGTGGCGCGGGACCATGCGGCATTCCGCAGCCTCGGCCCCGACCACGGGTTCTGCCGGTGCCTTCTCCTGTTTGAGGGATGTGACCGGCGCGTCAACGTCCTTCACTGCTGCCGCCGCCGCCGCCGCCGCCACCGCCGCCGCCGCCGCGCACTTCCCGGTCCGAGCTCACCCCACCGCCTCCGCCTCCGCCTCCACCTCTACCTCCACCTCCTCCTCCTCGTCCTCCTCCGCCTCCACCTCCACCACCAACTACGCCTCCATCCCCACCTTCACCGCCACTACTCGTACCTCCACCTCCGCCTCCTCATCCAACCCCACCTTCACCGCCACATACTCCGCTGCCGCCGCGGGCTCCCCCGTAGCCGCCCACTCCGCGGCCGAGCCCTCCGCCTCCGCCTTCACCCCCCGCCGCCTGTACCACACCGCGCTGTGGACGCTGACGGACCCGCAGGCAGGGGCCTGGCAAACACTGCTCGCCACAGCACAGCACAGCATTCCATTTAATTCAAGGAACGAGGGTCCAAAATGCGTTGGATTGGTGTGGCGGGAAGTGCGGGAAGTGGTCTTGGCAGATACTGCTTGCCACGTCATAGGATGCCGTGCAGTTCGTGAAACGAGGGCCCAAAACGCGTTGGATGACGTGGCGAGCATTAATTGCCTGGCCTTATCCGCAGGTGTCGAACGCGCTGAGTGGCGCGGGGGCCGGCGCCATAGCGGCCACAATCGTGTGCCCGTTGGATGTCCTCAAGACGCGCCTGCAGGTAGGGCCTTCCAGATACCGCTCGCCTCGTCCTGCCGAGGGCCAGCGTGAAAGCCTGGTGCCTCCTTATACACACGGAAGCGTCTATCTCTGGCTCACGGGGGGCAGTAGGGCGAAAGCCTGGTCCCTCCTGATACACGCGGAAGCGTCTCTCTCTCTTTCACCTTGTCATAAGATGTCAGTTGACTCAAGAAATCAGCGTTTGAAACGCGTTGGTGAGCTGGCGAGCGGTTTCTGCCGGGCTCATTTGATGAGGTGGCGAGCAAATCCTGCCAGGCCCTACCCACAGGTGTCGAATCCGAACCGGGGGGACATGTACTTTTCCACCAGACAGGCTGGGTTGCGTATCATTAAGACTGAGGTAGGGACTGATAGGTAGTGCTCGCCACGTCATAGGATGCCAGTTAACCCAATGAACGAGGGTGCACAATGCGTTTGTTGACGTGGCGAGCACTATCCATCAGTCCCTACACGGAGGGTATCCGCGGGCTGTACAGCGGGCTGACACCCACCGTAGTGGCACTGCTGCCCAACTGGGCCGTGTATTTCACTGTGTACGAGGCAGGGCAATCACAGCCCGACTGATTGCCCGAACTGTACGAGTGTACCCGCTGCCGCGTCCTCCTCCCTGGCCTCACCACTCGTTCCCTTTCCCGCTCAAGTCAAATGTTTGCTCGTGGTGTACTGGTGCACCTGCACATGCTCGCTGCATCGATACAGGCAGTATATTTTCCAAACTGGTACTACAAG
>Ga0307489_10002618_pt1 | contig 12025 bp, 20 predicted proteins | sample SB12metaG_FD_202247 | JGI IMG/M metagenome (GOLD analysis project Ga0307489, IMG submission 202247) | Sea-ice brine microbial communities from Beaufort Sea near Barrow, Alaska, United States - SB 1.2 | ecosystem: Environmental > Aquatic > Marine > Coastal | place: USA: Alaska | collected...
ACCAGCCGCGACTCCAACTCTGCCGCGGACGTGTCCTCCTCCACCAGAGTGTAGCGGCGCAAGTAGAATCTGAAAGCATAATTTGATAGCAGTATATCACACTTCAGTTTCGAGCACTTAGTTCTATGCGGTTTCAATTTGGGTTTCATAGGGTCAACCTGCACCGCTCTACCAGCCGCCGCCGCTCCGCGCTGGAGGTGTCGTCTACGTCGGAAGCGAAGTCCACGTCGATGACGTCGCCGGAGGCCGCTGATCAGGGTCTTACACTCGTCCACTTTTCAGCTCAACGTAAGCGCTTTTTATGGTAGAGGGACTGTTCAGGGGGTGTTCAGGGGGTATTCAGGGCGGGGGTGGAGGGGGTGTTTAGGCGTTTAGGGGATGTTTAGTATTAGAAACGGCTCAGGTTGAGCTGAGAAGTGGACGAGTGTAAGCCCCTGCCGCTGATTGGTCGGAGCCGTTGCCGGAGGGCGCTGATTGGTCGTCCGAGACGTAGCCGGAGAGCGTTGATTGGTCGGGGCCGTAGCCGGAGAGCGTTGATTGGCGGGATCGGGTCTGGCTGGACTTGTTGCTCACCTTCCTGTAGCGGCGCAAGTAGTAATTGAAAGCAAAACTTGAAAGCAGCTCATCATGTTTCAGTTTCAAGCGCTGAGCACCCGGCGCTTTCAAAACGGGTTTCGATGGGGTCAACTTGCACCGCCCTGCCTTGCCGCTGCTGTTGGTGGTCTCCGTGGTGTAGCGCCGCAGGTTGAAATTGAAAGCAAAGTTTGAAAGCAGTTCATCACATTTTAGCTTCAAGCGCTGACATCAGGCGCTTTGAACCGGGGGTCAACCCGGTCTGAAGCTGCCATAGAATTAATGGTTGAGGGTTAAGGGTTTACGGTTAAGGGCTTAGGGTTAAGGGTTTAAGCTTTATATTTTAGGGTTTAGGCTTTAGGGTTAAGGGTGCAGGGTTAATAAGGGTCTAGGCTTTAAAATAGGGTTTAGAATTTAGGGTTTAGGGTTTAGGGTTGCACTGGCCTACCATGGTCTCGGTAATGGTGGTGGTGGTGGTGGAGGAGGAGCGGCGCTGCATGGCCTCCTCGCGCCGCCGCTGCTCCTCCGCCTCCGCCTCTGCCCAGGGGCTTACACTCGTCCACTTTTCGGCTCAACTTAAGCGCATTCTGTGGGGTAGGGGTACATTCGGGGTTTATGTAGGGGGTGTTTAGGAGGTGTCCAGGGGTATGAATGAGTATCAGGGGGTGTTCAGGGTGTATTTTGTGTCAGAAACGGCTCAGGTTGAGCTGAGAAGTGGACGAGTGTAAGCCCCTGCCTCGGCGGCGGCGGCGGCGGCCTCGGCGGCGGCGGCGGCCGTGGCGTCATCCAAGTTGTACGGCCTGGCAGATACTCCTCGCCACGTCATAGGATGCCATGGCATGCTACACCATGACACACCACGCTACAAAAGTGTGGGGAGCAGACTGGAGCTTTAGCTTCCAGTCCAGATACAGGCTGTACTATTCCTTCTGCCGATATTTCAAGATGCGTTGGACGACGTGGCGGGCAATGCATGCCAGGCCCAACCGCCTTGCGGCGCTGCTCTGCCTCGGCGTCGAGGCCAGCGCGCACCGACGCCTTGCGGGCCTCCTCGGCGTTACGGCGCGTGGCCTCCACCTCCACCGCGCGCTGTGCGGCCAGCTCCGCCTTCTTGTAACGGCGCAAGTTGAATTTGAATGCAACAGTTGAAAGCGGTTCATCACATGTTAGTGTCAAGAGATTAGTTCCAGGCACGTTAAGCGTGGGTTTGATCGGGTAAGCATGCACCGCCCTACCTTCTGCCGCGCCGACATGTCGGACAGCCGCCGCGTCTCCTCCGTCATGCGCGTCGTCATCTCCGCCTCGGAGCGGCGCCGCCGATCGACCTCCTCGGCGCGGCGCCGCGCCTCCTCGCGCTCGCGCAGCTCATCCTCGGCGGCGGCGGCGGCGGCCAGCGAGGCGTCGTACGCGGCGCGGCGTGAGGCGGCGCCGGCTGCGGCGCGCTCTAGGTCGCCCCGCGCGCGGCGGAGTTCGGAGTCGGCGGCGGCGCGGCGGGTCTGTTCTGAGGAGCGCTCGGTCTCCTCGCGCGACTTGGCGTTCTCAACCTCCTTGGTCTGCTCCGCGCGCCGCTCGTCCTCTTGCTGCGTCATGGTAACCTCCTCGCAGGAGGGTCATTGAGAACAAGCAATCTAACCGAGATCAGGAGGAGAGTGGAGAGAGGAGAGAGCAGAAAGGAGAGGGAGAGGAGGGAGGAGAAAGGAGAGAGGAGAGAGGAGAGAGGAGAGAGGAGAGAGGAGAGGACAGGAGAGAAGAGATGAGAGAGGAGAGGGGAGAGGGGGGACAGGGGGGAGAGCATGCCTTTCACTGAAGGTCAATGCCGGGACTGGGTTCATCGATTCAAGGTCGATGGGTCGAGTACTTGTTCTCAATAAACCCCTTGCCTCAGTGACGAGGCGGCGCAGCTCGGTCTCGACGGAGGCGCGGCGGGATTCCTCCGTGTAGGTCTGGCGCTGGTCGTCCTCGATCATGGTGCGGAGCCGCCCCTCCAGACCCTCGCGCCGCGCGTCCTCCGCGCGCCGTCGCGTGTCCTCCTCCGCTGCGGTGCGGCGCGCGGCGTCCAGCACGTCGGCGGCACGGCGCTCCTCACCCTCGCGGCGCACCGCCTCCGCGTCCCGCCGCTCCGCCGCCATAGCCTCCCACATAGTACGCCGCGACTCCTCGTCGCTCATGCCCTTGCCGTAGGGCCTGGCATGCATGTTTGTCCGTCTTACATTTCAAAGTCTAACGATCAAAACCCTACAGTAAACCCCCCATTTAGATCCCCAGAGGGAGCCCAATTGAAGTGTCCATATATATTGCTCGCCACGTCATTGGACGCCATTCGACTAACAGATCAGGGGTTCAGAGAGCGTTGGATGACAAGATCAATGACATGGCAATGACATGGCGAGGAATATCTGCCAGCCCCTGCCTTGGCGAGGTTACCCTCGGCGGCCTCGATGCCGGCTTCGGCGGCCTTACGCCGGTCGTCCTCCTCCGCGCCCAAGCTCAGGGGCTTACACTCGCTCACTTTTCAGCTCAACCTGAGCCTTTTCTGACACAAAATAAACCCAAGACACCCCTTAGAAACCCCTGACACCTCTTAAACACCCCTTAGACAACCCCTAAATGCACCCCCTATCCCACAGAATGCGCTTAAGTTGAGCCGAAAAGTGGACGAGTGTAAGGCCCTGCCCAGGCTGCGCTCGACCTCCTCGGAGCGGCGGATGGCGGCGTCGGCCTCGCGGCGCCGCGCGTCCTCCGCGCCGCGCAGCAGCGCCTCCGCGCGCCGTGCCGTCTCCTCCGCCATCGCGTCAGGCCAATGTAATGGAGCTCGCCCCGTCATATGAGCTCGCCACGTGAAGCAATAAAGAGAATAGGTTTAAGGTGGTGGGAAGTGACGTTGCGAGTGTGGTGTAGCCACCTCTACCAGGCCGGAGGGGCGGCTGAGGGGTTTAGGGTCTAGGGTTTGGGGTTTAGGGTTTGGGGTCTAAACCCTACCAGGCCGGAGAGGCGGCCGACGTCGGCGTCAAAGGCGGCGCGGCGGCGCTCCTCCTCCTCCTCGAGCGCAGCGTCGGCGGCCGCCAGCCGCTCAATCTCCTTCTCGGCGGTGACGCGCCGGTCGTTCTCCTCAACGCGCGTGCGGGCCTCCTTCCGCGCCGTGTTGTAGCGGCGAAAATTGAAATTGAAAGGCAATGCGGAAGGCAGTTTATGACATTCCAGTTTCAAGCGCTGAAATCGTAGGCGCTTTCAACATAGGGCTTGATACTAGCAACCTGCACCGCCCAACCGTGTCAGCCAGCGCCTGCTTGGCGGCGGCGAGCTTGGCGTCCTCCTCGGCGCGGGTGCGGGCCTCAGCGGCGGCGGCGCGGTCGTCCTCGGCGGCGGCGGCGCGGCGCGCCTCGGCGGCGGTCGCGGCGGCGGCGGCCTCAGCGCAGGGGCTTACGCTCGCCCACTTCTCAGCTCAACCTGAGCCGTCTATTACACAAAATACACCCTAAGCATCTCCTGATACACCTGACTACCCCTGAATGCCCCCTAAACAACCCCTAAGCGCAACCCCTATCCCATAGAAACCGCTTACGTTGAGCTGAAAAGTGAACGAGGGTAAGCCCCTGCCTCGGCGTCTAGCGCCTGCTTGGCGGCGGCGGCGGCGGCAGCGCGGCGGGGGGTCACCTCGTCGTCCATGGCGCGGAGCGCGGCGAGCGCGGCGGTATACTCCTCCGCAGCGGCCGCGCGGCGCGCGTCCTCGTCACCGCGGTGTAGTGGCGCAAGTTGAAATTCAAAGCACAGTTTGAAAGCGGTTCATCATATTATCGTTTCAAGACCTGACACCAGGCGGTTGTAACACTGGTTTCAACACGATTGAACCTGCACCGCCCTACCGCGGAGGGCGCGCTCCTCGTCTGCGGCGGCGGCGGCGGCGGCACGAGCGGCGGCGCGGCGAGCGTCCTCGGCCGCCACCGCGGTGTAGCGGCGCAAGTTGAAATTGAAAGCTACGTTTGAAAGCGCTTCATGACACTTTAGTTTCAAGAGCTGAAACCAGGCGTGCTTTCAACTCGGGTTTTGATACTGGCAATCCGGACCGCCATACCGTGGTGGCCTCAGCTGCGGCGGCCTTGTCGGCGGCGGCGATGACACCCGCGCGGCGCTCCTCCTCCGCCGCGCCGCGCGCCTTCTCGTCCTCCGCCGCCTTCGCGAGCGCGGCGGCGGCGGCGTTGCGGCGGTCGTCCTCGTCCGACCGGCGCTTGGCCTCGGCCTCCACCGCCGCGTCCATCGCTTTCTTCGCGGCGTCGCGGCGCGCGTCCTCAGAGGCACGGCGGGAGTCCTCGGCCGCGGCGCGGCGCGTGGCGTCGGCCTCGGCGGCGGTGCGCCGCTGCTCCTCTGAGGCCATCACCCGCGACGCGTCGGCCGCCTTGCTGTAGCGACGCAAGTTGAAATTGAAATCAAAACTTGAAAACAGTTTATAATACTTCAATTTCAAGTGCTTCGTTCCAGGCGCTTTCAACGTTGGTTTGACAGGGTCGACGTGCACCGCCCTACCTTGCGTTCCATGTCTGCGGCGGCGGCGCGGCTCCGCGCCTCCGCCTCCACTCGGGACTTAGCCTCGGTCATGGCGAGCTTCTGTTCCGCCGCCTGCTCGTCGCGGCGCCGCTTGTCCTCGTCGCGGCGCGCGGCGATCTCCGTCTCCGCCATGCCGCGCATTTCGGCATCCGCGGCGGTTCGGCGGTTGTCCTCCTCGGCGCGCCGCTTCACCTCCTCCGCGACGGCCGCCTTGGCGCCTTCCAGAGCGGTGACGCGGCGAGTTTCCTCGTCGGCGCGCTGCTGCTTCTCGGCGTCCACGCGCGCCTCGGCGGCGGCTTCCGCGCCTTTGCGGCGCGACTCCTCCTCCGCCAGCTGGTCCTCCGCCGCCGCCTCCAGCCAGGGGCTTACGCTCGTTCCGGATTCAGCTCAACTTGAGCTCCTCTGTCCACCGTGTTACCCAACTTAACTCTCGAAGGTGTCCCGGACTTGCTCAAGTTGAGCTCTAACGTGAACGAGTGTACGCCCCTGCCTCCAGCGCCGCCGCCGCTGCCACGGCCGCCGCGCGCCGCACGTCCTCCTCGGACCGCTTCTTGGATTCCTTGGCCTCCGCGGCGATCTCATCCGCCTCCGCCTTGAGGCGCCGCACGTCCTCGCCCTCGCGGCGGGTCTCCTCCAGCCCCGCGGCCTTCAACGCCGCGCCGTCAGCCGTCGTTCGGCGCGCCTCCTCGTCCTTGGCGCGCTTTTCCTCGAGTGCCGCTGCTCGCTTGGCCTCCACGCAGGGGCTGACACTCGTTTCCATTTCCGCTCGACTTGTGCTTACTTTGCCCCTTTCCGCTCAACTTAAGCTCGCTCTGTCCCCCATATAACCCAAATTACCTCGTTGATGTGTCCGGAGGGTGCTCAAGTTGAGCTCTGACGTGAGCGATGTGTTCCTGAAGGTCCTCAAGTTGAGCTCTGAGGTGAGCGAGTGTAAGCCCCTGCCTCCACGGCGCCGCGCTCGCGCCGGTCGTCCTCGGCCTGGCGCTTGCGCGCCTCCTCCTCCTAGGGTGCGGCTGGTGTGCACATATACACGATGAGCAAACGGTCAGGACAGTTTAGGGTCTAGGGTGTAGGGTTTAGGGTTAAGGTTTTGGGTTTGCGGTTTAGGGTTGAAACCTGATGAGCAAACAGTCAGGACACCGCGTCAGGCCAGGGAGGAGGAGGCGGTGAGTGTGCACATACGTTGGATTACGTGGCAACATCGGGCAGTTTAGGTTTTAGGGTTCAGGGTTTAGGGTTTATAATTTAGGGTTTGGGGTGTTAGGGTCTAGGGTTCAGGGTTCAGGGTCCCTGCCTCCTCCTGCGCGCGCACGAGCGCGGCCTCAGCCTCGACGCGGCGGCGGTCCTCCAGCGCCAGCACCCGCTTGTTCTCGGTCTCCGCGGCGGCGCTCGCGGCTTCGAGCTCGCGCCGCCGCCGGTCCTCGTCCTGGATGTAGCGGCACAATTTGAAATTGAAAGCAAAATTGTAGCAAAATTTTAAAAAGCGGTTCATCATATTTCGGTTTCGAGAAAATTAGAGCCAGGCGCTTTCAGCGTGAGTTTGATAGGGTCAACTTGCACCGCCCTACCTGGATCAGCGCGCCGTTCTGCGCGGCCAGCGCCTTCAGTGCCTCCCCGGCGGCTAGCTTGCGGGCCTCCTCCTCGATGTAGCGGCGCAAGTAAAAAATGAAAGCAAAGTTTGAAACCAGTTTATCACATTTAAATTTCAAGCGCTGAAACCAGGCGCTGTCGTAGGATAGCACGTGGTAATATCACAAAGTGTTTACCCAAGGGCATTGACATTGAGTCAGAGACCCAAGGCGAAGGATGTCTCATCTTGTTCCGTGCTCGTTAGCACGGATTTCAACCTGCACTGCCCTACCTCGGCGCGGGTGCGGGCCTCAGCCTGCGCGGCGGAATCCAGCTCGGCCTCCGCAAAATCGCGGCGGCGGACCTCCTCCTCATCGGCGTCCTGCAGCCAGGGGCTTACACTCGTCCACTTCTCAGCTCAACGTAACCGCTTTACGTAGGATAGGGGTTGCGGTAGGGTCTGCTTATGGGGTGTTTAGGAGGTGTTAGGGGGTAATAGGGGTATGTAGGGTGTATTTTGTGGCAGAAACGGCCCAGGTGGGACAGGGGGTGCAGTAGGGGTTGTGCAGGGGGTGTTTAGGAGGCGTCAGGGGGTAATGGGGGTACGTAGGGTGTATTTTGTGTCAGAAACGGCTCAGGTTGAGCTGAGAAGTGGACGAGTGTAAGCCCCTGCCTGCAGCGCGCGCTTGCGGGCCTCGGCGTCGGCGGCGGCGTTGGCGCGGCGCGACGCCACGTCACGCTCCAGGTCGGCCAGCGCGTCGGCGGCGGCGCGGATGGCGTCGTCCGCGGCGGTGCGTCGCGCGTCCTCCTCTGTGTAGGGTCTGGCAGTCCGCTTAACCGTCTTCATTGAGTCGACTTTTCGACGAACTTGGATCGCGAAATTCCCCCCTGCCCAACTTATCCAACAAATCCAAATTTCTCCCCGCCCAACTTATCCCACAAATATCGTGGGTGAAATGCCCATACGATCCAAGTTCTCAGGGCTGGTTTGGAAAGCGGCTTACTTAAGCCGGTTGAGACTACCTGGCGGATATTGACATTGCTCGCCATGTCATGGGATGCGCTTCGACTGAAGGCGCGAGGGTTCAAAATGCGTTGGATGACGTGGCGAGTAATAGCGATGATTCAGGATGCGTGTCGATGAAGTGGCAAGCAATATCTACCAGGCCCTACGTCCGAGATGTTGGCCTGCTCGGTGCGCGCGCGCTCGCCCGCGGCGTCGGCGGCGTCGGCGCGGCGCGCGTTCTCGTCGGCGCGGCGCGCGTCCTCCTCCGCCAGCAGCCGCGCGTGCTCCTCCATCGCCGCCATAGCGATCAGTCGCTCCGCGTCGATGTCTAAGGCCAAGTAAATAATTGCACGCCCTGTCACAGGATGACATGTAATTCGATACACGAGGAATTCAAACAGGCTGTTTTTATCTCACCCTACATGTCTAGGGCCAAGTAACGAATTGCTCGCCGCGTTACAAGATGACATCAAGCGCAATACACGAGGGTTTGTAAGGTGGTGGGTGACGGGGCAGGCTGAAATCATGCCACCCTACCGCCACGCTTGGCGTTCTCGGCGGCCCGCAGCCGCTTCTCCTCGTCCATCATCGCCTGCAGCGCCGCCAGAGCCTCGGCGTAGGAGCGCAAGTTGTTATTGAAAGCACAATTTGAAAGCCGTTCAACGTACTTCTGCAGCGTCAAGTACTGCGACTAGGCGCTTCAACACGGGTTTCGATCTTCACCGCCCTACCTCGGCGCGGCGGCGCTCGATGTCGGAGATGAGGCCCATGAGCGAGCTGCGGAGCTCGCCGATCTTCGCGCGGCCGGCGGCGCGCTCGCCGTCCTCCGATTAGTGCCCCGCAGAATACGCTCGCCACGTCACAGGCGGGTAGCGCATAACTCAAGAAACGAGGGTTTTAAACGACGTCAACGACGTTGCGATGCGTAATCTGAAAAGCGCTACCTCCGATTGCCGGCGGGTCATTTCGGTGCTTTCGATGGTGAGCGTCTCCTCGTCGTAGCCCTGGCGGCGGACGATCTCCCCCGTGCGGCGCTCTTCCTCTGCCCAGGGGCTTACACTCGTTCACTTCTCAGCTCAACTTGAGCGCTTTTTATGGGATAGGGGGTGCGCGTAGGGGTTGTGTAGCCCTTGTTAAGAGGGTATTAGGGAGTTTTTAGGGTGTGTAGGGTATTTCTGTGTGTCAGACATGGCTCAAGTTGAGCTGAAATGTGCACGAGTTTAAGCCCCTGCCTCCGCCGCCGCCATCGCCGCCTGTTGTCCGTCGTACTCCTGGCGGCGCGCCTCCTCGCGCTCCACGACGGATACGACGTCCACGCGCGCACGCTCCATCTCGCGCGCGGCGTCGGCGGGCAGGGGCTCACACTCGTCCACTTTTTGCCTCAACTTAAACCTTTTCTGTGGGGTAAGGGGTGCATTCAGGGGTTGTTCAGGTGGTGTCTAGGGGGTGTCGGGGGGTATCAGGGGGTGTCAGGGGGTGTTTGGGGTGTATTTTGTGACAGAAACGGCTCAGGTTGAGCTGAAAAGTGGACGAGTTTAAGTCCCTGCCGGCGCGGCGCACGTCCTCGCGCTCGATGCACACGCGCTCCTCGCTGGTGCGCACGTTGGACTGCTCCGTGATGGATGTCCTCTTCGCAGGGGCTTACACTCGTTCACGTTTCAGCTCAGCGTAAGCGTTTTGTGGGACAAGGGGTGCTTTGGGGGGGGTTAGAGGGCATTTATTGCGGGGGTCGAGGGGGTGTTTGAGGTTCAGGGGTTGTTTTGAGTGTCAGAAACGGCTCAGGTTGAGCTAAGAAGTAGACGAGTGTAAGCCCCTGCCTCTTCGTGGTGATTGTCTCGATGGAGCTGTTGATCTGCGACCGCAGCTGCAACATTTGCTGCTCGGCGCTCTGGCGGCGGATCTGCTCCTGCTCCTGCGCCCGTTCCTCCTCCTCGACGGAGCGGCGGATGGATGACTCAGATTAGGGCCAGTAACATAACGCTGCGACATCGTTCAGGATAACTACTCAACGAACGAGGGGTGGATGCCGTGGATGCCAAATCTGTGACACCGTGGATGCGACGACCTAGGACGCCATATAACTCACAAAACGAATTGGAGTATTACAACGTGGTTGAAATCTGTCCCCGCCTCGGCGCTGGCGCGGCGTGCGTCCTCCTCCATGCGCCGCCGCGCCTCCTCCTCGGACGCGGCGCGCGTGGTGTACTCGTTGTAGCGGCGCAAGTTTAAATTGAAAGCAAAACTTGAAAGCAGTTAAACAAATTGTAGTTTCAAGCACGACACCATAGGCGCTTTCAACACAGGTCTTGATAGGGCCAACCTGCACCGCCATACCTCGTAGGCGGAGCGGCGCACCTCCTCGCGCTGGCGAAGCGCCGTCTCCTCCGCGCTCATGGGCAGCATAGGCACGTCCAGGATTGGCGGCAGCCGCCAGGTCCCCACCGCCTTCACCCAGTTGCGTAGCAAGGCCTGGGCCTCGTCCTCGGTGCGGAGCGCCTCGGTGGCCTCCGCGGCGGCGCCGGCAGCGGCCTCCGCGGCGGCGGCGGCTTCTTTACTAAACGTGGTGGCCACCTTGGTGTAGCGGCGCGCCTTGAAATTGAAAGAAAATTTTAAATGCACTTCATCATATTTTAGTTTCGAGCGCTTTGCTCCAGGCGCTTTGAACGTGGGTTTCATAGGGTCAAGCTGCACCGACCTACCTTGGCCGCGGCGTTGGCGTTGCTCGCGCGGTACTTCCGCACCGCGATCAGCGCATACACCGTCTTGCAGAGCCTTACACTTTGTGTCTTTCGTCAGCTGGACACGGTTTATCATATTTTAATAAAATTCACCGAGCCCCAAGGCGCTTCACATGGTGAGCTTAACCAACCCTCTCCGCTGACACGTGAACTCTTCAAGTCGTTTGTCCATGACACCACTTGAGTTGTCCCACAAAAGTGCATGACTTCAGCTGAGAAAATCACTTTGGTGAGGCTCCTGCCATCTGGGTAAGCTCATCGCCAGTGGCCTCACGCTCATCCTTCTCCTGGTCCAGCCGCTCCTCGATGTGTAGCGGCGCAAGATAAATTTGAAGGCAAATTTTATAACCAGTTCGTCACATTATAGTTTCAAGCGCTTGGGTCCACGCGGTTTCAACAAGGGTTTCATAGGGTCAACCTGCACCACCCTACCAATGGCTGCGCAGTCATCCGTGCCCTCCTTCTCGAAGAACGCCCACGCCTCGGCCAGCTCGTCGGCGATTTTGGCGGCGGCCGCCTCCGCCTCGGCGATCATGTCCGCCAGCTTCTTCACCTCGTAGCGCACCTCGGCCTCGGTCATGTCCCCGCCCTGGTGCCTCTCGTACATGCCGCGCTGCTCGTTATGCAGCTCCTGCACCGTGGCATCGGCCACCTGCTGCGCTGCGCGTGCGGGCGCCAGCGCCGTCTCCACGCGCACCGCCAGCTAGGGCCTGGCAGATCTTCCTCGCCGTATCTTTCAACGCATCTTGAACCTTCGTGGCAGATATTGCTAGCCATGAATTTCAACGCATATTGAACCCTCGTGGCAGGTATTGCTCGCCATGTTATGCGATGCCAATTGATTCAAAGAACGAGGCTTCCAAATGCGTGTCGATGACTTGGCGATAAATATCTGTCGGGTCCTACGGCCAGCTCCTCGTAGAAGCGCTTGACGGCTTCGAGGTTCAGGTCCACGCTGACGGGCGGTGACAGCGTCTTGGTGTAGCGGCGCAAGTTGAATTTGAAAGGAAAACTTGAAAGCAGATCATCACATTTTAGTTTCAAGCGCTCATATGTTGGTGCATTCAACGTGGGTTTGATAGGGTCAACCTGCACCGGCCCACCTTGGCGGGCGACGCGGCGATGAACGCGTTGCGCGACTCGTTCCGTATGATGGTCCTGGTTGTAGCGGCGCAAGTTGAGTTTGAAAGCAAAATTGAACCAAAATTGAAAGCAGTTCATCGTATTTTAGTTTCAAGCGCTTAGTTGCAGGCGCTGTCAACGTGAGTTTGATAGGGTCAACATAAACTGCCCTACCTGGTGACCACCGTCTTGACGATGACGGTCTCGGACGCATCGTTGGAATCGAATGACTCCACCTGCTCAGAGACCTCCACTCTCTGGGTAAGGCCTGGCAGACATTGACATTGCGCGCCACGTTATGCAACGCATGTTGAACCCACGTCCCTTGAGTTAAACGCCACTGACATGGCGCGCAACGTCATGCGACGCATTCTGAACCCTCACCTCTTGAGTCAAACGCCACCGTATGCTCTTGAGATAAACGCCAGCGTATGTCGTTGCGAGTAATATCTTCCAGGCCCGACCTCTGGGAGGC
>Ga0307489_10002619_pt1 | contig 12021 bp, 11 predicted proteins | sample SB12metaG_FD_202247 | JGI IMG/M metagenome (GOLD analysis project Ga0307489, IMG submission 202247) | Sea-ice brine microbial communities from Beaufort Sea near Barrow, Alaska, United States - SB 1.2 | ecosystem: Environmental > Aquatic > Marine > Coastal | place: USA: Alaska | collected...
AAAAAATTAAGTATTATTTTTTTTGCGTAAAACGGGGCACAAATTATGATGTCCCTAATTCTATAAAATAAAGCTATAGAATAGTTTGGTGCCTTTTTGCAAACAATTTATAATATAAAATTATAATTTTTATCACCTTCGCGAAGCTCACTGAATGTAATAGTTCGCTTAGTTGAAGTTGTAAAGCTAGAAGGTGCAAGCGCTAGGCTAAACTTTGTCTAGCCTAGCGCTTGCAACAATCAAACAGAACCACAGCTTTTGGATCATCAGCTTCTGTTGCAGCAACTTTCATACCATCCTTTGCCGTATTAATTACATCGTAGACAACTATATTTAATGCTTTCAGGCTATATTCCTGTTTGAATTTAGAATAGAAATTATTATTATTAGGAACGTAGTTTCATGCTCATTTATTTTATCTGACATGACCACACCGTTGGTGTGACTATTACTGCATGTCAATGCTTCACTCTCAACTATTATTCATGGTGAGTCTCCCTATTGATTTCTGCTCCTAACGCTTTTTCTATAGCTGCTTCGCCTCTGATTGCACCTTGTAAACTTGGACCGTGTACCATAATTGAATAGTTTTTAAGTTCACTTATTATTACTAACTGTATTTACAATTGGCCTGTCGCATTCCAACTTTGTAATCAAAACTTATAATAGCGAATCAATGGAATATTTTGTTTTAATTATATTGCAAATATGAAATGATTTTTTAGGTTTTACTAGCGTATAAATACTGATTTTCAAAAATAAATATGCATACTTACTCTTATTATTACTTACTATTTGACAATTGTTAGTTCCTTAAATAGGTTGCCTAAAATGCATCACTTCATCATAAAATAAATACATTATCAAGCGTATAATCGGTGTTTTTAGAATTCATAACCCTGCTACCGTATTCGCTACAAACAAAAACACATCTAATTTAGAGGTGTTTTTGTTCTTTAAAAGATAATTTTAAAGCCTTTACAGATAGCAACTCTATTTACATTTTTAAGAAGGCATCCTCTACAAAAATTATCTATTTTTTAATCACTTTATTACTAGCAACTTATGCTATGTTTTTCCGCTAACCGGTTTTCATTTAATTTTAAGATAAGAACAATCTATTTTCACATGCGATTAACTCTTTATTGGTCTCTATAATTCCTTATCTAAAACTATTCTAATATCTATCTCTGAAAAAAAAAGCATACTTCTATTTCCGAAAAAACACCATTTACAACTTCCTCATAACGCTGCTATATGTAAACGAACTTTCCTTGAAAATAAACATCAACTGTGATGTATTCATGATTAGTAGTACAATACATAATTGCATCTCTATCTGCATGCGTATTGTAAAGATGACACACAAAAACATCTTCATTATTAATAAATGGGGCTACAATAAAAGAGAAAAAAATCATGTCTCTATACGTAACAAGAAATAATTAAAATATTGAATCTCTTTTTATGTTTCGTAAAAATCAGCATTTCTTACAATAATTTATAAAAAGGCGCTATATAACCTATTATTTTTTTGCTAACTGATTCAGTATGAAAGCCGTTAAAAAAATGATTTTTATTTTGGAAAAAATCCTTGCAGATGTTAAAAAACATTCTATATTTGCAGCTCTTTACCACGCGAAAGTAGCTCAGTTGGTAGAGCGTCAGCCTTCCAAGCTGAATGTCGCCAGTTCGAACCTGGTCTTTCGCTCAAAAAGCCTTATTAGAAATAATAAGGCTTTTTTAATGCTTCATTTTAAGGAACTTATATACAAGTTAGCAATGCTTCTTTTCTGTTGAGAACAGCGTTATCTAAACTATTTTCCAATGGCTAAGTATGCGTTTCTAAATAAAGAGAAAATTATTTTTACTACAGAGACTTTAGTTTATCTCCAAATAACAACAACAATACAATAGGCACTGCCAATAAAATTACCATAAATGTATTCGAAGAAAATAAAGAAGGATTTAATAGTAACGTAATTGCAAAGCCACCGATTGCACCACCTAAATGTGCAGAATGACCAACATTCCCTATTTGCTTTTTCATGCCGTAAATGGAGTATAATAAATATCCTACTCCAAAAATATAACCAGGAATTGGTATTGGAATAAAAAACAAATACAAACTCATATCTGGATATAATAGTATCGAAGCATATACAATACCCGAAACTGCACCAGAAGCACCAACAGCACTATAATAAGATTCATTTTTATGGTATTTAAGAGAATACAAATTACCCGCTAATAAACTTAAAATGTAAATAATTAGAAAACTAGTAATTCCTAACATGCCAGCAACAATACCTCCAAATAAGTACAAAGCGTACATATTAAATCCTAAATGCATCCAATCTACATGTAAAAAACCAGAAGTAAGCATTCTTATTTTTTCACCAGAGACAATTTTCCCTATTTGAAATTTATATGTATTTAAAAAAGCATCATCACTAAAGCCTTTCATAGAGGCCAAAACATTGGCTATTATAATTAATAATACTGCGCTATTTATATTTTCTAACATACCACAAACATAATAAAAAGGGATTACTATTATATGTTTTCGTTTTAAATTTATGTGCGATATTTGCCAAACCAAAATACACTTATGCAATTTATTATTTTTGCGATTACCTATCCCATTATTTGGATGCTATCTAGACTTCCTATGAGAATTTTATATGTACTATCCGACTTTTATTACTTCTTAATTTACTATGTTGTCGGATATCGGAAACAAGTGGTATTAGATAATTTGAGACTCGCTTTCCCAGAAAGACCTGAAAAAGAACTATTACGAATAAGAAAAAAATTCTTCAAACACCTCATGGATTTGATGATGGAAAGCGTAAAAGCCTTCTCTATTTCAGAAAAAGAGATCTTGAAAAGGTACACGTATACCAATCCAGAACTGGTCAATAAATATGTACAACAAGGAAAAAGTATTGCTTTAGTAGGTGCACATCAATCAAACTGGGAATGGTCTATAAGTCTGCCAAAAGTTTTAAACATTGATGTTTATGGTGCGTATACAAAACTAAATAATACATATTATGAAAAAGCCGTTAGAAATTCTAGAGAAAAATTTGGTGTAATTGGTTATAAAACTTCAGAAATGGTAAGAGGGATGCAAAAGCGTTTTTCAAACAAACAACAAGGGATGTACTTATTATTGAGTGACCAATCTCCACAGCCTCACAAAACCTATTATTGGCGAACATTTTTCAATATTAAAGTCCCCATTCATACAGGTGCAGAAATGTTAGCTAAGAAATTTGACTTAGTAGTGATTAATTATGTGACTAGAAAAATAAAAAGAGGCTATTATGAAACCGATTTCCAGCTGATTACAGATGCTCCAAAAGATTATAAGGACTATCAAATTACCGATTTGTACACAGCATTAACAGAAAAAAACATTCTAGAACAGCCTGAATATTATTTATGGTCTCATAAAAGATTTAAGCACAGAGATAAAGTCCCTGCAGCTTTTCAATAGCTACATGCGAAACCATTCTGTAACTAAGTCTTGTTCCATTGGTTTTACTGTTTTATGCGTAAAATCATTTTTAATTGAATGGTATTCATAATCTTTAGACCAGCCTTCAATATTTTTAGACAGTTCTTTTAAAGCAGCGCACACAAATGCTACTTCTTTATTTGTAATTGTAGGGTGCATCGATAAACGAACCCAACCTGGTTTGTCTGCATTACAACCCTGCAAAATTTCATCCTTAATTCTGTTGGAAGTTTCTTGATTTACATTCAATAAAAAATGACCATACGTTCCTGCACAAGAGCAGCCACCTCTAGTTTGAATTCCGAACCTATCATTCAATATTTTTACAACTAAATTAAAGTGGTACTTTTCAAAATAAAAAGAAAAAATACTTAATCTTTCTTTCTGATTTGGCGCCAGTATCTTTACCCCCTCTAAATCTTCTAAGGTTTTAAAAAGGACTTTATTAATCTCATTTTCTCTATTTTTAATATTTTTAGTTCCCATTTTCTCTTTCAATTGAACAGCAAGCGCTATTCTAATTGTTTGTAAAAAAGCAGGGGTTCCTCCATCTTCTCTGGTTTCTACATCATCAAAATAATCATGCTGTCCCCACGGATTTGTGTAGCTTACGGTTCCTCCTCCTGGATTGTCTGGAACCGTGTTTTTATACAATCGTTTATTAAACACTAAAACTCCAGCACTCCCCGGACCTCCTAGAAATTTATGAGGAGAAAAATAAATTGCATCTAAAGATTCCGTTTCATCTTTTGGATGCATATCTATGTGCACATAAGGTGCACAACAAGCAAAATCAACAAAACACAAACCATTATAACTATGAATTAACTTTGCTACTTTGTGGTACGGTGTTCTAATTCCTGTTACGTTAGAGCAAGAAGTCATTGAAACAATTTTAATTTTTCGGTGTTCGTGTTTTTTAATGCAGCTCTCAAAAAGCTCTAAACAGATTAAACCTGCGTCATTACAAGGCACTACGACAACATCTGCAATCGTTTCTAACCAAGAGGTCTGATTTGAATGGTGTTCCATATGAGAAATAAAAACGATAGGTCTTATTTCTTCTGGAATACTTGTGTACTCTTTTAAATTTTCTGAAACTTTTAAACCCAATATACGTTGGAATTTATTAACAACTCCTGTCATACCAGAACCATAGGTAATTAAAACATCCTTTGAATTTGCATTTACATGGCCTTTAATTATTTTTCTAGCTTCATGATATGCTAATGTCATCGCTGCACCAGAGGTAGCTGTTTCTGTATGTGTATTTGCTACAAAAGGACCGAATTTACGCAACATTTTATCTTCTATGGGATGGTATAGACGCCCACTTGCAGTCCAATCGGTATAAATGAGATCTTGTTCTCCGTAAGGTGATTCAAAAGTTTGATTGATACCAACTATATTTTCTCTAAACTGATTAAAGTGTTTTTCTAAATTCATTGTTCTATTCTAAAGCTACCTCTTGTTACTATAGGCTACCTATTTGTACATATTATGTATGCTTTCAAAAATGCTTGTTAATTTTAAATAATTTCTTTAATTTCATTGATAAATCGAACTGCTAAGTCCTCTGCCGCCTGTTGCGATTTTGCTTCCGTGTAGATTCTTATAATTGGCTCTGTATTTGATTTTCTTAAATGAATCCATTCATCTGCAAAATCTATTTTTACACCATCAATTGTATTCACGTCTTCATGAGCATATTTAGAAGCCATGGTTTCTAAAATTTTATCAACGTCTATTGCTGGAGTTAACTGCATCTTATTTTTACTCATAAAATAACTAGGATAGGAATCTCTTAGCGCTTTACAGGATGTTTTTTTATTTGCTAAATGGGATAAAAATAAAGCAACACCAACCAAAGAATCACGTCCATAATGCGAAGCAGGATAAATAATCCCTCCGTTTCCTTCACCTCCAATAACGGTATTGGTTTCTTTCATTTTAAGTACCACATTCACTTCACCAACGGCACTTGCAGTATACGTTCCGCCATGTTTCTCTGTAACATCTCTTAAAGCTCTAGAAGAAGATAAATTAGAAACCGTGTTTCCACCACCTAATTTTTCTAGAACGTAATCTGCACAAGCAACCAAAGTATATTCTTCACCAAACATACTGCCATCTTCTGAAACCAATGCCAATCGATCTACATCTGGATCTACAACAATTCCGCAATCTGCGTTTTCTTTTACAACTAAGTTTGAAATAGCTGTTAAGTGCTCTTTTAAGGGTTCTGGATTGTGAGGAAATTGCCCGTTTGGAGTACAATATAATTCAACACAGTCTACATTCAATTCTTTTAACAATGCAGGAATAAAGATGCCTCCTGTAGAATTTACACCATCTACCACCACTTTAAAGTTTGCCTCTTTAATAGCAGCTACATCTACTAACTCTAAGTTTAAAACTGCTTGGATGTGTTTTACTAAATACGAATTGTCTTTTGTATAGCTTCCTAAATCGTCTACATCTGCAAATTCAAAAGCCTCACTTTCTGCCAATTCAAGAATTTTTTCTCCTTCTGCTCCGTTTAAAAATTCCCCTTTCTCATTTAGTAATTTTAAAGCATTCCATTGTTTCGGATTGTGAGATGCTGTTAAAATAATTCCTCCATCTGCATTTTCTAAAGGTACAGCAACTTCTACTGTTGGTGTTGTTGATAAACCTAAATCTATCACATCAATTCCTAATCCTACCAAGGTATTTGCAACCAAGCTAGAAATCATTTTTCCAGAAATACGTGCATCTCTACCAATTACTACTTTTATATTTTTCTTATCAGGGTTTCTTGCGATGGTAAATGCTCCATACGCCGCTGCAAATTTTACAGCATCTATAGGTGTTAAATTATCGGCAGTTTTACCTCCAATGGTTCCTCTAATTCCTGATATTGATTTTATTAATGTCATTCTTTTTAGTATCTTTTTATATTCACGTGGTAAAGGTAAATTATTCTGACTTAGTTCTTTGTTAAAAGGATACAAAAAAGAGCTTGATCAACGCACATGTATTGGTTCAATTTAATATCCGTTTAGTTTTTAACTGCTAATATATACGTAGGTTTTCATGAACTTTAGAATAGGAAATCTACACCAAAAGCAGGCCCTTTATTTAACACAATATGCAGATCTAACACCTCGCTTTTTTTGTTATTTAAGAAACCCTTTCTAATTTTAAGAAACATAAAAGGTGCAACTTAATTTGCTTATAATTTTTAGAGTTTAAAAAGTACTGGCAAAAATGCCTGCGTTAGAGATTGAAGCAATTGTTTGAGCTCTCTTGCTTTTTTAAGCAAGAAGCGCTTGCAAAAAGCCTGACCTATTTAGGGAACGCCTTACTTAAACAAGCTCAATATTTTAATATAATAATACATGAAATAAGAAACTAGCACTTCAAATTATTACAATTCAGGTACGCAGTTTTAGATACATTTAAAGCAACAAAAAGCCGATGCAAATTGCATCGGCTTTTAAAAATTAAAAATAGTTACTTTTACTTCAAAGAAATTATTTCTTCTTTTTAGTTCCAGATTCCATTTTTTGTTTAAGTGCTGCTAAACCACCGATGTCTCCAAGTGTAGTTTTCTCTGCATCTACAGATTTCTTAACAGCTGTTTTTACATTTCTTTTTTCTTCTTCTTTAAAGATAGAAGTATGAGAAACCACAACTCTTCTGTATTCTTTAGAAAATTCTAATACAATAAATGTAATTGTATCTCCTTTTCCTAATTTAGAACCATCTTCTTTTTCTAAGAATCTTGTGGGTGCAAAACCTTCTACGCCGTCAGCGAAAGATACAACTGCTCCTTTATCATTCTTTTCTTTGATTGTTCCCTCATGTGAAGAACCAATTGCATACGTAGCTTCATGAGCATCCCAAGGGTTATCTTGTGTTTGCTTATGACCTAAGTTTAGCTTTCTGTTCTCTACATCTAGTTCTAAAACTTGAACCTCTAACTTGTCTCCAACAGTTACAAAATCTGATGGATGTTTGATTTTCTTAGTCCAAGATAAATCAGAAATATATACTAAACCATCAATACCTTCTTCTAATTCTACGAAAACACCAAAGTTTGTGTAATTTCTTACAGTACCAGTGTGTGTAGAACCTACAGGATATTTAGTGGTAATATCTGTCCAAGGGTCTGGGTGTAATTGCTTGATACCTAAAGACATTTTTCTATCGTCTCTATCTAAAGTTAAAACTTGCGCTTCTACTTTATCACCAACTTTTACAAAATCTTGTGCAGAACGTAAGTGTGTAGACCAAGACATTTCAGAAACGTGAATTAACCCTTCTACTCCTTGTTCTACTTCTACGAATGCACCATAATCTGCAATTACTACCACTTCTCCACTTACTTTATCTCCCACTTTTAAAGTGTCGTTTAAAGCTTCCCAAGGATGCGCAGATAATTGTTTTAGACCTAATTGGATTCTAGATTTGTTATCATCAAAGTCTAAAATTACAACGTTTAATTTTTGATCTAATTCAACAACCTCATTCGGGTGATTGATTCTAGACCAAGATAAATCTGTAATATGCACTAAACCATCTACACCACCTAAATCTACAAACACACCATAAGAAGTAATATTTTTTACAATACCTTCTAAGACTTGTCCTTTTTCTAATTGGCCAATGATTTCTTTTTTCTGTAATTCAATATCCGCTTCAATAAGGGCTTTGTGAGAAACTACAACATTTTTAAATTCGTGGTTGATTTTCACAACTTTGAATTCCATTGTTTTTTCTACATACTGATCGTAATCTCTAATTGGCTTTACGTCAATTTGAGATCCTGGTAAGAATGCTTCGATTCCGAAAACATCTACAATCATACCACCTCTAGTTCTACATTTAACAAAACCATTTACTACTTCACCAGTTTCATGAGCATTATTAACACGTTCCCATGCTTTAATTACTCTTGCTTTTTTGTGAGATAATACTAATTGACCAGAAGAATCTTCTCTTTTGTCAACTAATACTTCAACAGTATCTCCTTCTTTTAAACCTTGGTTGTAACGAAATTCGTTTAAAGAAATAACGCCTTCAGATTTAGAATTGATATCGATAATTGCATCTCTATCCGTAATTCTGATCACAGTTCCTTCAATTACGTCACGCTCGTTTACGAAACCTACAGTTCCTTCTAACGCTTTTTCAAAGTGTTGTAATTTTTCTTCATCAACCGCCTCAATACCTTGTTCGTACTTGTGCCAGTTAAAATCAGCTAAAAATTGTTTTGGATCTACAGCTGGAGTTGCTGTTTCTTGTACTTCAGTAGCATCTACTTGCCCTTCAGTGTTTTTTGTTTCTTCAGACATTTCTGAAAATAATTTTTGTATCCTATTGTTTTACAGATTCTTAACAATTAAAACAGCAAGAGATGTTTTTATGAATTTTTATTTACTTTTCCTTTCCTGAATCTGTTCTTGTAAAAAGGAGTGCAAATGTACAAAAAATACTTGATTCTTAAGCCTTTAGAATTAACTTATTATTCCTTTTCCGGTTGATACACAAAAAACTACCTTTGCACTTGAATACCTATTTGGTGATATAAGTACAATGGATAAAAAAACACAAGATTTAGTTGATAAAGGAATAATGCTTCCGTTAATGGAAGAGTTTTACACAATACAAGGCGAAGGATGCCATACAGGCACTGCTGCTTATTTTATAAGAGTTGGTGGTTGTGATGTTGGCTGCCATTGGTGCGATGTAAAAGAAAGCTGGAACGCAGATTTGCATCCACCAACACTTGCAGATACCATTGTAGAAAATGTAATAAAACACACTAATACGGTAGTAATTACAGGTGGTGAACCTCTAATGTGGCCTATGGATTACATTACAGAGTCGCTGCAAAAAAATAATATTAAAACACATATTGAAACTTCTGGTGCCTATACGTTTTCTGGAAAATGGAATTGGTTCTGTCTGTCTCCAAAGAAAACAAAAATGCCCTTAAAGGAGTGTTACCAAGAAGCAGATGAATTGAAAATGATTATTCACAACAAGTCTGATTTTTATTTTGCCGAACAAGAAGCGGCTAAGGTAGGCGAGAAATGCCAACTTTACTTGCAACCAGAATGGAGTAAAAAAGAAAAAATGACAGAACTTATTGTAGAATATGTAATGAAAAATCCGAAATGGAAAATTTCCTTACAAACGCATAAATTTTTAAATATTCCTTAGATTTATTTATCTTGAGGCTATTTCCTCCTTTTCACCATATATTTTCTTAACTACACCCTTGCAGAATCAAACTTTGTATATAGATTCTGCACTCTGCCTTTATAGCATATAATTCCTTGAAATGGACTATAAAAAGGATGCCGTTCCATCAGAACTAAAACAAAGACTACATGGATTTACAATAATTTTGCATCTATCAAAGAACATATTTTCTCAAATTGTGCTGTTATTCCCATATCAGAATTATCAAACTCAATTGCATCGTTGGCCATAATTAAAGGAGAATCTTCTCTAGTAGAATCAATTCGGTCTCTTTCTTGAACATTGAAAAGAATATCTTCGAAAGAGACGTTGTCACCCTTAGCTATCAATTCTTTATAGCGTCTCGTTGCCCTTTTATCTGCAGAAGCCGTCATAAATAGTTTTAGATCCGCATTTGGAAAAACTACCGTTCCAATGTCTCTTCCATCCATAACAACACTTCCTTGTTTGCCCATTTCTTGTTGTTCAAAAACCAGTTTCCTACGTACCTCAGAAATAGTAGCTATTTGACTTACATATTGTGATACTTCTAAAGTTCTAATTTCATTTTCCACCTTTATTTTATTTAAAAACATCTCTGCGAAACCTACCTTAGCATTAAACTGAAACGTAAGTGAAATATCTTTAAGTTTAGAGAGAATACCAATTTTATCGATAAAACCTTTACCTATTAATTGGTGCTGCATGGCAAATAAAGCTACCGCCCTGTACATTGCGCCCGTATCTACATAAATAAAATTATATTTCTTTGCTATTAATTTAGCAATTGTACTTTTTCCTGTTGATGAAAACCCATCGATTGCAATTGTTATTCTCTTACTCATTTAATAGCTTTTACTGTCTAAATTAATTTCTAAACTAAATGTATTCACATTACTTGCAGCATGGAATTTGGAATGTGCAAAGTTAAATTTAAATCGATTCATTTTCACACCAAAACCAACAGAAATTCCACTAAAAGTTCTAGTATTTTGTAACTTTAATTCCGCAGCCCTTCTAAAATTATATCCAATGCGCAGATTAATTATACGCTCAGGAAATAACTCAGCTCCAATTACAAAGTGTCTCAAACTATTATTGATAAAACCAACTTCTTCTTGATTGATGTTACCCTCTAAATCTGTAGTTTGATCTGAAGGGCTCTCTGCTGAAATATCCCATTGTTGTAAATTATCTAAAGTAGCATACCATTTTAAAGGCACATATTGCAATTTATAACTACCTCCTAAAGCCACTTCGAATGGTAACTTCTCATTTTCGCCTCTAAAAGATGTTATTTGAGTCCCTAAGTTTCTTGCTACAAGGGTAAATGAAAAGGGTTTAAAAGGACTGTGATATAATAAAGCAACATCTGTTGCTACACCAGTAGATGAAAAATTACTAATATTTGAGCTAATAAATTTTATGTTTGCTCCAAAATAAAAATTAGTATTTGGAAAATTATAGGCATACCCAATAGAAATAGCAAGATCGCTTGCCATAAAATTTCCAGTTTCATTCCCTTGTTCATCCGATCCAATAATAATACCGTAATCCAAATACTTAATATTCGCATGAACGGTACCAAATCTTCTTGAAAATTCTCTAGCATAAGAAATAGAACCCATATTAACTCCTGCTAAATAACTTGAATAATTAACCGACAAAATTCCATCTAAATTACCATTAATAGTAGCAGGATTCCATATAGGTTGATTGATATCATCCATTAAAGTTAAAGCTTCCCCACCCAATGCAATTTGTCTCGCCGAACTAGAAATATTTAGGAATTGGTATACTCTTTCACCTCCAACTTGAGCGTGAATTGACAGTGGTAAAGCTAAAATTAATAATAAAAAAACAAATATCGATTTCATAGAACAACAAAGAAACAACGTATAAAAATAATAACGAAAATAATATCAAAAAAATATGCAATAAGGGCTATTATTTTCTGGAGATCTATTTTAAAGCCAAATCAATTTTGATAGTGTCCGTAGTTCTTACTATTTTAATAAAAACAATCAACATATCATTGAACCAAATTATAAAATAAAATACTTTTTTAGTTATAAGTATTGCTTGCTGATTTTAAAGGGCTGCATCTCATTGTTGCAAATAACTCCTAAACATAATTGAATCATAAAAAAAGCCTCACATCTTTTGATGTGAGGCTTTAGGATACTGATTTTCTCAGTATTAAGAAAGGCGGCGACCTACTCTCCCACATAAATGCAGTACCATCGGCGCAATTGGGCTTAACTTCT
>Ga0307489_10002620_pt1 | contig 12018 bp, 21 predicted proteins | sample SB12metaG_FD_202247 | JGI IMG/M metagenome (GOLD analysis project Ga0307489, IMG submission 202247) | Sea-ice brine microbial communities from Beaufort Sea near Barrow, Alaska, United States - SB 1.2 | ecosystem: Environmental > Aquatic > Marine > Coastal | place: USA: Alaska | collected...
CTCGCCATCGCCACGTCATAGGATTCCATTGAGCTCAAGACACGAGGGTTCAGAATGCGTTTCGAAAATGTCGCGAGCGATACACTGCCTGCCAGGGCTTACCTCAACGAACACGCAGGTGAACGCCATCTTGACACCGTACCGCACCGGCTCATCCATGCGTTCCGGGTTCCAGCACTTGACACGTGCGATGGCGCGGGGGGCGGTGAGCATGGCGCTTGCGGCCGGGAACCAGGGGCTTACACTCGTCCACTTCTCAGCTCAACTTGAGTGCTTTGAAAGGGATAGGGGGTGCGCGTATGGGTTATGTAGCCCGTGTGAAGGGGGTGTTCGGGGGTGTTTAGTGTGTGTAGGGTGTTTTTGTGTGTCAGACACGGCTCAAGTTGAGCTGAAAAGTGAACGAGTGTAAGCCCCTGCCGGGAACATGTTGGCGTCGCGGCGCAGGCAGCCCTCGATGGTGGGCGACACGTAGAGGCCGCCGCCGTGGTCCGGCGCCGCGGGGTGACACACCGCGGTCCCCGGAGTGTACCGCGTCACGCCGTCATAGATTGAAACGTACGCCATGTTCTCCTCGCCGCCTCCGCTGCTGCCGATGGCTGCGACGACTTTGTAGAACACCTTGGCGTGCCAGGGAGGCTGGGTTGCCGAGTCCATGACGAAGGGCGCGGATGAGGAGCTATTGGCGCTGGGGCCCATGCTGTTGAAGCCGCCGCCGCCGTCCTGCGCCGCCATGATCGCGCGCACCTCCGCGGTGGCGGGCGCCACCTGGGGGCCCTGCAGGTGTGCTCAGGAGTTCGGGAGCACGCGTCAGTTGATTCAGAGGAGACGATGTTTTCACTGACGATATGTTTTGTTTTTCGTACCATGTCGAGGGCGGCGCGGTACATGGCGGCGAGCACCCCGCGGACCTCGTCGTCGGTGGCGCCGCGGTCGAATGCGGAAGCCGCGGCGCTGCGCAGCGCCGGCTCCTCGTCGTCCAATCCCAGGCGCTCGAGCAAGCCCGGCTCGCGCGCGCCGCTCCCGTTGTTGTCACGAGCACCAGCGCTGGCATCTCGGGTGCCGGTGCCGTACGCGAAGGACGCTCCTCCCGCGCCCGACATCGCCGCGCCGACCGAGTCGTTGAGACGCCCCAGCACGTCGCCCACCTCGTCGCCGTACTCGCTATACTCGCGGCCCGACATGGCGGGTTGCAGCGGGTGCGGCAGGGCGCGTCGCGACACTTGCGCGCACGACCTGAACGCTGAAGGAAGGAGATGGTTCCCCTGGATACTGTATTGTAGGCCCGGTCCTTACGGACTCATGCTTCTTTTGGTCAATCGACCAATCTAGCATGACCCTAATATGGCCGTTTGTCCCATAACTGCCCCTTCCAAAACAAGCCCAAAAAGTTTTTTGAAAATGCCACGCCTGCGCCTCGGGCGAGGTGCCCACCCATTCAGCCACCCTCTCAAAGCGCAGCGCGGCGGTACCATGGTGCCCGAGGTGCTGCTCGCCCTCCTGGGCGTCCCCGGTGAGGTCATCGAGCTGGCACCCGCGGACGCGAGCGGCCCCGCGCGCTTCCGCTGCTGCCCGGACCTTCCGTTCCTGGAGCCCCCCGAGCGCGCGTGCCTGGACCGCCTCGTCTCCCTCGGCTTCGCCTTTCGCGGGCTGGAGGCAGGGGCTTACACTCGTTAACTTCCCAGCTCAACTTGAGCCGTGTCTGACACACGAACACACCCTTCACACCCTACACACCCCCTAACACCCCCTTCATACGGGCTACACAACCCCTACCCCCACACCCTGTCCCATAAAATGCGCTCATGTTGAGCTGAGAAGTGAACGAGTGTAAGCCCTGGGGCTGGAGGCGTTCGTGACGCGGGAGACCGAGGCGGGGACGCGTGCCGCCGTGGGGGCGAGCGACGCCGCGGTAGGGGCAAACAGATGTTGCCCGCCGCGTCATCGACACGCGTTTCAGACCCTCGTTTCTTGAGCTGACCACGAGACCAACTCGTTATAAAATACTCCCATTAACGCTCTTGAGTTGAGTGGCAGCCGCAGCGCAGCCTATGATGTGGCGAGCAGTATCTACCAGGCCCTACGCTGTGGGGGCGAGCGACGCCGTGGACGGCGGCGCCGCCGGCGGCGGCGGCGGTGGCGATTCAGGTCACAGTGGGAGTCTGTACCGGCGCGCGCTCGCGGCGGGGGTGAGCGAAGTGTTGGTGTCGTACGAGAGCGCGATCCTTCGCCTGGAGCAGGAGATCCTGCGGGGGGCGGGGGCTTACACTCGTCCACTTTTCAGCTCAACGTAAGCGCGTTTTGTGGTATAGGGGGTGCGTTGAGGGATTGTCAAAGAGGTGGTTAGGGGGTGTAAAGGGGTGTGAGGGGGTGTTTGGGGTGTGTTTTTGTGTCAGACACGGCTTAGGTTGAGCTGAAAAGTGGAGGGGTGTAAGCCCCTGACGGGGGGTGACCCCCGCGCTGCCCGCCGCGCTGGAGAGCGCGCTCAGCGGGTCGGGCCTGCCAGATATTTCCCGCCACGTCACCAACTCGTACATTCAACCCTCGTTTCTTGAGTTGAAAGGCTTCCTGTGACGTTGCGAGCAACATCTACCAGGCCCTGTCAACCAACGCATTTTGAACCCTCGTTTCTAGAAGCTTGAGTTGACGAGCATCCTATGACGTGGCGAGCAATATATCCGGCAGGCGATATTCGCGGGTTCGCGCTGGTGCTGCCGTCGCTGCACGCCACGCTGAGGCCCGTCATCGAGTCAGACGGCAGGGGGAAGCACAGTGCCTGGTCTGTGAGCCTTAAGTAATTACTTGGCGAGTAAGTACACGGACTAGTTATTAACTCGTCAGATCACTTACTTACTTACTCAACTTACTTATAGCTAACGGACCAGGCAATAGGCACACGCACACCGACACTCAACACAGATCCCTCACTGTCAGGAGTTTCAAACTCTTCTGCAGCCCGATGAATCTTCAAGTTGTGTTTACAGTGGTTTGGGGTTGCGGTGGGGGAGCGACTCTTGCTAGCGTGCCACTACTATTGTGTGTGCCGGTACACTCTGGGTCCCTAGTGTGGTGTTACTAGTGTCCCAAGTGTGGTGTTACTATGACAAAGTGCGTCAAACCACTGAAGAACTTAGCAGCTGTGCGTGCTAAGTTGTCCCGTTCGACCAATCAGAACTGTCCATTTGGACGACTTAGCACTCAAAGTTGCTAAGTCGCTAAGTGGTTCGACACACTTGTGTGTGCCGGGACACCGTGGGTTGTGTCCATATTGTGCTACGTGTGCTACTAAGTGTACCGGTACACTATGTGTTGTGTCCCTCGTGTGCTACGAGTATTACTAAGTGTACCAGTACACTATGTGTTGTGTCACTACGTGTGCTACGAGTACTTCTAAGTGTAAAGGTACACTATGTGTAGTGTCCCTAGTGTGCTACGAGTACTATGACAAAGTGCGTGAAACCATTTAGACACTCACTTGTAGCAACAAGTAGCACTAAGTCGTCCAAAAGGAGCGTTCTGATTGGTCGAGCGGCACGACTTAGCACTAAGTCTCACTAAGTGTCTAAGTGGTTTCACGCACTTTGGCATACTCAGTGTACCGGTACACCATGTGCAGTGTCCCTGGGAGCGGAGCTGCGCGGTGCGGCGCTGCTGCACCACCTGCACGGTAGGGCGGTGCAGGTTGTACCTATCAAAACCACGTTGAAACCGCCTGGAACAAGCGCTTGAAACTGAAGTAGGATAAAGAGCTTTCAAGTTTTGCTTTCAATTTCAGCTTGCGCCGCTACAGCACGGCGCCGCGCTGGCCGCGGTAGGGCGGCGCAGGTTAACCCTATCAAACCCCAAGTTGAAACCGCCTGGAACTAAGTGCTTGAAACCAAAGTGTGATATACTACTTTCAAATTCTGCTTTCAAAATCATCTTGCGCCGCTACTTCGCGGGCGCGCCGCAGCTGGAGTCCGCTCTCCGCGCGCTGCGCGCCCGCTGCTACCGCGCCCTGGTAGGGCGGTGCAGGTTGACCCTGTGAAACCCAAGCTGAAACCGCCTGGAACTAAGCGCTTGAAACTAAAACATGATGTACTGCTTTCAACTTTTGCTTTCAAGTTCAACTTGCGCCGCTACACCCTGTACCAGCAGCTCCTGGCGTGGATGGTGCACGGCTTGCTGGCAGGGGCTTACACTCGTCCACTTCTCAGCTCAACCCTAGCACTCGAAGGTCTAATAACCCAAGAACCACGTCGACTCACTCACAGCTTATCACGTGCCAACACTCTGCAGGGGCTTACACTCGTCCACTTCTCAGCTCAACCTGAGCCGTTTTGATCACTGAAAGTTGGTGAATCCACAGGTTTAGTGGTTTAAGGTTTAGGGTTTAGGGTTTAGGGTTTTATGCGCCAGGGGCTTACACTCGTCCACTTCTTAGCTCAACCTGAGCCGTTTTGATCGCTAAAAGTTGGTGAAACCACCCAACATATCCCACAAATAAGTGCTTACGCCCCTGCTCGCTGGTGGACCCGCACGGGGAGTTCTGGGTCCGGCCGCAGAGCGGCAGCGGCGACGGCGGCGGCGGGCTCGGCGGCGGCGGCGGCGTGTGGCTCGGCGCGCACGGCGGCGGCGGCGGCGGTAGAGCCTTGCAGATTTTGCTCGCCACGTCATAGAATGCCATTTCAACACTCAAGAAACGAGGGTTCAAAGTGCGCTGCGCGTCGATGACGTGGTGGGCAATATGTCCTAAACCCTAAACCCTAAACCCTAAACCCTAAAACCTAAACCCTGAACCCCAAACCCTAAACCCTATGTGTCAGGCCCTAGGCGGCGGCGGCGGGTGGGGCGGGTACGGGTTGGAGAGCGGCGTGGAGAGCGCGGACGGGGGGTTCAACGGCGACGGCGGCGACGGCGTGAACTTCGACGGGGACGGCGGCGAGGCCGAGTGGCACCGCGGGTTCCAGGTGTCGCTGGAGGCAGGGGCTTACACTCGTTCACGTTAAAGCTCAACTTGAGCAACTCCGGGACACATTCATGAGCTGTTTTGAGTTATACGGTGGACAGAGGAGCTCAGGCTGAGCTGAAATGGGAACGAGTGTGAGCCCCTGGCTGGAGGCGCTGCCCCCCGGGGTGGAGCTGCCCGCGGCGGAGGCCACCCTCTTCGTGGGTAGGGGCTTACATTCGTCCACTTCTCAGCTCAACCTGAGCCATTTCCGACCCGAAATACACCTTGAACACCCCCCGATGCTCCTTAATAGCCCCTGACACCTCCTAAACACCCTCCAAACAACCCCTATATGCACCCCCTGACACCTCCTAAACACCCCCCAAACAACCCCTATATGCACCCCTATCCCACAGAATGCGCTAAAGTTGAGCCGAAAAATGGACGAGTTTAAGCCCCTGTTCGTGGGGCGCGCGGTCCGCGTGCTGTCCGCGCCACGTGGCGAGTTCCGCGGCCGCACCCTGCTCCCGGAGTCCGTCGCCGCCGCCGCCACGTCGGCGCTGCGCCAGCTCGCCTGCGACGGGGGCGAGTTCGACCGAGCGGTGTTCGAAGCCGCGGTGGAGGGTATCCGGAGGTAGCGCCTGGCAGATGTTTCCCACCAACGTCATTGCCAGGTGTTTAGGGTTTAGGGTCCTGGGTTTAGCTGTTTCCCACCACGTCATTGACACGCATCCCGAACTCTCATTTCTTCAGCGAGACGGCATCTTTTGACATGGCGAGCATTATCTACCAGGCCGACGCATTCTAGATCTCTGTTCTTCGAGGTGACTGGCATCCTATGACGTGGCGAGCAATACATAGCAGGCCCTGTGCTACGGCCCGTGGCGGCGCGGCTCGGGCGGCTGGTGGTGGGCGACGCTAACCTACTGGTGGGGTCAGGTGGATCATGTGGATCCAAGCCTTCCACTACATACTTTACCAGTGCCCCCCGTGTCATCCATTACATACTGTGCCGGTGCTCGCCCCGTCATGCATCGGTTTCCAACACTCATTGACTGGGTTATGAGTCATGACGTGTTCAGCGTCATCCGTCAGTCCCGGCCTGGTGGGGCACCTGGCCGCACTGCGCAGCTACTGCCTATTGGGCCGCGGGGACTTCTTCCAGTCTTTCTTCGAAGAGGCGCGGGGCAGGGCGGTGCAGGTTGACCCTATAAAACCGATGTTGAAAGCGCCTGGACGTGCGCGCTTGAAGCTGTGATGCGACAGACTGCTTTCAACTGTTGCTTTCGATTTCAACTTGCGCCGCTACATCGGGGGTTGCTGAGCCTTCCGCCGCGCCCGGCCACCGCGCAGTCGGATATGGTTTGGCTTGGCAGATGTTGCCTGCCACGTCATAGGATGCCATTCAACTCAAGACGCAAGGTCGCAATCACATCGGATCACGCGGCGAGCTATCTTAAAGTCAGTGTAGGCATGACTGGTCACGCTTATCTCTTCGAAATTGAGGGTCTATTCACTCGAGGATCGCGATCCAGTCGGATTGTCGGCGAGTGGTCAGCAGGATTATCGAAGTGGACTGTCCTGATTTGTCGAATCGGTTCCGGTACCATATCTTCGATACCAGACCCGACACTGAGTTTAAGCTGGCCCTACAGCATGGTGGCGCCGTTCGCACAGGCGGCGCTCAAATCGTCGGGGGCGGATGACCCGCTGCTGGCCAACTTCCGGCTGCGCTTCAAGGCCAAGGTGGGGCGGTGCAGGTTCACCCTATGATACTCAAGTTGGAACCGCCTGGAAGTAAGCGCTTGAAACTAAAGTGTGATGTACTGCTTTCAAATTTTGCGTTCACATTCAACTTGCGCCGCTACACCAAGGAGAAGGACAGCGACCCGGGGGCGCCGTCCACTTCCGGACAATTTGAACACGGGGCTTTCACAAACGGCGGCGGCGGCGGCGGCGGCGGCGGCGGCGGCGGCGGCGGCGGGGGTGGTAGCACCGGGCCTCGCGTGCGGATTCCCTCGTACGATGGGTGGGACGGCTTAGAGCTGGAGTACTCGGTGCCGTGGCCGCTGGGCCTGTTGCTGACGAAGGAGGCGCTGCGGCGGTACAACCACATGTTCCAGTACCTGCTGCGCCTGCGCCGTACCAACCTGGCGCTGGACGAGGCGTGGTGCCGGCTGCGGCGGAAGGGGGGCGGGGGCACGCCGGGGTCCGTGCGGGGATCCGTGGCCTCCTTCAGCGGCGGCGGTGGGGTAGGCGGCGGTAGCGGCGGTGGCGGCGGCAGTGGAGGTGGCATCGGGGGTGGCGGCGGGGGCAGCGGCGGGGGCAGCGGCGGCAAGGGGGGCGGGAGGCGGGGGCGCGGGGAGCGGGGCGGCGGGTTCGAGGCGTGCCAGCGCGTGAGGCAGGGGCTTACACTCATCCACTATTTGGCTCAACGTAAGCGCATTTTGTGGGATACGTTGGATGCATGATTTTCCCCCAGTCTATTAGACGGGGGGACAATCAGAGGTGTGACCAACACGGCTTAAGTTGAGCTGAAACGTGGACGAGTGTAAGCCCCTGGCGTGAGGCATGACATGGCCTTCCTCGTCAGTAACTGGCTGACGTACCTACAGGTGGACGTCATCGAGGCCCAGTACAGCATGATGGCACGGGCTTACACTCGTCCACATTTCGGCTCAACCTGAGACGTTCATGTCACTGAAATCAGCCAACATTTCCCACAAAAGGGCTTACGTTGAGCTGAAAAGCGGACGAGTGTAAGCCCCTGCATGATGGTGGAGCGGGTGGCTGCGGCCGACGACTTCGCGGAAGCACAGCGGGCGCACCGCTTCTTCCTCGCCGCGCTCACGGCAGGGGCCTACACTCGTCCACTTTTCGGCTCAACGTAAGCGCTTTCTGTAGGATAGGGGGTGCATTGAGGGATTGTTGAAGGGGTGTTTAGGAGGTGTCAGGTGGTATTAGGGGGTGCTCAGGGGGTATTTTGTGTCAGAAACGGCTCAGGTTGAGCTGAAAAGTGGACGAGTGTAAGCCCCTGGCTCACGGCGCAGAGCTTCCTGGACTTGGCCTCCGTGTCTGCCATCGTGGAGGTTAGGACTGGCAGATATTGCCTGCCACGTCATCCAACGCATATGGAGCCCTTGTTTATTGAGTTAAATGGCATCCAATGACGTGACCTGCAATAGCCACGTCATCCAACACATATTGAGCCCTTATGTTTTGAGTTAAACGGCATCCAATGACGTGACCCGCAATACTTGTCTGGCCCTCGGTGGAGGTGATCCTGCAGCTGTCGTCCAGCCTGTGCAACATCGTGGCCAATCAGCTGCCGGCGGACGGCTCTCCGCCCACCGCCGACGTCACGGCTGCGGTAGCGCCTGGCTGATAATGCCTGCCACGTCATCCTCCACATTCAAGACCCTCACTTCCTAAGTTACTTTTGACATTTAAAGACAAGGCCACGTTCGAAAATATATGTAAACTCAATACGTCTTGAGTTAAAATGTCCGAAAATTGCATTTTCGAACGTGGGCTTGTCTTTAAATGTCATAGCATCACATGACGTGGCGATCATGACCTGCCGGGCCATAGGGTGAGGTGGAGGCGATTGGAGTGAACTTCGCGCGACAGAGCACCAGCCTGTACACCATTCTGCGCTCCAACCGCCTGGCCAACGACCCCAAGGTGTGCCGGTGCAGCTTCAACCGATGAAACCTAGCGTGTGAAACTAAAGTGTGATATACTGCTTTACTGCTTTCAACTTCTGCGTTGAAATTCAACTTGCGGCGCTACCCTCAGGCGCCCTACCTGCGCCAGCTACTGCTCCGCCTGAACTTCAACGACTACTTCTTCGCCAACGCGCAGCGCAGCCTGGGGATGGCGGGGAGGGACGGTGCGGGGGGTGCGGCGGGGGCTGTGTCGGGGGGGAGCGGGGCGGTGTCGGTGGCGTCCTCCGTCTCCTCGTTGCGGGGCGGGGGGGGCGTGGGGTATGGCGCGCATGGCGGCCGCGGCGGCGTTGGGGCCGCTGGGGTCGGGGGTGGTGGGGGTGGGAGTGGGGGTGGGCCACCCGCCCTCTCACTCAAACGAGGGTGAACAACGTTTCTAAATTCAACAGTAGCTCTATTACAATGGCAGGACATTTTTACTACGTGACAATCGTGATTCATATAAACACAGGATTTATCAACTACATTTGCGCTCGTTGTTTTGCGACCGCGTGTCGACAGTTTCGTTCGTTCAAGGTTCGTTGTTGACGTCGCTCTCTCACAGGTGCTTCATGATGTTCTCCCGCGCCTGTCACTCACAGCGCCGACCGACCACTCACAAGTTTCTGATGACGTCCTCCAGCGCCTCCTTGTTGTAGTGGCGCTGGTTGAAATTGAAAGCAATGTCTGAAAGCGTGTCATCATATTGTAGCTTCAAGCGCTGAAACCATAGGCGCTTTCAACACGGGGTTTGTCACCATCAACCTGCACCGCCCTACCTTATACTTGGGCAGGAAGTGGTCAGTCAGCATGGTGCGAGACAGAAGGATACGCTCATAAGCGTCCACCTCCACTCCAGCGTACATCACGTATGTCTGCTGCTGCTGCTGCTGCTGCTCACCCGAGGGCCCCGCACCCGCACCTGCACCTGCCACCGCCGCTGCCTCCCATGCCGCCGCCGCCTCCCATGCTGCCGCCGCCGCCCCCGCTGCCGTACCCGCACCTGCCGCCGCCTCCGCCGCCGCCGCCGCCCCCGCCGCCGCCACGTGCGCTGAGTCGGCGGTGGTGCCGTCTGCGGCGGTGGAGCCGGCGGCGGCCACCCCTGCCCCTGCCGCTGCCTCTACCGCCGCCTCAGCCGCCGCCACCGCCGCCACCGCCGCCTCCACCGCCGCCGCCGCCACGTCCTCCGAATCGGCGGTGGTGCCGTCCGCGGCCCAGTGGCCGGCGGCGGCGGATGCGGCATTTGGCGGTCGGGGCGGGGGCGGGTTGGCCAGCACCATGTGCAGGATGGTCCCCGCCGGATACAGCATCACCTTCTTCGGGTCTGAGTCTAGCGGCGCACGTTGAAATTGAAAGCAAAGTTTGAAAGCTGTTTATCAAATTTCAGGTTCAAGCACTTAGTTCCAAGTGGTTTCAACGCGGAATTGACAGGGACAATCTGCACCGCCTCACCCAGGGCGTCCTTGTCCTCCCCCCAGTAAGGCCTGGCATGTGTTGCTGGCCACGTCACAGGATGCCGTGAAATTGAAGCAACGAGGGGTTAAAAGGCGTTGGATGACGTGGCGGGCAATATTTGGTAATCCCTGCCCCCCGATCATGCAGTGGTATTGAGGAGGAAGACGGCGCGCCGGAGCCGTAGTGCGAGCCGCCCGACCCGCCGTAGTGTAGCGGCGCAAGTCGAAATTGAAAGCAAAAGTTGAAGGCAGTTCATCATATGGTAGTTTCAAGCGCTGACACCAGACGCTTTCCAAAACGGGTTTCACCCGGTTTCAACTTGCAGCGCCCCGCCGGCGATGCGCCGCGCCAGCACCTCGCCCACCACCGCGTCCTCGTCGTCAGAAGCCGAACCGCCGCCGTCCCCGCCGCCGCCGCCCTCCCCGCCGCCCCTGCCCCCGCCGCCCCCGCCCCCGCCCTCGCCCTCGCCCTCGCCCTCGCCCCCGCCCTCGCCCTCGCCGCCGCCGTCATAAACTCCGTTGGGGTCGTCCAGGAACCCTGCACCCGCCGCCGCCGCCGCTACCGCCTCCTCTGGCGAGGGACAAGCAGCTATTCATATCGCCCGCCACGTCATCAGCATGCATTTTGAACCTTCGTTTCCTGAATTTAAGGGAATTCTTTGACGTGGCGAGCGATATATTCCAGGCCCTACCTCGGATGCCCTAGGTGTAGCGGCGCATGTTGAAGTTGAAAAAGATGTTTGAAAGCAGTTTATCATAATTGAGCTTCAAGCACTGAAACTAAGCGCGGTCAAGCAGGGGTCAAAATGGGTTCGTACCGGGGTCAACCTGCACCGCCTCACCCAGGCCCGAGAAGATAGGACGGGTCCGACGTCGACGGCAGCGGCTCTGGCAGCGGCGCACGCGACTCCACCTCCTCCTCCCCATCCGAGCCCCCCACCTCCCCCTCCCCGTCCTTCTCCCCTGTACCGGTGCCCCGGAGCCACGCATCCCCACCGCCACTTCCTATGTGTCCTCCGTACGGCACGCCAAAGTCAACGGCGTCGCCGATGCCCCCGACCCCCGGGCTCATGCTACCCAAGCTCCCGCTTCCCCCGCTCCTCCCGAGGCCCTGTCCCCGCTCCACCGCCTGGACCCAGGGGCTTATACTCGTGCGCTGTTCAGCTCAGCTCAAGGTAAGCACTTTACGGAGGAGCAGTTGTTGAGTTTTAGTGAAAAAACGGCTCAGGTTGAGCAGTATATTGGACGAGTGTAAGCACCTGCCTGGATCACGCTCCAGTCCTCCTGCAGCTTGAGCACCTCGTGCGCCACGCTCCCTTGCGCGGCCTCGATCTCCTCATAAGGTCCGCCAGAAAACGCTCGAAGCATGTGGCGGGTGGCGAGGGCGGGTGGCGTTAAATTCAATAAATGAGGGTTGGCAAATGTGCTGAATGACATTTTTTGCATTTTCTGGCAAATTCTGCTGGGCTCTACCTCGTCCAGAGCCATGTCGTCGGTGATGGTGTCGTCCCACGGTGTAGTGGCGCAAGTCGAAATTGAAAGCAAAAAATGAAAGCATTTTATCATGTTTTAGTTTCAAGCGCTTAGATCCCGGCGCTTTCAATCTGGGTTTCATCGGGTCAACATGCACCGCCCTACCACGGCATGCGGGCGGGCGCAGGGGGTTGCGTGAAGGTGAGACCGCTGGTGCCTTTCCCGGCGGCGGCGGCGGCGGCGGCGGCGGCGGCGGAGGACGCAGTGGGGGTCCGGGCCCCGGACCACCGTCCCCCGACCAAACCTCCGCTGCCCCCGCCACCACCCCCGCCTCCGCCTCCAGTGCCTCCACCTCCCGCCCCCGGACCCGCCTCCGCCTCTGCCCCCGCCCCCGCCGCCGCCCCCGCCGAAGGTTGCCCGGCGGCCAGCGGCAGCCCCACCCCCCCGTCCTTCCTCCGCG
>Ga0307489_10002621_pt1 | contig 12017 bp, 12 predicted proteins | sample SB12metaG_FD_202247 | JGI IMG/M metagenome (GOLD analysis project Ga0307489, IMG submission 202247) | Sea-ice brine microbial communities from Beaufort Sea near Barrow, Alaska, United States - SB 1.2 | ecosystem: Environmental > Aquatic > Marine > Coastal | place: USA: Alaska | collected...
ACCCGCGAGTCCGGGCGGTTTCGCCACTTCATGCCTTGGAACCGGTGCAGTCAGGGGGAAGTCAGGGCGGAACCTGCACATGGTCGTTGAACTTGGCCACGAATGCCAAGAACGCAAGCGAGCAACCGAACCCCGCTACCCCACTTTTGTTGGCGTCCGACAGCCGCATCAGCATCCCAACGCCCGCGTCCCACCCTGTCCCGGGTATGTCCCCCAGTCTCATAACCTTAAAACCTGTTCGCCGTCCCACCCTCCTCGGTTCATCCCTTCAGCATGGCCGACGAAATGGTGCCACCCTCCTCGTCCCAGCACTGGCAGAAAGCCTTGAGACACATCCGCACTGGAGGCTCCCTCTCTGCAGAGCAGATCCGCCGCTCTACGCCATCGAAACACGCAAATCCTCATGCACCCTTCTTCAAGCAGGTTTCAATCCGTGCCCTGACATCGTGCTGCGCGCACCTCGCCCTGGGTGCGGCGGCAATCATCCGCAGCGTCGCATCTCCAGGTTTGCACGTGAACCCACTCACTCACCGCACCCTGGTTGAAGCAGGGCGTCCAGCCTTCAAGGACTGATCCGCACAGGCTGGGATGGTGCCCTGCGAACGTTTGGAATAATCATGGGACTGTTGCTGATTCCATGGTGTAATGAGCCCTCCGATTTGTGAAGCGCTCCTCGGATTTATTGAAGGATCGCCCATGCAACGCTCCACCAGCCCTCAAAAGTCGACTATATTTAGTTAGATCGGTCAGCAGTGCGACAAAATGACAGGTGCGGCACTGAGTAAATGGGCAACGGCTTCCGCTTCTACACATCTGGAGCACCCCAACTGAGCGGTACAGCTCACTGGTGCTGGATGGCGGCACACACGCTGACAATCTACAGAAACCAGGACAATCCTTCATTTAAAAAAACGGGCCTGGTCTCATGCGGCAATTCCTCCATGGAAAAACAGGGTCTGGAAACTCGAAGGAGGGGCTAGTTGACAAGCGCGACGTGCCTGGGGGTCAGATTTGAACTCCCAAACCCCAAATCCCCAACCCTCAACCCCACACCCTAGCACCTCAACCCCACACCGTAAACCCTAAACCCTAAACCCTACACCCTTAACCGTGCAACTCAAAACCCTAAACCCTAAGTCCTGATCTCTAAACCGTACACCCTAAACCGCTTAACTCTTCACCCTGAACCCTTCAACCGAATCCCCAAACCCTAGCACCTCAACCCTGAACTATACACCCTAAACCCTCAACCCTGGCCCCTGAACTCTAAAACCTGAAACCTGAACCCTAAACCCTAAACACCAAACCCTAAACCTTAAACCCTTAAACCCACACCCTAAACTAATCCCTCAACCCTCAACCCTAGACCATTAACTCCAAACCCTAAACCCCACACCCTAGACCATAAAGCCCAAACCCTAATCCCTCAACGATGAACCAGGGGGGGACATCGACCCGCAGACAATCGCAGACAGAAGCGCGCAGCACTTCATCACGCGGGTCACGCCCCGTTGTTCCAGGCCCACGAGAGTGCCCGACGTTGATAGTAGTTGTAGGCTTTTGATAGTGCCAACCCTCCGTGGCAGCAGTAGATTTGGGAGTTTGATTTTATCACACCACTCGGAAGGTTACATGTAAGTGTAATGAAGAGGACACTAATGATGATGATGATGATCACGCCCCGTACCAGAATCCACCTCAAAACAGAATCCAGAGTTTAGGACAATGTTTAGGGTTGAAAAGTGTTTAGGGTGTAAACGTGCTTGGTTTTTTACACCTCCACACCAGTGGTTAGGGCTTGGAAGTGCGTACGAGAAACCACAGAAGGTCCTTCGTGGAGGTATCCCGTGTTCGTTCTTGGAGCCGTTTGTTCGTTTTTGTGTGGAAATATCGTTAAAAGTAAACAAATCTAATTGAAATTGACTTTTGAAATACCCCCACCAAGGGCCCTGCGTGTGGACGCGCTCGTACCACGCGGTTTCAATGTCCGATGCAGATCTCAAGTGTGTTTTGATCTGCGGATGCGCATTACTTGATAAGGTGAAAATGGCTGGTCCACCAGGAATCGACTTGTAAAGCGACTCTCCTGGCACAAATCATAAAACGCACATCCTTCAAACGGTCGAGATAGCACAATTCAGGGGTGAAAGAGTTTGTTTTCAAAAAGCAAAAGGTAAAATGCATGCCCATGGATCTTCACCGACAAAGCAGCAGCATCGGTCACATCTTGTATGGAAAGGGGATCAGATTAAAACTTTCCGGCAAAGCAGTTTACTGCTCGAATCATTTAATATTACAAGTACAGAACGTGCTTTGTATTAAACTTCATTGCCAGAAAATTAAGATTTGATTCCGTTTCCACACCAAACTGCACGCGGGCAAGGCCAAGACCATCTGCTTGACGACCTTCTGCATGCCGAGATCGAGGAAGCGGTCAGTATTGGATCGAATTTGAATCAGCGTGCGTTGGATTGAACGTGTGGGGTGCCTGGTTCCTACCAGGGGCTGCTGGCGGTGTGGCCCAACCTTCGAATCGTGGGGGAGGAACCTGAGGTTGAACCATATCCCTTCCAACCCCCAAACCCCAAACCTAAGATCACTCCGCCCCAAAATGACACTCTTAACCCAACCCCCTCAAACCCAAACCCCAAACCTCAAACTCCGAACCCCAAATCCCCCAAAACACCTCCCAAGGATTCTGACAGTATCCTCAACAGTGCGAAAGCATCGTCACGCCCCAACTTCAACACCCGCACCCCACACTCCAAACCCAACCCTTCAAGGTCTCTTAGGTCCAGTAGATCCTTCAGTTCGAGCCTTTTCTGGACGCCTTGGGTTGACGGTCCGACGTCCTAAGTTCAGTAAAGATTCTCTCTCTTCAAACCCCGAAAGTAACCCCCAGGATTCGGGTGGAGTGCTCGAGAGCGCGAAGGGACTGCCGACAGCCAGCTTCAACTGCCTGGACGAGAGCTGGAGTGATGCCAGCGACCAGCTCCTGCCGATCAGCGAGGTCAACCCATCTCCTGCAACCGCTCTGTGCGCTGCACGTGAGGCCTCGAAGGTGGTGCAGCCTCTCGCTCCCCCGTCAACCACAAACCCAATCACACCGTGCTCCCCATAGTACGTCGACTCCTCTAGAGATCGGGAGGGGTCAGTTGTTTGCATCTATGGGCCACGAGAAATGGAGGCTGATACAAAATGCTGGGTAAACTGGTACGAATCCGTCAACTTTTGACAATATTTCAGGCTTCCGGCAAATTTCTGTCGCGCGAGGAGGTTGCAGAAGTGACGGGGAGTGAGACAAATTCATCTCGCCAAATGTATGAAGTAAACACTTTTAGAACGTCAACTCCCCCACAAATCGTTAACGTATTGTTTACTATTGCTGATCCAAACGGTACGTTCAAGGTTTTGAGAGGGAGTTGACTTTCCAAAACCATGCATTGAATACATTGTGTGAGACAAAAACATGGCCACCATTCATCTCGATGACATGGCCACCATTCATGTTCAATGCCGATAGAGTCTCCTCGCTCTCTGCATCGCCTGCATCACAACCACCAACCGACTGGAGTGAATTATTTACCTCTGTTTCGAGAATGATGATTTGCCCTGCAGTGTAAAGTCTGGGACTATACTCTGCAGGGCGAATCATCATTTTCGAAACAGGAGTAAATACTTCACTTCTGGTGTTATCTCACAGTATGAATTCATTAATCAGTTTCAGATTCATCTTATTGTTTACTATTACTAATCAGAATATCAAGGTGATGATTTCGTGGGGCATGTGACCCTCCAAAAATGATTGATGAATGCATCGTGCCAGAGAAGGCGGCTAGTGGATCACTCCCGCCGCTCCTCCAGGTGTGCGAGTGGCAACTCTTTGTAGAAAAAGGGTGGAGATTAGGAACGTTGTTGCAATAGAGTTTACTACACAGAATCATCTCAACTGGTAGTATCGAAGCATTCGTGGACTTCATTACATTTCAAATTTAAATCAGTTTTGAACGAAATCTTTTCTCTCTCTCGATACAGTCCCTCTCCTGTCTCAACATCGCCTCTTTCCCCCGTATTAGCTCTTGTACAACACCGCACCCCCCCGCTCCGAATGTGCTCGTTCGATCTCGACGAGTGCGTGTGGGTCGTAGTTGGCCGCTGAAATAGTTCCACCAGGTCGGTAAATGTTCGCGATTCTAGCGCAAGGACGTCACCTTTCCCACTTCCCCAATGTTTCCGCGGTGCTGCAAAACCGGGATCATCGCATTCGTATCTCATATAGTGTATTAATTAAACGGTTGTAGGAAGTCAACTCCCCCACAAAATCGTTGACTTATTGTTTGCCATTGCTCATTTAAACATTAAGTCGACGATTTGTGGGGGAGTTGACTTTCTAAAACTATTTAATTGATACATGGTGTGAGATAAGTTTGTTCCTTGGGCCCACGTGCGGATCTGCGTCGGAGTATCCAAAGGTACGTCTTGGAGAAATGGGTACTTTCTTAGTGCCAATTTGTGAATTTGACGTCAAAAGTTGACAGAATGTCCTGAAAATCTTTTGAAATACCTGCACGAAGGGCCTTGCTTACGTGCGAGTTGCAGGAAGATCAACCAGCAACCTGTCGGGCTCGACAAATCTTGTGTGAAAAGAGAATTGAATATAAATCTTTCTGGTGGTGAAGGAGTAAACTTCATGGCCAGAAAGGTTTTGATCAGATTTTTTTTCACATAAGCTCCAAGGAGCTCACGCTGAATCGAAGGGCATGCCGCGAATAGCCCGCACGTTCACAGTCCAACCCACCTGACGGTAGGCCACCCGTAAGGATAGTGGCGTGCTCTTGCAGGCGAATGTGGACAACCGTCTTCGGTGTTCACCACGCTCAGAAGCAGAGAGTGGTGGAACGTTTTCAGACCGTTTGTGGGAACGGTATTGACCTTTGAAGCAACTGCCTTGAACAGCGACTTTCATATAAAAAGACAATGGAATTAAAACGTTTCTGGCAATGAAGTTGACCACACAGCATGCTCTTTACTAGAACTGTTAAAGAATTTGTGAAGTGAAACTTCATTGCAAGAAAGGTTTTCATTTAATTTTCTTTTCGTATAAAATTGACTTTTGGCATGCTCTTCAACTACTCTGGCGTGGCAGATTTGTGTGTGGGTGGAGCCGCCCGAGTGGCCGTGCTTGCGAATCGATACATCCGCTTTACCCCCAGTCTTTCGTGTAGACTTGGCTCATAACCTGTAAGTTGTATGGCAGGTTTGCGTGTGGGTGGACCCGCTCGACGGCACCAAGGTGCTCCCCATCATCTCTCACAATGTCTTTCTACGTTCGTTTTGGAGAAGTCAATTCCCCCACAGATTCGGCAACTAATCCTTCACTATTACATATATAAGATTAAGTTGACGGATTTGTGTGTGGGTGGACTCGGTTGACGGCACCTAGGTGCTTCCTCAACCCTGCACCCTACTCACTGCACTCTACACCATGCATGCTACGCACTTCACTCTACACCATAAACCCTACACGTTTTCAATCCACACCCTACACCCTTCCTACTTCATTCTTGCACCCTACACCTTACATGCTTCACCCTACACCCTTCACCCTTCACCCTACACACCACACACCACACACTGCACACCACACGCTACAAACTATACCCTACACCCTACACCCTACACCCTACACCCTACACCCTATACCAAACCGAGCTGCGCTGCTCTCCGGTGTAGCGCTTTGTTTGTTGATGCCCTGGGGACAACATTAGGGAAAATCGCGGCTCCCAAAAGTGGACACCCCCCGAGAATGCCACTTGAATCAGGTGACATTCCTTTTGGCGGCCGCCAGAAGTGGCCGCAATTTGCCCTTATTGACACCAGGGTGGTTTTTGTTTTTTGGCGTGTGTGCTCGTGGAATTTCCATGGGACATGAGTGCACGCTCGAGCGCTTCGGATGGTGCGTAGACCCGACACCCTCCACGCTCACCAACACGCACTCAACCCTCAACCCTCAACCACGAGGAGTTGACGCTGAGGCGGTTCGATTGGTTCCCCCAACGCTCACAAATAGACACTCAACTCTCATCAATACACACTAAACACTAAACGTTAAATGTTAAACACACAACACTAAACCCTAAACCCTCAACCTTGCAACCTCAACCCCCAACCCTCAACCCTCGACCCTCATCCCCAAGGAGTTCACGCTGGAGCGGTGTGAGTGGTTCCCTGAGCACGCATCAATAAACAGATAACACTAAACATTCAACCATTTACATTCAACACTAAACCCTAAACCCTGAACCCTGAACCTGCAACCCCACGGAGGTCACGCTCGAGCGCTTCGAGTGGTTCCCCCGACGCTCACCAATCAACAATAGACACTCAACCCTCAACACTAAACACTAAACCCTAAACTCTCAACCCTGAACCCCAAGGAGTTCTCGTTCACGCGGTTCGAGTGGTTCCCTCGACGCTCATCCATAAATACTAAACCCTAATCAATAAACAATCAATACTGAATACCCAAGCGTACACCCCAAGGAGTTTACGCTGGAGCGGTTCGCGTTCGTCTCGACGCGCATCCATACATACTCAACACTAACCATTAAACAATCAATACTAGATACTCAACACTCATGATCTAACAACCAATACTAAGTAATCTAACCATTAAAACTGAACAATCGATACTAAATACTCAACACTAATCATTTAACACTCAATACTAAATAACACTAATCATTTCACAATCAATACTAAATGTTCAGGAGTTCACGCTGGAGCGGTTCGAGTTCGTCTCGACGCTCGTCGGCATCACGCTCCGAGGCCGCCCGGTACCGGGCTATCTCCTTCTCTATCACGCTTCAGCCTAGAGATGAGTGATACCAAAGGTCCATGAGCCTTACATCCGAACTGCTTCACAATTCTGCGAAGTCGTTCTTTCGACGCTCGTCATCACCCGCAGAGGCCGCCCCATACCAGCCCCTTACCGCCTGGTAGGGTTTAAGGTTCAGGGTGGAGTTGAGGGTGCAACCTCCGGTATGGTTTAGGGTTCAGGGTTCAGTACCGGGCTCGTCGGCCGCCCGGTGCCTTCTCTCTTCTTTGTTACTGCTCTCAAGCGATGCAAAAGTCTGTGGGCCTTAGATGCGAGCCCTCCTCGGAACCGCTTCACAATTCTGCAATGTGGTTGTCTCGACGCTCGTCGTCATCACGCTCAGAGGCCACCCAATGCCTTCTCTCCTTTATGACTCTCGAGCCTAGAGTTGAGTCATACCAAAGTCTATGGGCCTTATATGCGAGCCCTCCTCGGAACCGCTTCATGGTTCTACGATGTAGTCGATCCCAGATCGAGAACTGCACCGAACGGCACAACTCTCAGTTTACAAACCCTGCACTGTCGAGGTTCGACGCTCGTCGGTATCACGCTCAGAGGCCGCCCGGTACTCTAACCACTAGGCTGGTCCCGTCCCGAAACCCTGCACGCTTTCCCCTAATGTGTTCGCTCTTTCTCTCTCTCGCTAAACCCTACACCCTACACTCTGAACACTACAACCTAAACTTTGAACCCTTAACCCCAAACCCTACACCCTATACTCTCAACCTTCAACCTAAAACCTGAAATCTGAAACCTAAACCCTCAACCCTGAACCCTGAATCTTGAACCCTCCAACCTACACCCTAAACCCTCAACCCTCAATCCTAAACCCTTGACTCCAAATTCCAGGTCGCGGGGGTCCTGGCCGAGCCCTACTTCTACACTTACTTTGACGGTACGGCGAGCCATAATGAGCTGAGTTGAGCTGTGGACTTCTTGCTGAGTCGAGCCGGCTCATTGGCTCAATTCACAAGAATTGTTGAGCTTAGTGAACCTCCACTAATGAGTTCCCAGACCTGCGGTACGGGGTTTCGTCGGATTTGGGGCAATCTGGGGTACAAGAGGTAGAAAACTCTGAGTCTCCTTTGGCCAGGGTTCCGGGTTCGGAGTTGACGGTTGCGGAACCATCAAGCATGATGTCGGCATCCCCCTCCAAGGCCCTCCGGTCGCGGGGGGCTACTTCCACACTTGACTCGACGCCACGCATTTTCGTCGTGTTTCGGGCAGTTTGGGGTACGAAATTTAGGGCTGTTGAGGATACGGAATAGACGACGGCATTACGCTGAAAAAGCGCCCGGTCACGGCACGGCTTGCTGGGCCCTACTTCTACGGTTTCTTTGACGGTCCGTAAACCCGAACCCCGCAACTCGGAATCTGAAACCCAGAGCCTGAGCCCTACTACCACATCTGGTTCGGCTGTGTTCCCCCGCACTTCCCCAGCAAGGAAAAATCCATATGGGAAATCATTGCACATAAAGTTCCCCGGGAAATCGTCAAGCTTAGAGCAGGATGGGGTACAGAATGAAGGGTTTTTGGGGTAGGGTTTCGACAGCATCGCTTTCGGTTGCGGTTCGCGGTCGAAAGTGGAGGATTGCGTTCATCGGCATCCTTGCCAAAGGCCGCGCAGGGGGCGATCAGGAACTAGGTTTTAGGGTGCAGGGCTTCGGGTTCAGGTTTTAAGGCTCGAGATCACGCTCTAGGGGGGGGCGGTTTCTGGGGTGTTTGTTGAGCCCTACCCACTGCAGCTTTGATGGTCCCTTCACGCTTGCCCATACATACTGCACACTTGCACTGAACAATCAAGGCTAAACCAAACAAAAACAAGCTGAATGCTTAACACTCGACAACCATCACCGAATAAGAAACATCAAACTCCAAGCACGGAATGCCAAACACTCAACATTCAACACCAGTGCCACATAGACGGTGTTTCCCCACCCTTTGCTGAGGGCCGGTACTTATTTGGTGCGTGGGCATCGACGGACAACTCTCTCTATCTCCCTTTCGCGCATTGTTCCATGCCGGGGGGGTGTTGGGGCGACACCGTATCCAGTCCTGATATCTCTTCTTTTTCTCACAGCCATCTACTAACGCTCTCTTTTCTTGCGGGGGGGGAGGGGTTACTGGTTTTCTCATGGACATCCGATGACACTTTCGTGTTCCCTCACTTATTTCTGCTTGGGACGCGGGGCTGGGCGATTCTACCCAGAAGAATTCTCTGGTTTCCCACCCAAAAGACAACCCAGGGGCAAATATGTGTTTTTCCTGGTCAACTCCCATTCAAATGCTACCTCCCAGGGGCAGCATCTGTGGGAGATTGACTTCAGATCTGACCCTGGGTTGCCTCCAGGGCGTCTAAGCATCCTCTAAAGCGCTGTCTTCCCCGCGTTGTTTTCGTGCAGGGGGTGCAGGGCGGAGCGACCCTACGCGCGTGCTCTGGGGGTGCTCTCTCAATTCCGTCGGCGCACACGTGCTGGGTCATGCCACTCCGCCACCCTATCTGAAAAGGACGAAGGACTGAAAATATGGTAGCTATGCCTGCGATATTGCCTACGGTAGGCCATAGGGTTGCTGCGAACCCCCCCGGGCCCAGTGCCTCTGCGGGGTAACCTCGACAGTGCATCAGGCACACCTACTCCATTTTCAGTGCATCACCCTGTGCATCTCGACCGCCAACCTTCTCTCACACAATGTATGAATTAAATATATTTGGAAAGTCAACCCCCCCACAAGTCATCAACTCGTTGTTTACTATTACTTATGACAACAATAAGTAGACGATTTTGTGGGGATTTTACTTTCTTAAACTATTTAATAAATACATTCTGTGAGATGAAACCGTGCCGCTGCAGTCTCCCCAGCTGCAGTCACGTGCACTTTGATCTCCCCCAATCCTTTCGGTCCGAGACACGCCAGCCGTTTTGCAGGGGCACCATGCTCATAATAAACCCTCCCGCCTGCAGTAGCCCTTTACCTAGGGACCTATGGTGAATCTTCGGGGGTGGGTGTTTTTTATGTGCGAGGTACCCCTGTACTCCATTCCCCACTACGCCAGAGCCGTGTAAGAGGTATTGACTTGTGAGACCGCCCGTACTGGCGGTCTCGACTTTTGAAAACTACTGTCTTGCCGTGAAAATTGACTTTTGGTAACCCCGTCCAAGACTTTGGCGTAGTACGCGCTAGCTGTGGAAGCCCGCTTATGAGCGAAGAGGCACCACCTCAGAACGGTTGACGAACCTTCAACCTGAAAAGACAAGTCCTGGTTCTGGTCTTAACTGTCTCATATTTGCCATGTCTGTTCGATAGCATCTGCACACACGTGCGAGGTGACGCGTGGTTGCGGCTGTGGATGTTGGGTGAAGGGTTGATGGACAACTTGTCACTGAGCACGCTCCACGCTCACCCTGCAAGTCAAAGTCCCGCGTGCAACGGTCTTCCACATAGATCGCGCGTGCAGCGATCGACTTCACTGATTTTGAAGATTGTGTCCAAGACATCGACGGCAGCTAGATTTCCTACCCCTCTCCCCAGTTCCTACCCCTCTCCCCGATTAATATCGTGGGGGGCATTCAACCAGTTACCTGCACTGACCACGAATCTGTGCAGGGGACCCCGGCGTGTTTTATTTCACACAATGCATTATTCAAATGAGTTCAGAAAGTCAACTCCCCCGCAAGATCGTCAACTTATGGTTCACTTTTACTAATTAGAACAATTAGTTGACGGGTTTGTGGTGGAATTGACAGTCTGGAATCATTAATTAATTAATCAATACATCGTGTCAAATAAAAGATAATATTGAAGGCAGCTGCCGGGACCTTCCCCACGAAATCGCGCGGAGATTTCGTAGGGAGGGAAAGAATGAAGGTAGGGTGTACCATTGAGTGGGTACATTGAACTGATAAGGTACCCCCTGAATGCGGTACCCCCTTGCTTTCGCGCAGGACGCAGGGTGAAAGGCGGCCAATTTCTGACTCCCCCTGAGCCCCCTGAATGCCTTCCTGCAGGAAGGGGGGGTCCCCAATTCCACACCCTAACCCCTCACGTCTTCTTCTGTATTACTCTCACGCCTCGTTGAGTGATAAAAAAGTCCATGAGTCTTAACTAGGAGCCCGCCTCGGAATCACTGCACACTTCTGTGAGGTAGTTGTTCTTACCCCTACCTTTGCAGGGGACGTGGCACGCTTGAAGATCATGATCACGTCCGTGCCCCCTGGCCCCCAAGCGCTAACCTCACACCCCAACCCCTCCACCATTAAACTTCAGGCCTCAACCTACACCCTCGCCCGCAATATTTGCAGGTTAAGCGGGATAAATGGTTGCTGCCGTCCTCATGTGAAAACACGCATACTTTATGAAAATGAATCACATTACTTCACAATTGCTTTAATATTGCTAGTCAAGATCGTTCTGTGCAGTAAATTTCATGCAACCAAGTTTATGAATTGTAAGTGTTTCAATTTGAGTCCACCCCATAGCTGCCGTGTCCATCCGAAAAATGCTCGCAAGAGCGCCCGACACGGTGCACAGTAACTGGTGCAAGGCGCAGGGCAGATGGGGTCTTCGTAGGGCAGCACTTCCTTGCGAACGTGCAAGGTGCGGTGCTGGCGCTGCTGTTTCGGCAATAACATCCAAATCCCTGCACTGTCACCCCCCCCCTCCTGTTTAAAAGAGGGGGGGGCAATTCAGCCGATGAATTGATTCAATATGAACCCCCCCCAATCAATATGAACCCTGCAAAGTTAGTATGAACCCCCTGAATAAATATGAACCCCCCTAATCAAATATGAGATCCCCACATGAGATATGAACCCCCCAACTCAAATATGAACCCCCCTAATCTTTATAGGGGACAAGGGGTGGAAAGCGGCGCGGGGAGGGGAGGATCGCGCCATCATCATGACGTCGCGGTCTCTCACACCTCACTCTTGAACCTCAATTTCTCACTACTCAACCGTGAAGCTTAATTCAACCTTGAACCTCAATTCAACCCTTCTCTCACCCCTCAACCCTGAACCCCAATTTCCAAACCCTTAGCCCTAGCACCTCAACCTTACACCCTCAACCCTAGACACTCAACACTTAACCCTAGATCCTAAAACCTGAACCCTAATACCTCAACCCTAATGCTTAAACCATA
>Ga0307489_10002622_pt1 | contig 12016 bp, 16 predicted proteins | sample SB12metaG_FD_202247 | JGI IMG/M metagenome (GOLD analysis project Ga0307489, IMG submission 202247) | Sea-ice brine microbial communities from Beaufort Sea near Barrow, Alaska, United States - SB 1.2 | ecosystem: Environmental > Aquatic > Marine > Coastal | place: USA: Alaska | collected...
TTGTCGTCGAACACCGCCTCGCCCCCACGCTTCGTCTTCGGCTGCCCGCAGTCCTGCAACAGCGGGGGGAGCGGGGGACGGTCTTAGCTCAGTAGCGGCTCAACAATAATGGTGCTGGGCGGCGATGGCTGGAATCTGGAAAGGTGTACAGGCGCACCACGAACTAAGAGCACACAGTCAGGGATACTGTGCAAGGCTGCACTCGGGGAAACAAGCAGGGGGCGGCGGCGGGCGGAAATGGCGTTCCGCTGCACCAGAGCCACGCAGTAGAGGGACGCGGACGCCTTGGCCAGGCCAGGGAGGAGAGGAGGATGCGGCGAGTGTAATAGGTGCACTCCGAGCAAACAGCTGGACATTGGCGAAACGCACCATTCTGGACACGAGGCGTTGGTTCACTCCGTCCTTGCCCTTGCCCTCCCCCTTTTTTCCGCCGAACGCCCCCTTTGTGGTCCCGAAGGCCGCCTTGTAGGAGGGTCAATGAGAACAAGCACTCAACCCGAGGTCGGTGTATGACGTTCAAAGCCTCCCCTGAACACCTGCGACAACTCCACCGCCGCCTCCGCCGTCGCCCCACGTGCCCCGCCGCCAAACCCGCCGCCACCTTCCCGGCCGCCACCGCCGCGCAACCCCCTGCCGCCCCTGCCGCCTCCGTCCCCGCTTCGCTTGATGCCATTGTTGCCGAGCTCCGCCTCCAGGTACTGTTCCCGGAGCGCGAATGCTCAAACAGGCGCGCGGAGGAGGCGGGCAGCTACAGCGTCGGTCGAGTCCTTGTTCTCAATGTCCCCCCTGCCTTGGGGCCGGTCTTCTCCTTGGCCGCCGGCTTCTTCTCCGGCATCCCCTCCTGTTTCACCGTGTACTTGCCCATTGCGGCCGTGTGTCGTCGTCACTGATTCGAGTGAGTGAGAATTGACAGGGTCGCGGGGTAACCGGTGACCTTGAACACACCAAGGCCTAAACCTCTTCCGCAGCGCGACGCCTTTGATTCGACGTCCGGCTTGCCAGGGTGGGGGTGAGAGTGCGCGCCTCGGAACCTCGAGACGCGACAGGGGATGTTGGGGAACAGCCGCCGCGTCACTAAAGCGAATCCGGAGAATCCTTTATAGTTTAGGGTTTCTTTTATTCGGGTTGATGGGGGTTTCAGGGTTTAGAGCTTTTCTGGTTCTTTGTTTGACCAATGCCACCCCCCCGGTATATCGCGCAGCGCCCCCAACGTCGCTGGCGACAAGTGCCCTCCTATAAGGATTCCCTGCCGTATACGTGACACTCTGCGTTACGGCCCGCCCGTCGCCTGCTCCTTGACGCCGTTGACTTCCCCTTCCTCGCACCACCGTCAGATCTCAGAATGCCGTCCAGGCAAGAAAGGCGGAAAGCGGAGCGCGATGCCGCCAAGCGCGCGCCGGCTCAGGCGGCAGCCGCGGCAGCCGCGCGCGCCGCGGGCGCTGCCGCCGCGCTCGCGAACTTGAACGTGCACCCTGGCGGCGATTGGACCACGCAAGCGAAGAACCCCTCCGTGTTGTGCCGGGCGCTCGGTGCCGAGATCGTGAAACAGAGGGCTGCCGCGGGTGATAGGCATGGGCTTACACTCGTTCACGTTAGGACTCAACTTGAGCAACTCCAGGACACATTCATGAGTTAAGATGGGTCAGACGGTGAACAGAAGACCTAGGGTTGAGCTGAAATCGGAACGAGTTTAAGCCCCTGGTGATCGGGAAGCGCAGTTTAGCCTGGGTTGCAACCTGATGCGTGATGCGCATGTCGGGACGCCTCCGGGCACGGTCGTCAGATCGACAAAGGCAGATGTAGGATCGCCACCTCGCACCGCACAGTTTCCGTTCGCTCACAAGACTGTGTTATTGCGTCGAGTCTTCGCGTGTGCACGCAGGTATCAAGCTTCCAAAACGAGTTGACTCATGAAAAGTGACAAATCCCCGAACGGCAATAGATTACCTCCGTGAATATGGGAAGGTGGTCACTTGACAACCAAATTATGCATCAACGGGTGCCAACCCTCTGCGCAGGAGGGCACGGCGCTTCTGGAGCAGGCCGCAGGGCAAGGGCACGCATACGCTATGGATACGCTGGGCAGTATCCACTGCGCGAGGAACGAGCACGAGCAAGGGGTGGAGTGGTTCACCAAGGGTGCCGAGGCCGGGTTGCCGGGAGCGATGTCCCGCCTTGGGTGCTGTCTCGACTGGGGGAAGGGCGTGGCGGCGCCGGACTACCCAGCGGCGGTGGACTGGTACAGGCGCGCGGCAAGCGCCGGTGATCCGTCCGCGGCGGTGAACCTCAGCCACATGTACGCCGTCGGCCGCGGCAGGGCCCTGTCAGATAATGCGTGGATAGACAGCATAGACAGCATAGACAACACTGTCAGATATAGGGCACACGAGGGGACCATGGACAGCACGGACAGTGCATGGATAGTCCCATCGTGTCCCCTCGTGTCTACTAGTCCCTCGTGTCTCGAGTAAATCGGCATCACATGACGTGGCGACCATAACATGCCAGGCCCTAGGGCGCGGCTCCACGCGGAGCAAGCAGATGGCGATGCGGTGGAGACGCAAGGCCGCCGAAAACGGAGATACCGAATCGTGCTTGCGACTCGCCGCTCGCATGTACGCAGACCAGCCCTACGCCCGCGAGGTCGGGCACGTGGTGGAGGCCTCCGGGATCGCCGCGCCGGCTGGGGTCACGGAGGGGCACGATGTCATGACTAGCGTGGTACATTGGCTGCAGAAGGGCGGGGATAATCCAATGCACATGCTCCCCGTGTTACGCACAGGAGCGTTGGAGGGGAGCCAATATTGCAGCAATCGGGGGTGCGAGGTTGTGGGCCATTGGAAGGACTTCAAGGTTTGCCCGCAGTGCAAGCACGCCCGGTACTGCGGCGACGCGTGCCAGAAAGCCGACTGGACAACGGGTGGGCACAAGGCAACCTGTGGCACGTTCACCGGTTAAGTACAATCACGCCCCGCTCCCGCCCAGGCGTGTCACATTGCTAGTAAATCTGCGTGAGGACCAAGGTCGATACCCCGGGCTAGCTAGCAACTCTCGCGTAAGGATGTTCCGACTCAGACATCGTGTATTGACTTTTAGTCAAGACTGCTTGTTTGCAACGGCACATTCGACGAGTCACGTCGCGGTGAGCGTCATTTACTTGAATCGTCATTGAACGATATTCAACATACGAGTGTGTTTGACAACCATTGGGGCTTCTACACTGGATGTCACGCCGTGGCCCATCTTGGCACAATACGGGACGGAGTTACTGAAGGTCTTGCTGCCCCAAGTTGGCCGCCACGTCCCTCGTCCCTCCTGACAGCCTGAATACAACAAGTTGCAGTTGTTGGGCTGTTGGGCAGTAGTCCCGCATAGTATTGCAGCGACCCGCATAATATTAATATCTTAGGTACAATTTATCCCTCGTCCCACGTGTCACGTCGCGCCCCTTCCACTCCTCAAGACGCACGCAGCTCCCCGCAGCGTGCGCATCCCACTACCGTCAAAGAACGCGGCGCACCACGCCGTCCTTGGGCGCTTGAGGGACACTCCGGCACCCCACGTGGCAGCGCGCACACGCTCAAACAAGCAACGGTCAAACAAAGGGTGCTGCTTCAAAGCATTTTCTCGAAGTTCTCGGAAGTTGGGAAGGGTCCGTCAGTCCGTTGCGTTGCCGCAAAACCACTGTTGCCGGGGCCGGAGGCATGGAGGCGCGGTACAAACGCTCGCACGATGAGGTGGACGAGGACGTGGGGGACCTGGGGCGCGCGGTGAAGCGGCTCAACACGGGCGCGGCGGCGGGGCCATCCCACCCAGGCACCCCCGGCACCCACCTCCAGGGCCAAGGGGCGAGGGGCGGGATGGGGGCGACGGGGGGTCACGCGGTTTCGCCCACGCGGCCGCCGTTGCCCGACTACGAGGCGAGGCCTCACGATATGCCCGTACTCACTTGCCATCCACCTTGGTTTCGAATGCAAACGTCAGCGACTCCGCTGCCGCCGCCGCCGCCCACCTCCACCCCCTCACCTATCTCCTCCCCCTCTCCGCTCCCCACCTCTACCCCTCTTCCCCCTCCGGCCACCGTCGTCCGCCCACCGGCCACCGCCGTCCGACGCGGCGCATCCGTCTGAACCCATATGCTGGCCGTCGTAGCTGCCTTAACCGTGGCGCATTGTGCCTGCAACCACTCGAGTTACGCCACTGGCCACTCCGTACCTCGAGATGAGAATGTAGATACTGGGAATGTAGTACCTGAGGAATACGATGAGCTGATCTTTGACACGTCTTGAACAAACGAGTCACCACCTCCATATCTCGTCCTGGACCCCGCGTCGTGGCTGTCAGCTGCACAGTCCACGACACAGTCACACGGACCACTCGAGTCATTCCCACTCGTCACTCGGTACCTCGAAGACGCTCAAGATGAGATTCAAGAAATCACGGGAACGGAGGTCTTGGCCCTAATACCAGGCCCCGGGGGGCGATTCGGGGTCTAGGGTGGTGGTTTCCCCCGCGTCCAGGGAGCGGCACGAGGGCCACTATGCGGAGATGAACGCCATGCTGAAGACGCTGCACTTCGCGAGGCAGGGCAGTGCAGGTTGATGCCAGGTTGACCACGAGTTGCCCCCAGGTTGACCCCAGGTTGACCTCAGGTTGACCCCAGGTTGACCACGGGTTGACCCCATCTTGGCCCCAGCTTGACCCCGGGCTGACACCAGCTTGACTCCAGGTTGACCCCAGGTCGACTCCAGGTTGACCCCGGGTTGACCCGGGGTGAACCCCAGCTTGACTCCAGCTTGACCCAAGCTTGACTCCAGCTTGAATCCAGCTTGACCCCAGCTTGAACCCAGCTTGAAACCAGCTTGACACTGGGTCGACCGCGCTTGGTACTGACATATAACGAACCGCTTTCAAATGTTGCTTTCAATCTTATGTTGCGCCCCTACAACGAGGGTGGAGAGGCAGGCAACGGATGGGGAACCACCACAACAATAGATGTGTGCAATTTGATCTCGTAGCTAACGTAGCATAGCTGTCCTTAGTTGTCCTGCAGATATACTGTATCGCACAGGCTTAAACCCGTAGAGCTACAGACTAGAGTCTTTTCTTGAAATGGCGGACGAGGGGGTTGGTTGACGCTCACCATGTGAGTGCCTTGGGGCTCGATGAACGTCAGTAAATAATAGAATAATTCGACTCGCCGTGACTACACGTGCGTCTCACACGCCCCCGCCCCCGCCCCCACGTCCTACTCTTCCTCCTCCGTCGGCTCCGCCACCGGCACCTTCCCCTCCCCGACCGGGCCCTCGCCACCGCTGCCGCCGCCGCTGCCACCGCCGCCGCTGCCGTCTCCGCTGGCCCCGCTGCCGACGCTGCCGTCCCCGCCGCAGCTGCTGCCGCCGCCGCCCCCCCCGCCGCTGAACACCTTGCGTTGAGCGAAACGGACGGCGCATCCGCGAACACCGCCGTGGCCAGGTAGGACCCCGCCTCTGACCCGGAAAAGTCCCCTGATTGCAGTCTCAGTCGGTCGTGGAAACGAATGGATGGAAATGGGAAGGGGAGGGAAGGTACTCGGCACCGATACCAGATTGCAGGTTTTTGGGTGGTGCCGACGCCGTCGCAGAGTAGAAGGTGATTGCCGCTGCCACTACCACGCCACTTCTGCAGACGCAGCTGGCCGGCAACACAAGCGCGGATCCAGCTGACAACCTTTCCAGCACCCAACCTGTGGCAATGCCGCGCGACGACCCGGCCGCCGCTGCACCCAGCGACAGCGGTTCCTCTCCACCCCCATTCAAATCAGGGTGCTCAAAGTGCCGCAAAGCCCCCGCGGCTGGAACCAAGATGCACGTGTGCTCGAGGTGCAAGCACGTTCACTATTGCAACGTCGAGTGTCAGCGAGCAGACTGGGCTTCGCACAAGCTCGATTGCAAGGAGATGGTCAAGTCGCACGAGAGGAGCGCCGTAGCACTGGCCTCCGACAAAGCCGTCGGAAGTAGACGCAAACGAAACCAAACATTGCTCTGGGAATGGTACGAGACCTGCTATTCGGCAGGCGGCGCTCCCCCCATGTATACCTCCGTATTTGGTACCAGACCGGATATGGGGGAGCAGGTGGCGTGCTTGGCGTATCAGCACCGTGGCGAGAGCCCTGTCATCTGCGTGTTTACCTCGCCCGACGGCACAGACGCAACCACTCCGCGCGTGGCGGTGATTCCGCGGTAGGGCGGTGCACGTTGACCCTATCAAACCCACGTTGAAAGCGACTGGAACTGAGCGTTTGAAACTACAATATGATGAACCGCTTCATAACTTTGCTTTCAGATCCAACTTGCGCCGCTACACCACGGAGCGAGTGGGGACACGATGAATACTGGAGGCAGGGGCTTACACTCGTCCACTTTTCAGCTCAACTTGAGCGCATTCTGTGGGAAAGGGGTGCATTCAGGGGTTGCTTAGGGGTGCTTAGGAGGTGGCATGGGGTACAAAGGAGCATCAGGGGTGGTTCAGGGTGTATTTTGCGTCAGAAACGGCTCAAGTTGAGCTGAGAAGTGGACGAGTGTAAGCCCCTGACTGGAGGCATAATCAAAAGGACTTGAGCATGTATTTCTCCAGGGACAGCTTCGACGCTTCCAAGCAATACTACGTCACCTTTCTGCTGAAACACCCGGGCTCGGAAAGCTGGCCTGGAGTGTTGCAGGAGATCTTCTTCACTTTGCCTCCTGACTTGATGATGCAGTTGCGTTGGACCTGAGATTATTATCCCCCAGCGTTCCTCTGCTTCCACTGTTGGGGCAGCACGCGGTACAGTATGCGGAGGTCAACGCCACGCCATGCTGGAGACGATGCACCTCGCGAGAGCCGAGCGGCACCCGCTGCCCGCTGGCAGCAGAGGGGGAACCACCGCACCACAGCCGCAGTCATTGATGAGTTAACATATTTGTTTGTTTCAACTGATAAGCTAGGTAGGTATGCGAATCCCACACCAGTTGGTCCCCACTCCGGTCCTCCTGAGTGACAACACCCGTCGCATGCGCCTTCCAGGGCCGTCTCACCTTTGTATCTCGTAGCTAACGTAGCGTAGCCGTCCTTGGGACATATTTCATAATCCATTATCATTCGAATGGCCGTGACTAAACGTTTCTATCACCCGTCCCCGCCCCCATGTCCTTAACCTCTGCCGCCGCCGCCGCTGGCTCCTCCCCCGTCCCGACCTCGTCACCGTCCCCGCCGCCACCCCCGCCGCCGATCCCGCCGCCGCCAGTACCGCTGCCTCCGCCTCCACCGCTGCCTCCGCCGCTACCGCCGCCCCCGCCGCCGCTACCGCCACTAGCTGTTTTGAGGTCAACGCCTCTGCTGCCGCTGCCGCTGCTGCTACCGCCGCCGCTACCCCGTACCAGCGGCATATCAGCGACGCTGAGTGGGGTGGAGGACGTGCGCCCCAAAGCGCTGCCAACGCCGCCGCCACCGCCGCTCCCGCCGTCGCCGCTACCTCCACCGCCGCCGCCGCCACCGCCGCCACCGCCGCTCACACTGCCACCGCCGCCGCCGCCGCTGCGGCCGCCGCCCCCCTCGCCGCCGCTGTCACGGTGCAGTAGCTGCGCGGCGGTCAGCAGCACAGGCGGCGCCTCCGCGAACACAGCGGCCGACAGCTCGGACCCCGCCCCTCAGGCCTGGTAGATATTGCTCGCCACGTCATAGCGTGCCAAATAACTCAGGAGACAAGGGTTCACCTGCATGCCGATGACGTGGCGAGCAATATCCGCCAGGCCTTACCCGCCTCGGACCCAAACGTGGGTGTCCCCAGCTCACTCCCCAATACGCTCCCGAAGCCCCGTCTCCCCACGCCCCCTCCCAGTAAGGGCTTACATTCGTCCACGTGTCCGGCTCACCGTAAGCACTCTTTGTTAGATACGTTGGGTTTATTCAGGGTTTCAGCGACATTAATGACTCAGGTTGAGCTGAGAAGTCGACCAGTGTAAGCTCCCTGCCAAATACGCTCCCTCCGAACACGCTGTCGCTGCACACGCTGCCCCCGGGGGGCTCCATGGAGCGCACCGAGATGTTGTCGAGGTCGAAGTCTTTGGCGCGGAACCGCTTGTACTGCCGGATCGCGGCGCGCGACTGGCAGGAGGGTCATTGAGAACACACACTCGACAGGGATCAGGGCACTGCGTACCATGAGTGTGAATGCTCATACAGACAAGCGGAGGAGGACGAGAAGATTGAATGCCGGTTTGGTGCTGGTTCTCAATAATCCCCCGCAGAGGAGGAGGAGGAGGAGGAGAAGCAGGTCCAACATTGGTCGAGTGCTTGTTCTCAATACCCCCCTTGCCTGCTGGTTCAGGTCCGCCGGTGAAATGTATGGCGAACCGCCGCTGCCGTGCATCTCTCCGCCTCCGCCGCCACCGCCGCCGCTGCTGGGGGGAAGGGGAGGACCAGCACGCGCTCGGTCGTACACCCCGCGCGTCTTCACAGCCCCGCCGTGCATCTCCCCGCCCACGCTCCCGCCCCAGCCCCCGACGCCGCCGCCACCACCGCCCCCAACCCCGCCGCCACCCCCGCCTCCGCCGCCCCCGCCCCCGCCGCCGCCGGCGTCGAGCCCACCATAGCCGTCCTTGGACGAGTGCCCCAGCAGAGTCTCCGTGGGCAGCTGCGTCGAGGGTCTCGCGGCCCGCCTCTTACCCACGCCCCATTCCCCGCCGTTGCCGCAGTGCGTTTGCACCGTGACAAACACAGTGCAAGCCGCAGCCGCCATGCATACCACGGCCGGTGCGTTCCACCCGCCCTGTAGCGGCGCAAGTTGAATCTGAAAGCAAGGTTTGACTCCGATTCATCATATCTAAGCTTCAAGAGCTGAAACCAAGCGCATTCAATCCAGAGTGAACCTGCACCGCCCCACCGTCCGCTGCCGCCACGGCACAGCTGAGACGCACAAGTGCGATAGCCAGCGAGAGCTCCATCGTCAACGCGTACCCCATCCACGGCGTGCACTCTCGGCTGGTACTAGAGTCACGCGAGTTGTCACGGGGCGGGCTCCCGGTCGCACGCCCGCTGCCGCCGCTTCCCTCGATGGCTTGCGGATCGCCATTGCTCCCTAGATTGACCTCAACCGTTACCTCTTGTGGATGCAACCGCGGGGGCGACATCATGCCTCCGCCCCCGAAGCCGTGCCCACCGTGTGAAGCCCTGCGAACTCGCGTCGTGGTTGCGCCCCCCGTCACGCCCCCGGCCCGCGCCCCCGACGCCCCTGCCGCTGCTGCTGCCGCCGCCACCGCCGCCACACCGTACCCCCCCGCCCCTATCGCGCTACTATCGTACCGCGCCCTCCTCATCGCCTCAGCCCCGCTCCCGTCCTTCGGTGTCCTCACAAACTCCACGTGCGACGAGAACATGCCAAGCATGAACGACGACGCGTGCGACATGATCATGCCGGTCTGCACTACCACATATGGCAGCACCCAGGACAGCCGCACCGCCGCCGCCTGTTATCAGGGGGGTGCCAAGGGAGTGCCAAGGGGATGTCAAGGGGGTGTCAAGGGGGTGTCAAGGTGGTGTCAAAGGGGTGTCAAGGGGATATCAAGAGGGTATCACCGGGTTGTCAAGGGGTTGTCAAGGGGGTGTCAAGGGGGTCTCAAGGGGGCATCAAGGGGGGATGCCAAGGGGGCATCAACGGGGTGTCAAGGGGGTGTCAAGGGGGTGTCAAGGGGCGGTGTCAAGGGGGGGTCAAGGAGATGTCAAGGGGGTGTCAAGGGGATGTCCATCAAGGGGATGTTGCTACCTGCATGGGCTTCATGAGCAGCGGCGGCGCGGGCGGCAGCGCGGCGGCAGAAAACGCGTCCGCCGCCACCAGCAACACCGGCGGGCAGAGTTGGGTCAACACCGCTCGCAACGTCACTGCAGCACCCAAACATGTCACCGCAACACCCAAGTGTGGTCACTGCACCAACCAATACATGTCGACTGCACCACCCAAGTGCGGTCACTGCACCATCCAAGTGTGGCCACTGCATCACCCAAGTGCGGTCAATGCACCACCCAAGCCCCACCGGCGGCGCGGCGTATACGAACAGCGCCACCGGCCGAGGCAAGAAGCCATCCGGCGAGCCCCCCAGCCACCACCCAGGTGAAGAGACGCAACTTAAAATTGAGATCAAAACTTGAAAGCGGTTCACATGGATGTAGCTTCAAGTGCTGCATTCAGGCACGATCACCCCGGGGCCCACATGGGGTCAACCTGCACTTGAAACCAAGCATTGAAGGCGGTCCATCATAATTAAGCTTCAAGCGCGGAAACCAAGCGCGGTCAGCCGGGGGTGGACCTGCACCTCCTTACCCCGGGCCGTGCGAGATGAGCACGGGCAGCAGCAGCAGCCACAGCAGCACCACGGGCCACATGCTCTCCCGCACCACCCCGGAGGGCCACGAGTGGGAAAATTGAAAGCCAGCTTTGAACGCCTTCCATCACAAATTAAATTCAAGCGGTGACATCCAGCGCAGTCAACCCGGTGTGAACCCGAGGTCGATTTGACCGCCCGCGCCCCACCACCGCCGCCAGCAGGTACCAGCGGTGCCACAGCGGCCGCCCGTGCAGATCCAGCACGTCCAGTGCGTGGCGCCGCACCATCTGCGCCCACCCCTGTGCCCACCGCTCCTGCTGCCCCTTGCAGCAGGGACATTAAGAACAAGAGCTCGACCGAGATTGGAGCATGACTTACCTTTGGGAAACTGCTCATACAGACACGCGGAGGAGGAGGAGGAGGACGAGGAGGACGAGGAAAAGGAGGAGGAAGGGGAGGAGGAGGAGAAAGAGGAGGAGGAGGAGGAGGAAGAGGAGGAGGAGGAGGAGGAGGAGGAGGAGGAGGAGGAGGAGGAGGAGGCGGAGGAGGAGGAGGATATTCGCTCGATTGCTTGTAATCAATAGCATCCTACCTTGTACGCCGCGAACGACCCTGGAAGCTCCGTCATGACCACCGTGTGGGGCAAGAAGCGGGAGTAATACCCAGCGCAGTACGCCCGCAGCGCCAGGTCAGTGCCCTCCCGCAGGGGCTTACACTCGTCCACTTTTCGGCTCAACGTAAGCACCTTTTGTGGGATATACAGGGTACCTTCAGGGTCTCAGTGACAGAAATGCCTCGGGTACAGGTGAGAAGTCGACGAGTGGAAGCCCCTGCCCTCCAGCAGCGTGGTACTGTCCCATCCCCCGGCGGCGGTGATGGCGCGAGCGCTCCACGTCGCTCCCGCCCCCGCCGCCACCACGCACCCCACGGAGCGCGAGAGCACGGCGCTCGCGGCCGCGCGGTGCGCCATCAGCTAGGGACGGATGGATGGTGCTCGTCACGTCATCACACGCAGCTCGAACATTCGTTTCCGAGGAAGTAAAGTGTCATTGTATGACGGGGCGAACACAATACATCAATCCCTACTTCCAGCCGCAGCGCCTGTGCCATGGTCAGGATGCCGTCATCGTAGTTTAGAAACCCCCACCGCGCCTGCACCCAGGGGCTCGCACTCGTCTACTTCTCAGCTCAACATGAGCCGTATTTGCCACTGAAACCACCCAACGTATCCCACAGAGAGTGCTGACATTAAGCTGGACAGTGGTCGAGCGGATTTTGCCACTGAAATCACCCAGCGTATCACACAAAGAGTGCTTACGTTGAGCTGTGAAGTGGACGAGTGTAAGCCTCTGCCTGAACCATGGCCAGGTCCGGGACCACCGTCCCTGCGTCGGTGTAGAAGTGCGGCACCACCCGCTCCTAGGGCCGGACACCCAATTCAGGTCACTAAACCACCCAAGTGCGGTCATTGCACCACCCAAGTGCGGTCACTGCGCCACCCAAAGCAGGTCTTTGCACCACCCAAGTGCGGCCACTGCACCACCCCCCGGCTCCCTCGGCAGCTTCACGTGTGCATATGTGAGGTGTCGGGTCGGGTTCCCTGCCCGCTCCAGGTAGTCGGCGGGGGGAATACAGTCCGCGTCCAACACCGTGATCAGGTCCGCTGGTGTCTTCTT
>Ga0307489_10002623_pt1 | contig 12012 bp, 21 predicted proteins | sample SB12metaG_FD_202247 | JGI IMG/M metagenome (GOLD analysis project Ga0307489, IMG submission 202247) | Sea-ice brine microbial communities from Beaufort Sea near Barrow, Alaska, United States - SB 1.2 | ecosystem: Environmental > Aquatic > Marine > Coastal | place: USA: Alaska | collected...
CGTTCCCCGTCAGCGCCTGGCTGAGCGTGAAGCTCCCCGGGTCGCGCAGGTGGTTGAGGATGTGCTCGAAGTGGGTCCCGCTGCGGTCGATGAAGTACGCGCCGCCGTCGTCGTCGTCGGGCGCGAGTATGTGGCGACCAGAGAACATGGAGTCCAGGTAGGTGTCCGGCACCGAAGTTAGGGTTGGCAGGGAGGTGGTGAACTTGTGGCCGCCTACGTTCAGGAGGACCTTGTTTCGCTGGAAGGTGTACGTCTTCTTCATGGCGGCCTTCTCCGCGTCCAGCGCCTCGCGCCTCCCGAGCCTCGCGCAGGATCTCCTCCGCCTCGGCCTCAGCGTCCTCCTTGCACTTTGCCGCCGCCGCCTTCACTTTCGCCGCCGCGAGTTTCGCGTTTGAATATAATTTCTTGCACGCCTGCTCCGCCTGCCCTCCGAGGGCCCGGCAGAAATCGCTCGAAACATCACAGGGTGGAATTTGACTTGGGCAACTGCGGTTTGATATGATTGAAGGACAATTTCCAAGCAATTTCTGCCAGGACCCACGTCCACCACGCTTTCCTCGGCCCTTTTGCGCTTGGCGTCCGCGAGTTGAAACACCGCCTCGACGCCCTCGGTCACAGCCTCGCGCGCCGCGCGCTCCTCAGTGTCGCCCGCACGCCGCCCGCTGCGGCGCGTGGCTGACATGTCGGTTTCCGTTGGGTATGTTGGACACGTCGGTTGCGTCGGGTGCAGCGGCTGGGCGCGTTGCGTTGTGTGCGAGAGCGAGAGGAGTTTTCAATCTGCTTCTCACACGCCGTTTCACTCTGCACACTTATCCGGCGGTCCGGCTATCCGGAACTTCGATTATCCCTCCCGTTGAAACGTTTTCTGGCTTGTCCACACTTTACTCTTTGCCGGCAAACTTTGCGCCCCCCCCTCGCCACAACAAGAGCACTCGCGCCCTCCCCGCGCCCTCGTGTTGCGGTATGTCGGGCGACGGCACACCCGTGGACGCGGATCAGGCGATGCGCGACGCCGTCACCGCCGTCGAGGTGGCCTACCATGGTGTGAGCGCCAAGCGGAAGCGAGACGAAGAGAGCTTGGAGGAGCAAAAGCGTGAGTTTGCGGAGGAGGTGGCGAAGGTCCGCGCGGACGCGGCGGAGGCGGCGACGAAGGTGACGGAGGGCGCCGAGACCGAGGCCGCGGAGATCCGGCGCGCGGCAACGGCGGAGCGTGCGGTGCTGGACGCGGAGAAGGCTGCGATGGAGAAGACGTACGACTTCCAGACGAAGAAGGTGCACCTGGACGTGGGCGGCCACAAGTTCACAACCTCCCTGCCAACCCTAACTTCGGTGCCCGACACGTACCTCGAGGTCATGTTCTCCGGGCGCTATCCGCTCGCCGCCGACCCCGACGGCGCTTACTTCATCGACCGCAACGGGGACCACTTCCGCCACATCCTCAGCTACCTGCGTGACCCGGGTAGGGACGAGTAAATACAACAGCTCGCCACGCCACAGATTCGCCACGCCACGATGGGACACACGGCGAGTCAGCGTCTCAGCGAGGGTGTCACTTGACACAACACGCGAGGTTTGATAACGTGGTGGATGACGTGGCGAGCACCTTGTACTCGACCCTCCACCCGGTGAGCTTCAGGCTGAACCCGGATCTGACGGAGGCCCAGCGAGGCGAGCTCGCGGTGGAGTCGGAGTTTTACGGTCTGCGCGACCGCATGATGCCTTCCATGGTGCACTACGAGCAGGATCAGGTCGGAGTGCGGCTGCTCAAGCACGCGTGCTTCACCGGCACCAAGCATGCGCTGATGTCGGCGGTGTCCGCGGCGCACGCACTCGTGTTCGAGATGGGGAGCACCACTCCGTGGCTTACCGACGAGTTCCAGGACGCGCAATACCTTATCACAGACTACGTGGTCAACGGCGCGCTGGTGTGGGCAGCTGCGAATGGCGAGTTCCGCGCCAGAGATGACAGGATGATCATCGGCAACAAAATGAACTGCGCCGCGGGCAAAGCAGTAGGTGTGATATACAACGCGGTGGAGAACCCGAAATGTCTGGCGCCCACCCAGTTGCGCTCGAATGAATGGATTAGCCACAAGACTGCGACGCTGGGACCGCAGTTCACGTCCGCGCCGCAGTACGATTCCTTTAACGGAATCCAAGCGATTTGGGTGGATGTTCCTGACATGCACATCAGCGCCGTGTACGGGCTGGACGACGCGGATCCGGCGATGGCCGCAGCGCTGCGGCAGCTCACCGCGCTCATCGCTGCCGAGTAAACGTGCTGCCACTCACTGCATTGCGTAGCGCGACAATATATGTTGTGATTGATTCATGCACCAATCGCGGGCCTGAACAGCCGCCATCGCTTTCCATAACATAGCTGTGAAACATTTCGACACACACCCGCCGGCGGGTCCTGCCTCGCTCTCGCACGCGCACCGCGCGATCACATCCTCCGCCAGTCTCGTATCATACTAGTAGGTTGTAACCTCAGCTCCATCGAATGCACACTTATCCCGAGCATTTGAGCAAATTTAACTTATTATCATTTCCAATGAGAGAACTCTCTCCCGCCTGCTAAATTCAACGAAAGGAAGAGACAGCAGTGTGTCTCTTTTCTCGACTAAAACCTACCCCATAGAGCTACAAAAGTAGAGACAGGTGGATTGCCTTGAGAGTCAACGGTTGAGACAAGTAGCTCGCGATGAAACCCCAAGGTTGACACAGGTGGCTGCGTGGCTGACGTTGAAAGTGAAAGGCGACATCAGTCGCGGCGGATCACCTCGCTTGACGCCATGCGAACAGCCCCGCCCCCCGGCCCCGGTCCTGCCAACCCCGCGCCCTCGATCCTCGACTTAGGGACGAGCACATTCTGCTCGCCACATCATCGACACCGATGTGAACCGAACCCATGTTGAACAGTTGTCATCAATTGAGTTACATGGCATCCTATGACGTCTTGACGCGGCAGACCCTACCTGCGCTCCGCGCCGCCGCGCGCCGCGAGCCGCGACAGGCGCACCAGCTGCCGCCGCCTCTCTCGCAGTGCCGCCTCGATGTAGCGGCACAACTTGAATTTGCAAGCAAAACTTGAAAGCGGTTCATCATATTCAAGCTTCAAACGCTTTGTTCCACGTGCTTTCAAGTTGGGTTCGATAGGGTCAACCCGCACCGCCTTACCTCGAATTCACCGCTCAGCCGATAGTCGTGTCCGGCCGCCCACTCCACGTCTTTCCGCTCAAACACGAGCGCGCGAACCTCAGCACAGAGGTGCAAGTGGAATTTGAAAGCAAAACTTGAAAGCAGTTCATCATATTATTTTTGCAAGCGCTGAAACCATACGCATTCAACACGGGCGTCAACTTGCAGGGTTTAGGGTTTAGGGTTTGGGTTTAGGGTTTAAGGTTTAGGGTTTAGGCACCCCACCTCGGTGACGGCGCGCACCGTGAGGGCGGAGCGCGGCACGATGTTGGCGGACTGCGCATGGTGCGGGTCCGCGGTGGGGGCGGGCGCGGCGCTGATCTCGCCCACCAGGTTGCCCTTGCGCCGCCGCCCCAGCACAGTGTACCCCAGTATCAGGGACTTACACTCGTTCCGATTTGAGCTCAACTTGAGCTCTTATGTCCACCGTATGACCCAACTTACCTCGTGAATGTGCCCTGGGGTTGCTCAAGTTGATCTCTAACGTGAGCGAGTGTAAGCCCCTGCCCAGTATCTCCTCCGCCGCCTCACCCGCCGCCACCGCTGCCATCACCTCCTCGTCGCTATGCGGCCCCGCCGTTTCAAACACCTCACATGAGGGCCATGCAGACAAATAAGCATCAATGTTCACCGCCGAACCACGTCCACCGGATGACATGTAGCTTCGCAAACGAGGATCTGGAGGTGGATGCGGAGGTTAATGTGGAGGTGGATGTGGAGGTGGAGGACGTGGAGGTGGATGTGGAGGATGTGGAGGTGGAGGATGTGGCGGGCACATTCGACATTGACTTGACGTGAGTTGCCCCCACATCGCACTCCCCGGCGGTGATGACGAACACCTCGTCCGACGCCTGCCCCTGCCGCACCAGGTCCGTGCCGGCCTTGAAGCGCCGCTCCGGGTGCTGCCGGCTGGACGCCGTAAGCCAGGGGCTTACACTCGTCCACTTCTCAGCTCAACTTGAGCCGTGTCTGACGCAAGAAAATACCCTACACTCCCTAAACACCCCGTAACACCCCCTTAACACGAGCTACGCACCCCTACGCGCACCCCCTATCCCATATAAAGCGCTCAAGCTGAGCTGAAAAGTGGAAGGGTGTAAGCCCCTGCCGTGAGCGCGTCCAGCCGCGCGTGCACATGGTGCACCCGCTCCGACGTGTTCGCCGCCTGCCCCGTCCACCAGGGCCGCACACTGGCTCCCTCTCCACCTCAACCCGACTGATTTGTCACAGTATACCAGCGTACCCGTACGCATTCGCCGCATCCTCCTCCCTGGACACACAATCGTCGCCATTTCAGCTGGCAATTGGGTAGTTGTGTCTAGGACCCCACGTCAAGAGTATCCCTCCAATGTGCTAGATTTAAGCTGAAAAGGGATCGATTGGAAGGCCCTGCCTTAGGTGAAGGGTGCGGGTGTGGGGTATCTGAGTGGGGATATACTCAGAGTGGGGACTGACTCAGCGTGGGGACCTACTCAGACGCGTACACGTTCAACCCCATCTAGGGTTTATGGTTTAGGGTTTAGGGTTCAAACCTAAACCTGGAAGTACATAAAGGAGGCCCTGCCGTGAACCATGCATGCTCGAGCGCCTGCGCGGCGGTGAGGCGGCGCTTGGGGTGCGGCTCCAACAGCCCCAGCACCAGGTCCTTCGCCTCGGCGGACACCCCCGCCCACTCCTCCTCCGCGGGACCCAGCATGCTGCGGATGTCGCACTGGATGATGGACTCCATCAGCTCGTCCTCGCACCAGGGTCATCGCGCAACAGCACTCGGACCGACATCAGAGCATGCATCACCTTCAGGGTGACTGGTCATACAGAGATGCGGAGTAGCAGGAGGAGATTCCACGTCGGTCGATTGAAGAAGTACTCGAGCCAACATCAGAGCATGCATCATCTTCAGGGTGAATGGTCATACACAGACGCGGAGGAGGAGGGGAGATTCAACGTCGGTCGATTGCTTGTTCTCATCACCCCCCAGCCTCGTCCTCGTCATCAAAGGGCCACGTGCCGCTGAGCAGCGCAAACAAAGCCACCCCGAGCGCCCACACGTCCACCCCTTGGCCGTACACGCCGGCGACTAGGGGCTTACACTCGTCCACTCTTCGGCTCAACGTAAGCGCTCTCTGTGGGATAGGGGCACATCTAGGGGCTGTTAAGGGGGTGTTCAGGAGGTGTCAAGTGGTATCATGGGGTGTCTAGCGTGTATTTTGTGTCAGAAACGGCTCAGCTTGAGCTGAAAAGTGGACGAGTGTAAGCCCCTGCCGGCGACCAGCGCCTCGGGCGCCACGTAAGCCAGCGTGCCGCACACGTTCTCCGCGCGCTCCCGCGCCATCAGCGCCGTGGCCCAGGGACAAGCCATGTTTAGGGTTTAGGGTTTACGGCTTAGGGTTAGGGTTTAGGGTTTAGAGTTAGGGTTTAGGGTTTAGGGTTTAGGGTTTAGGGGGTAGGGTTTAGGATCATATTGCCCGCCCTGTCTTCGACACGAATTTTGAACCATCGTTTATTGAGTTGAACGGCATCCTATGACATGGCGAGCAGTACATGCCAGGCCGTATGCACGGTTACACCGCAAACAGTCAGGGAAGGTGTGGCCTTGTCCCCTATGACAAAGTTCGTGAAACCACTTAGACACTCAGCAACAAGTAGTACTGAGTCGTCCAAATGGAGCGTTCTGATTGGTCGAGCGGGCACTAAGTCAGACTAAGTAGCACTAGGTCAGACTAAGTGTGTAAGTGGCTTGGCGCACTTTGTCATACCTTGGCCAGGCCGAAGTCCACCAGCGTGACGGAGGCCAGGTCGCCGGGGCGGGACAGCACCGGGCAGGAGGGTCGATGTGAAAGAAGCACGCGAGTCGAGATCAGAGCATGACTGACCTTCAGGGCGAATACTCGTACAGTCGTAGTCGCGCGGACAGGGCTCGTGGTAACCGACCGACCACGAGACAATCATATTTCATATGAGCATTTGCCCTCACCCTCGCCCTCGCCAACGGCTCGATTTGGGTATATCGTCGATTGACCGTGGGTGGAGTGCGTGTTCTCAGCACCCCCCTTGCCAGGTTCTCCAGCTTGAGGTCGCGGTGTACCACCCCCAGCTACGGCCCGCCTCATAACGCTCGAAACATCAGGCCTAGGTGGCGTTAACTCAAGAAACGAGGGTGGGCACATCTGCGGGTAATTCCCATCCTTCGTGTGACATTGCTCATAGAGTACCGCTTACAGGCTCTGCGTGTACAGTACTGCCCGTCCGGCTCATCGCATGGTCAGGGTAGGGTGCGTACATGTGGTGAAAGTCGTTGTGGGCGATTTGTGCGTGCCACCCTGGCCCCACCCCAACAGCGTGCATGAAGGCGATGGCGTCGAGCATGGGCGCCATGACCCGCCGCGCGTCGCCCTCCGCGTACGCGTGGTGCTCCGCCATGGCGTCCACCAGCTCCTGCCCCCGCAGCAGGGGCTTACACTCGTCCACTTTTCAGCTCAACCTGAGCCGTATCTGACGCGAACTGCACCCTGGAAACCCCCAACACCCCCCAATATCCCCTCGACACCTCCTAAACACCCGCAAAATAACCCCTAAACAAACACTCAATGCACCCCCTATCCCCCAGAAAGCGCTTACGTTGAGCTCAAAAGTGAACCAGAGTAAGCCCCTGCCCCGCAGCAGCTCCATCACCACGTGCACCACGCCCTCCTCTCCCTCCTCCTCCTTGATCACCGACTGTGAGTCTCCCTTGGGCGATGACGACGCCGTTCGGCCGGCGGCGCCCTCGGTGAAGAACTCCTTGATGGTGACGATGTTGGGGTGCCCCTATAGCTAGTGCCTAGTCTGTGGGCTAGTAACTTATAGTAAGCTGGAGTTTGGTAATGGGGCCAAAAGGCATATGACTTTTGGCCAAAATCACCAAACGCTTACTTAACAACGGGTAGTACAAGATACTGTATATATTACGCTTTACAGACTAGGCGCTTGGGCCTTGCAGATATATGCCCACCACGTCATTCAAGGCGTTTCGACCCCGCGATTTGAGTCAAACGGGAGAGAGCCATGTCTGACGGGCCGTACCGACAGCTGCTGCATCATGATGAGTTCGTTGGTGACCTCCTCCATCGTCATCGCCGCAATGCGCCGCGTCGCTGCATCGCTGCTCTTGCTGCTGTCGCCATCTTCGCCGTCGTCGTCCTCGTCGTCGTTGTCGTCGTCTGATCCGTGCTCGTCATCTGAATCGTCCTCGCTGTTTTCTCCACCAGGCCGCACTCGAAGGCTCTTGACAGCGTAAGTGACCCCCGTCGCTCGGTGTACCGCCTGCCGCCAGGGCCGTCCAATCGCTCCGATTTTAGCTTGCGCTTTGGCACCTTTGACTTGTTGGTTTCAGGTGAAGCTCTCAGGGACAAAACCGCTCGAGATGAGCTTGAAAGGGAACAATCGGCCAGGTCAAAGAGGAGGACGCGGCGAGTGTGTACGGGTACTCCAGTGCTAGTACACTACGGGCCGACAATCGTGTTGAGCTGGAAAGGGGGCTAGTGGCTAGGCCAGGGAGGATGACGCGGCGGGTGGTGCGCACTCTACCTTGCGCACGACGGCAAAGCCCCCAGTGCCGACGGCCTCTCCCAGGTCGTACTCGGCGGCGAAGGGGCGGTGCCGGTGCACGTACCCGCCGCTACGATCCGCCAGAAAACATCAGAACATCATAGGGTGGCATGCAACTCAAAAGCAAGGTTGGCAAACATGTTGGAGGACATTTTGAGCAATTTCTGCCCGGCCCTTGATGCTTCTAAGGCCCCGCAGAAAACACTCGACGCAGTAACTGGTACGACACTCAAGAAACGAGGGTTGGTAAATGCGTTGAATGACGTTATGAGCAATTACTGGCCGTTGATTATGTGGAGCGACCCGATGGAGTTGTTGGCGTGAACGGCTTCGGCCAACCCTAAACCATGAACCCTACCCGATGAACTGGATGTGCGCGGCGTTGTCCAGCTCCATGAGGCCGCCGGGGCACGACCGCGTCCGCCGCAGCGCCCGCGCTTTTCGCAGGTTGGCGTCGGTTTTCATGAACGACTCTTCGCCGGAGACCTTCCCCGGGGCAGGCTGGTGTTGTGCGCGAAATGCACATTTGCCAAGCGCGGGGCGATGGGTGTGCGTGGTGAAGTAGGCTAGCGAAGGCGACTTGGGTGATTTCGGCGAGGTGACTTGGCTGTTTTGGGCGGATGAGCTTGCGGCGATGCGGAGATTGGGCAACGGGCGCTTGGGCGGGTTCCGGGCGCGGTCGGAGTCCGATCCAGAGCCCGTGGTGGAGACGAAGCGGTTGGCGATGGCGCTGCGCGCGCGGAGACCGGACCACCCTCCAGGGCCTGGAATCTGTTGCTCGTCACGTTAAAGGATGACGTTAAAGTCAAGAAGCATGGGTGCAAAAAGCGTGTCGATGACGTGGCGGGCATTAACTCAAGAGGCGTGGGTGCAAAATGCGTGTCGATGACGTGGCGGGCGTTATGTGCGTGTCCCTGCCAGCCCGCATTGAGAGTGCTGACACTACCGACCCGCGGCGCGACAGTGCCAGTGCCAGCTGGCAGCGCCCCGGACGCCTCCAACCCCACCTCCACCGCCGCGAGGATACGCTTGGTTACGTTTTCGACCGCACCGTTCGAAGCACCTCTGTTCCCAGACTCATCAATGTCGCCCAGCGCACCCGCGGGTTCCTCGGTGGAGCCCCGGCGCCCGCCTCCGAGGCGCGAGGTCTTCCGAGGCGAGTTTTTCAAGACCCCACTCCAAACCCCGCTGCCACCGCCGCCGCCGCCCCCGCCCCGGCCGCCTCCGCCCCGCCCGCCCCCGCCCCCACCTCCACCCCTGCCCTTGCCGCCGCCACTGCCTCCGCCTCCTGCGTCCTCGCTGCCACCGCCGCCGCCGCTGTTCTGATTCTTGTTCACCGACACGATCTCCGCCAGTTTCATGAGGTCGGGAGCGGAGTCCAGCCGCATCATGTGCCCGCGCAGACCCCCGCTGCCCCCTCGATGCAGGTGCCCACCCATGCCCCCGCCCCCTGATTTGCCAAGACCGCCACCCCCGCCGTCCACCGACCGCCGCCGGTGCTCATCGTCTCGGTCCAGATGGCTGCCGCCATTGAAGGCCGACCCACCCGCGTTCGGTCGGATGGATGCCCACGCCGCGCGACAGAGCCTGGCAGAAATTGCTCAAAACGTCCTTGAAAAACGTTTTTTGACCCTCGTTTCTTGACTCAAATGCCACCCTGTGATGTTTTGAGCATTTTCTGGCGGGCCCCGCCGAGAGCCCCGCGGGCAGCAAGCCCCGCCCACGCGCGTCCACCACAAGCGTCGCAAACTGTTCATCCGCGTCCGGCACGTCGAGGCACATTTCCTTGAGTCCCGTGGCGACGCGCGCGAAGCCTTTGGCGAACTGCGTGCCGTTGACCAGGCCGGTGATGTTCAGGTACCCGAGTAACTCCATGATGCGCTTGGGGCACTGCGTGTTCAGCCGCGCCGTGCAAGAAGGACATTGAGAACAAGCACACGACCGACGTTGTGTTGTGTTCCAACGAACTGAGTCCGCGCGTCTGTATGAGCGTTCACCGTGAATGTAGGTCATGCGGGCACGTCCGATCTCGGTTCGAATGATATTTCTCAATGACCCCCCTGCCTGGTCTATGGCTAATGAGAGCGCACGCTTGACAAACTCGTGGTGGTAAAAGGGCACGGCGAGAGCGTTCAGGCGGCGGCTGGCCTCGCAGCAGGGTCATTGAGAACAAGCAATCGAACCGAGATTGGAGCAAGATTTATGTTCCGGGTGAAACCTCATACAGACGCGCAGACTCGGTTGGTCAGAACACAAAGTCGAGCTGAGTGCTTGTGCTGAATGACCCCCGTGCCTCGCGAGCATCGCGGCTGCTCACGAACTCTTCAAGCAAGTCATCCATCTCACGCCGCGCGGCGACGGCAGTGGTGCCCTCCGCGCCCCCCCACGCGTGGAGCACATGCGCGGTGCCGCCGGGTAGGGCCCGGCAATTTCTCGCAACGTCATCGACCGCCGAAACGCATGTTTCGAACCTCTTTTCTCGATTTAAATGGCATCCCATGACGTGGCAAGCAATGTCTGCCAGGCCGATGGCTTGCAGCGCCATCGACACGCATTTTGAACCCTCGTTCCTTGAGTTGAATGGCATTCTATGATGTGGCGAGCGAGCGCCACATCGAGTGGGCCGTACCGCCGGGCGCGGTGATGGCGGCGCGCGCGCTGGCCGCCACGCGGCGCGCCGCGGGGTCCAGGCCCGCGCCGTCCGCCGAGTCGTCCAGGTAGTCCCGCGACACCACCCCGTCAATCACCGCGCGTGCCAAGAACGTGGTCAACTCGTCCGAAGCAATCGGAACGTCGATGGCGAGGCTCTCCACGTCCTGGGGGTAAGGCGTGGCAGACATCGACACGCCACGTCATCGACGCGATACGTCATCGACACGCATTTCGAACCCTCACTCTTGTTTAAGTGGCGTCCTGTGACGTGGCAAGCAATTGCAGGGCCCTACCTGTAGGATTAGGTCGAAGCCCGCCTCCGCCTAGAGCCCGGCAGATATGGCTCGCCACGTCATAGGGTGTCATTGAACTCAAGAGACGAGGGTGCGAAGGGCGTGGAATGACGAGGCGAGCACCATGTGGCAGGCCCTGCCTCCGCCCGGGGCTGGTTGAGGACGCGGTTTACGGACAGCTGGCGCAGCAGCTGTGCCGCCATCTCGGGCCTCGAATGCGTTCCCTTTAATGTTTGCTCATGGTGTGTAACAGTGTACCCCATACACACGTACCGTCTCTCCCTCCCTGGCTCACACTCGTCCCCTCTGCAGGTGTCACGTGAGCAGCTTTGAGGTGTTCCGTGGGACAACTGCTACAGTGCCGGAGGTTTCTGGACAAGACGACCTGAGGAGTTGATTAGTTGAGGTGAAAAGGGGACGTGGAGAGAGCCATGCCGCCATCTCGCGCTCGCGGCTTCCGCGGTCCAGCGCCGCTGTCACCGTGCGCTTCACCACCAGCGGCTGCAGCCTGCTGCGCGCGTCGCCGTCCCCTATGAACTGCTGCGCTGCAGTGGCCCCTAGCGCAGGCCATCGGTGAAGGCCTGGCAGAAATTTTAATATTGCTCTCCAGTCCCACGCGTTTTGAACCTTCGTTTCTCGGGTTCAACGGCATCCTGTGACGTGGCGAGCAGATTCTGCCAGGCCCGTGGCCCGCCGCGTCATTCGCCACCACACGCATGCTGAACCCTCGTCTCTTGAGGTCAGCGGCCTCCTATGACGTGGCGAGCGGCATCTGCCAGGCCCTGCCAGCTGTCTTGGTGATTCCACTGAGCTTGCCCCAACAGCTCCGACAGGCTGTCCTCCACGTCGGCCAGCGAGCCGTGCGTGAAGTACTGGCGGATGAGGCCCTCGGCCGCGGCCTTGAAGTCGCTCTCGGAGGAGCCCAGCACATTGCCCAGCGAGTTGGACGCCATCGCGTCAACTATCAACGCAACCTCTGCAACTGCAAGGCGAAAGTTTATAATCTTTGTTACTTTGCTCTGCGTGCAGCGACCCAACAACGGCCTGTCGCTTGGCGCTCACGCCCCGGGGCCGAGGCCGGCAGCTGGTAACATATTCCTTTAAACTTCTACAACCTGGAACGTGCCTGCGCAGCGCAACGACGCAATGCCGGCGTGCCCCCCGGCAACCCGTGAACGTGAATGCTGACTGGACCGAACTGACCGATATTTTACCGATTTTCGTTATAGACGCGCTACGCGCTATCAGCTACGAAGTGTACCGCCGCCTTGGTGCTCAG
>Ga0307489_10002624_pt1 | contig 12011 bp, 15 predicted proteins | sample SB12metaG_FD_202247 | JGI IMG/M metagenome (GOLD analysis project Ga0307489, IMG submission 202247) | Sea-ice brine microbial communities from Beaufort Sea near Barrow, Alaska, United States - SB 1.2 | ecosystem: Environmental > Aquatic > Marine > Coastal | place: USA: Alaska | collected...
CCTCCCGCCATTTGCCCCTCCCAGGGGCAAATGCCAAGAAGTGAACCATATGCCCCTCAAATCGGGCAAAAAAGCTCTCGTTCCACCCCCATTTGCCCCTGCCCGAAATATAATATGCCGGCCATTTGCCCCTCGATTCAGGGGCAAATGCTTATTCAGGGGCAAATGCTTATTTCAGCCAATCACGTGCCCGCATTCAGGGGCAAATGCCGAGGAAAATGGGCAGGGGCAAATCATTTGGGCAAAAGGAGCTTGTCAGTGTATGGGGAGTACGGACATGGTCGGTCGGATGATCGAGAATAAGCGCACACAGAGCAATGGGTGTATAAGTACCAGTACTGTACAGTACAGTAGGTCTATTCATAAATGTCCCAACTTTTCCGACCACTATGGATATCATACCAACACCCGACGGACAATCACCGCTCACAACGCCATACCAGGTCTGGGGGACGGGGTTGGTTCAACGGAAAGTGTGAGCCGTCCGTTGGGCCCTCGCCCACACATGATTGTGACGCGGGGTGCCGCGCTCCTCCACGCCGCACCACCTCCTTCGAAACACCTGCGCCGTTTGGCATTGACCTAAACGGAAGTGCCCCGGAAGTTTCCAAACTTGCGGACAATCACCTCACAACGCTGGACCAGTTGTGGTGGGTGAATGCGGTGAGTTTAGTTTCAGGTTGGTTCAACTCTCACCGTATGAGCGCCTTGGGAGCTCGATGAACGTTAGTCACAAACGCCAGACCAGTTACGTTGATAGGGTTGGTTCACTGCTCGCCATTTGGCCTGAGTCTATACGCCCCTCGAACTCGAAGCATGGATACACGCCGGCAATCACAACGCACGACGCCAGACCAGTTATGGTGATTGGGGTTGGTTCAGCGCTTACCGTGTGAGCGCCTTGAGGGTATAGCTTGACGATTCAACGAACATTCAGAGCATCGGTCAATGACGCGGCGAGCACCGGTATACTATGTGGTGTAAACGGCACCGTGCCGTTCGTTCCCGACGAATATTCTGAACCGCTTCCCATGCATCTCTCTGTGTGTCCGTACGTGCAGGGACGCTATGACGGATAAGGCGAGGGCTGGGGGCTTGCACGCGATCCCAAATTTATGCCGGGAAACTGATGTCGAGGCATGGCCTACCATGGTGTCCCTTTTCCATCTCAACCGCCAGCGAGCAGCCGAGCACAGCTGTTGGAGTTGTGGTTCGAAACCAGCGCGATGTCTGCCACGGCCACTTGTCAGCTCGACTGCCAGCCGGATCGGTTTTGTGGTGCTGGGCCTGCCACAGCGTGTCCCTTTTTCAGCTCAACTGCCAGCCCTCACAGCTGTGGATTCTCTTCCCCTACCACGTCACCCTCCGCATACCTGTAGTGTACCAGTGCTAGCCACGTCATCCACCACAAAGTGCACCGGTGCTCGCCGCATTATCTTACCTCATGTAAACCCTCGTGTGTTGGATGTTACTTACATCACGTGACGCGGCGGGCATGACATGTCTGATCCTTTTCGCCGGAAACTTTGTCGCCCATCTACTCCCCGGACTTCGGCGTCACAGCCAATCGAGTCGCGACCACTGTGCGCCGTCCACCGTCGCCTGATTACTCCCCAGACTTTGGCGCCGAGGCGGATCGAGTCGCCTCGGGTTTTGAGGAGGCGTCGCCCGCCGCCATGAACGCAGGCAGGGCCTCCCCACCTGTTCCCTGGTCAGCTCAACTCGAGAGTCGCTTCTTCTAGACTTACACCTTCGGAGATGCTCGAATATACTTCAGTTGAGCCGAGCGGGTGACTAGTGAAAGGCCCTGGACTAAGGCTCCCTCGTTGATCTCAACGGCAGCAGGGCCTTACACTCATTTCGTTTTCAGCTCAACCAGACTGTTCACCCGATCATTCGACACGTAGTATGCCGGCGATCATTCGCAACGTAGTGTACCGGTGCTGGCCACGTCATTCACATGGTGTACCGGTGCTCACCATGCCATGCTCCACATCGTGTACCGGTGCTTCCCACGTCATCCACCACACATTGCACCGGCGCCTACTACCACGGGAACGAGTCAAGGCCCTGAACATCGCGACATTCCCAACGAATGACCAGATACCGCACTTCAGAAACAACGCAAGCCCCAGCTCGGCCAATGGGATCGCCGCCAGCCCCGTCTCAGCCGATGGCAGCGCTGCCCTCGCCATCTCGGCCAATGGGATCGCCGCCCGCGCCGTCTGGGCAAATGGGAGCAGCTTCAGCCCCGGCTCAGCCGATGGGGAGTGGTCCTTCCAGGTTGAAACAAACTTTGACCAAAAGCTCCTCGCGGTGGCAACAAGAGATATGACAAGCTCAGCCTCCACCTCAAGATTCACCCAGCCCAGCAAGCGGTTCCAACTAAGCTTTGGTGGCAGCGGCCGCAGCTTCGCCGGTGGCTGTTTCAACGGTAATGGTCACAACAGGGTCGTTGGCGGCGACGGCGGCAACGGACCGGTTCACTATGAGCAGACACTCAGGGATTACGGCGGCGGCGGCGGTGGTGGGCCTCAATCTCAATACTCGCGCCTCAAGTCCGGCGGCATCTCGCACGTGCGGTCGGTCGGCTCGCCGCACTTCCGGACGGACGAGCGCGCAGGTCTGAAGGACAAATTACGCGCCGATATGGAGGAGGAGCTTGCGGCACAGGACACGGAGCGCGCGATTCAGGAAAAGCAAAAGGCACATCTGGAGGCGCTCAATCTGGAGGCGCTCAAGTCGCCGCGAAAAGGTGCGCACAGGCTGCCAGGGAGGGACTCGGCTTTCGAGGTTGATTCGGACCAAGTAGGGCCGGGCGTATATTGCCTGCCACATCATCGACACGTGTGTTGAAGACTCATCTTTTGAGTTAAGGTCATGTACCTGTCATGGACCTATTCCGCTATATGAGTCGACAACTTCCTTGGTCTATCACTCAAGAACGGAAATGACTGTTACTCTGCGCGCTTTGCGCCAATGACTTGGGTCGCCAGTAGAATGAAACAGGCTGCTTTGAGCGGTGAATCGGCGCGAATGACGCGCGAACAATTACGTACGCAGTGCTGGCGGCGGCAAAACTGCCGCAGACAACCCCCCTGTATATGGGCATTCGTGTCGACACGCGGGAAGGAAACGGCGAGTATCGCCGCCAGCGCGCCTCGGGGCGATGCGCACATTTAGACCATCAAAATGGGACAAATGACTCAAGAAACGGGGAAGCGGCACAACGGCGCGCCGGCGGCGATAATCGCCGTTCCCTTCCCGCGTGTCGACACGAATGCCCATATAAAGGGGGGTTGTCTGCCGCGGTTTTGCCGCCGCCGACACTTCGTACGTCATTGTTCGCGCGTCATTTGCGCCGATTCACCACTCAAAACAGCCTTTTTCATTCTACTGGCGACCCAAGTCATTGGCGCTCGCGCGGGAGGCATATAGCGGAATAGGTCTATTGCTAGATATTACGAGTTTCTGCCAAAGTGATTTACGATGATTATTATATCTCACGATTCTGGAGCTGGGTTTTCGTAAATTTAGCCAAACCAAAAACACGCACCTAACAATGGCCGCGCGCGGGCTGCGTTGTCACCGCTGCGCTCACGGCCCTGAAATCTTACAAACCTGTTGTTGCGCCAATGGACATTGACTTCCCCAGGCACTGCGATTTTACCAGCCCTGACGGCGGCGGCGAGGGTGTGATTAGTCACTTTTTGCAAAACCAAGTTGGCGTGCCCCCCGGCGCGCCGTCAGTAAAATCGCAGTACTCGGGCATGACAATGCCCATTGGCGCAACGACAGAAACCCAAGGATTCAGGGCTTTGGGCGCAGCGGCAGCGAAGCAGCGCGCGCGCGGCCATCGTTAGGTGCATGTTTTGTTTTGGCTGAATTTACGATAATTTAACTCAATCCTGGGTAAAAACGTTATTGTATATTTTTTGGCAGAACTCGTCATTTCAAGTAATTACAGGTGCATGACCTTAAATGGCCTCCTTTGACGCAGCTAGCAATATCTGCCAGGCCCTAGAGGCAGGCTGGCCCGATGTCTCTTCGAACCCGGGCCTTAAAGACTCAGCGTTCAAAAGACGCGGCGGTGACTGAGTCAGAAGAGGCGGACACTCCGCCGGTGTTCCCGCCCCTCACGAGGCAACAGCAGCAGCAGCGCGTGTGGACCCACGGCGGAGCCGCCATGGCCCGCGCTTCCGTGCAGCACTCCACCTCCATAGCATCCAGGCAGGCACTTATGGGCAGCACTCTTTCCAGCTCAACTAAAGCAACTTTGAGACATCAAGTGGGATCCAGAGGTATCTGGGACAAACGGCATGGAATGCAATCAGGAAACAGTACTGACGTAAGGCCCATAAAACTGCTTCAGTTGAGCCTTCAGTTGAGCTAGAAGAGCTGCTTAGATATGGCCCTGCTACCAGTCTCACGCCCAGCAAGCGCTCTGCTCCTGCCGCCACCAGCGCCGCCTCCGCCTCCCCCCTTTGGTCGAGCCTTTCCGAGCCTTCCATCACCCCGAGCGACACCACGGTGCGGAGTGAGTTCATGGGCGCGGTGTGGAATAGGAAGCTGAGCCCGCAGCAGGGGCTTACACTCGTCCTCTTTTTGGCTTGACTTGAGCCGTTTTGTCTCTGAAACCACCCAACGTATCCCACGAATAGTGCTTACGCTTAGCTGAAAAGTGCACAGCTGTTCGCCCCTGGCTCGCGGGCGCTGCTGAGGATGAACCCCATAGAGCACCCGATGTCCTCCAGAGAGCGCTGGGTCCCACTAGGTCGGGCTGGGTACCACGTCATTCACCACATTTGCCGGCCTTTGCTTGATTGAGTTGAGCGTCATCTTCGACCTGGCCCACGTGAGGTAGAGCGGAAGAGATGCACATGCATCCGCGGGTATGAGGAGGCACCAGGCTTTCGCATTGCCCCCCGCGACGCGGCGAACGTGATTCACCTGGCCCTTTAAACGGGGGGGGAGCCGCCCGGATCGCCCCTTGCTGTCCCCCGCGGGTCGCCCCTTGCAGGGCCGCCTGCAGCGCCCCCCGCATCGCCGGCCCGGGGGTCCACCACTCCCGCGCCATTCAAGTTTGTCACGGAGGACCGGATGCCGGTGCGGTCGGCAAAAAAGGCGGCGGTGATCGAAGCTGAGCAAGAAGTGCTCTATGAACCGTTGATTTTTTCGAAAACGTTCTCGAAAACAATTCCAAAAGTCGGCAGCGGGATGGCCAGGGCGCCAGAAGTAGAAGAAGAGGAACAGGAAGAGGAATCTCCGGGGGTAGGGCCTTACGACCGTTTACCTGTCTGATCAACTTACAATTATCTCGCTGAGATGCCCAGATCAGTGGGATGGAGAGGCCACAGGCCAGCCAGAGAGGAGGGTGCGGTGAGTGTGTATCGGTACAACAGTACACTATGAGCAAACAGTCAGGTTGAGCTGGAAAGGGAACGAGTGGCCAGGCCAGGATGAGAGGAGAATGCGGCGAGTGTGTTCAGGCGCACTGGTACACTATGAAAAACAGGTAGGCTGAGCTGCAAAGGAAACGAGTGGTCAGACCCTGGCTTGAGGGTTTCTCCGCCGCCTTGTGGAAGTTCAGAATGACTTTGCGGCTGCTCTTAGGGTTTAATGAGTCGACGAAGGCAACGCAGGAAGCCAACGGGTGGACTAGCAGGGGGGCTGTTGAGAACCAGCATTCCACTGACATTGAATCGACTCCTCCTCCTCCTCCTCTGCGCGTTTGTATGAGCATTGACCCTGCAGGTAAGTTAGCTCCGATCTTGGCTTGAGTGCTTGTTCTCAAAGACCCTTCCGACTGGGTCAACCCCCAGGGCACCCACCACTCCCGTGCCTTTCAAGCTTGCGACGGACGGGCGGATGGCGTTGAGCTCTCAGGCAAGCAGCGCCGGTTTCGACTTTAGCCCGGAGGCGAGCGGCGCCGGTTTGAACTTGAGCCCGACCGGGCTCAACTGGTGTCTCAACCTCAGCGCGATCACCTCGCCGCCTCCAACCCTGGTCGGTCCAGGGGACGAACCGCCCGGTCAGCCCACCTCTACCTGGGCCGCAGCAGGGAATTTCTGCCAGCCTGTGGAGTGGAACGATCGCTTTCCCAGGTTTTCGTACCTCAAGGTAGGGCCTGGCAGAAATGTTAAGCCCAGCTTTGTCTCAAGGGTAACGATACAAGCACGATGTATTAAACTCAGTGTCGGGTCTGGTATCCAATATCTGGTACTGAATTCCGTTCGACCATTCGGAACAGTCCATTTCATCCCATCGACCGACCCGCCGACAGTCCGACCGGGTCGCGATCCTTGAGTAAATAGACCCTCGATTTCCAGGAGATAACCTATCTAGTCAGATTTACACTGAGTTTAACGAGAAAACTCGAAACCGACCCCCGATTTAGTTTCCCGAAGGAAGCCCTGGTTGGCATTGCATCCTTCAACACATTTTGACAACCCTCATTTCAGAAAACCACCCGCCTGATGTTTTGAAGCCATTCTCTGTCTGGCCCGACCCCAAGAATACCTCTGCCGCCGGACGGGCGGCAGCGGCGGCGGACCCCAAAGCCACAAGGGCGCCGGCGGCGTTGGATTCCGAGAATGGTCCTGGCGCCCCGCACCGGTCGCTGCTCAAGGCGAGGCAGAAGCTGAAGGAGAAGGAGGAAAAGCTGAGGGCACTGATGGCGCCCATGCAGGACGTCCCCTGCGCGTTGTCGGACAACGAGCAGGACGCAAATGCGGGAAACAAACAGCCGGAGAGGGACAGCGAGGTAGCTGGAGAGGGCACCACAGAACCGGCGGTGGCGGAGGCCGAGGTGGATTGGGGGGCGGCTGCAGCAGCGGCAGCAACAGCAGAGGAGCCGGTGCTGGAGAGCCTGGCGCTGCTACGCGTCGTGCTTTGGGTGCTGCTCGTTGTCGCACTTGTTCAGTCTGTACTAATCTTTCAGGCGGGTTGTCACATCATCCGTCTCTTCTCCACAGATAAGCCCGATAGTATCCTGATGGTGGTTTGCTCCTAGTGCCTAGTCTGTAAAGCGTACTATATATAGTATCTTAGTAAGTACGTTTGGCGAGTCGTGACTCGCCAAATGTACTTACTAGTACTAGTACTTACTAGTACTTCACAAACTAGGCACTATGCCTGGTCTGTGAGCCGTAAGTAATTACTTGGCAAATACGTATCCGGACGAGTTATTAACTCGTCAGATCACTTACTTGCGTACTTAACTTACTTAGCTGACAGACCAGGCACTAGGGTACCTGTACGCATCCACCTCCTCCTACTACTCCTCTGGCTCCTCCGCCTAAGGCCGGGTGTGCTCTTGACTGTTCGCTCATAGTGTACCTGTGCACATCTGCCTCGTCCTCATCCTCTGGCTCCCCCACCCAATGTCAGCTATGCTCTTGTCTGTTTACTCATTATGTACCTGTACTCATCCGTCCCCGCTACACGCATCCGACCCTCGGTGCGGGCAACGGCTAAGGTGCTGGCCGTGCTGCAGTCCTCGCCAATCTCGTGGGTTGAGCTCGGCACGGCGGCGTCGGTGGCGTGTGCGGCAGCGACGGTCGTGATCGCATCTGGGCCCCAGGCGGTTTCCTATAAATCGCCGGTGCAGGAAAAGACACAGGCGGTGGGTTGGGCACTCCTCCTCGGCGCAGTTGGCTGGGCAGTCTACGTCGCAGGCACGGCCTTGCCTGAGTACTGCCTGTTCGAGCATTGTGCGTCAGTAGACCACTGCCGCCGCTGTCCTGCTTGTTGCTGCCCAGAACCTTACCTAAGTACTTTGTCGAACTTAACATTGAAGCAGTGTGTCCCTGAAACCGCTTGAGTTATGCCAAAGACACATTTAACGCGGCCCTGGTTGCGGGGTGGGTGGTGCTGGCTTACAACTACCTCGTCACGGGCCCACAACCACCTGTCAGCGGGTTCCTCGAGAGGGTGCTCAATCACTATCTCGTCACCGCCGCCCCGCGACCCGCCCGCGAGTTTCTGGAGAAATTGCTCAGATTCTTTGGGTTCCACCCATCGGCGGCCCCGGTGTTCGCGCCGATGAGGGAATTGCTGGCGACGACGGCACGGCAGGTGGGGGTGCTGGTGGTAGGGCCTGGCAGATACTGCCCGCTATGTTAACCGGTGCAGTGTGAACCCTCGTTTATCAAATACATGGCGTCTTATCGAATGTCAAAACCAATCCACAGCTTTTGACCCAGAATTGGTCCTTGATGAGCTTCAGTGTTCGACGCCGTGCCCACCCAAAAAATATAACTGGGATTTAAGATTTCTCTTTCTGTGATTTAGTGATTTGGCGTTTTCCAGCGGATTCTCCGATTTCTCTTTCTGTGATTTAGGACGGACCGAAGTTCAGCACGACATTTCGACCACGGGAGAAAACGATCCGCTCATTCTGGTCCCGCGTAAACCCGACGCGCCTTCGACCGTGTCCCGCAGCGCTCGCCGTATCCCGCAGCGCTCGCCGCGACGCGCAGCTCGCGTACCAACGCCGCTCCGCGCTCGGGTTTAGGGTGAATTGCGGGACGCGTTACGGGCTCGGTTTCCTGGAACAGGTGACAGGAGTTGTGTTACAATAATAGACCGTCCACCAAGAAACGCGCGGAGCGCGGGTGCGCGCGAAGCGCGCATGCTCAGGGCTTCGCGGTTGGCGCTGAGAACGCGTTCGGAGCGTGCGCTTCGGGAAGAAGTACGGACCGCTGTCGCGGCGTTGCAGTGATGGTACCCTGCTCTGGTTTTGAGACCTGTATTTTTGGCGAATAAAATCAAGCACACCTGGTGCTCAGTTGACGCGGCCATAGCGCCATTGTGCGACGTTTGTTCAAAGTGCGTCAGTGGGCAATAGTGGTGTGAGCGTCGACGAGAACGGGACTGTCTCCTAGGAAACGCTAGTTTTGGAGCGAAGTGCGGCGCTGTCGCGGCATCGTCGCAATGGCACCAGGAAGCGCATCTTTTTTCTTTCGTCTATTTTGCCGGCCGAATACGAGTTTCACACGCATAAATCTGAAATGTTTTTCTGTGATTTAGAGCCACATGTTGAACTATCTAAATCTGATTTAGAGAATCCTTAAACCAGGGGGAACTTTTGTGGGTGCCCACACTCCACACTCATGGTATATGTGGTTAGGGAAAGTAAGCCCACGAGACCAAACGTTTTACCTGTGGGCACGAAATCGAAGGCCGCGTTTCGGCGCGCCAAAAATAAATTCCTCAGTCTAATAAATTCCTTCATCTGATATCACCATTTTGGTAAAAATTTGATTTCACAGACGGTCGATTCGCCACATATCGTCCCATGCGAAAATCCTCGGCAGCGTGCAGGCATGATAATGAAGAAAATGCCACTATAATCGGCAATCTGCATGGCGGCATGGCGAAGCGCCGCGCCAGCGGCTGCGACGCTTCCGCTGGTGCATAGGCTTTGTTTCGCTCACAGGACAACGCTGATCTGGCGTCGGCGGCAGATTTGACACGATGGCGTCGGCGGCGCGCAATACGTCTCCCCATACAAATGACTGCAGAGTTGACTCTCCCAGCGCCATGCTCGCCGCCGACGCCGTTGCGCCGAATCTGCCGCCGACGCCAGAGGAGCGTCGTCCCGGGAGCGAAACAAAGCCTTTGTATCGGCGGAAGTGTCGCCGCCGCCGGCCCGGCGCTCTGACATGCCGCCTTGCAAATTGCCGATAACAGTGGCGTCTCCTTTACTTTCGTGTCTGCACACTGTTGAGTATTTCTGAGTGGGACGATATATGGCGGATCGACGGTCTATCACCTCATGTTTCTTTCATAAATTCATATTTTCCTTCGAAATGGGTGTAGTATAAATTTGACCCAATCTGGATTTGTCGAAAGGATAAAAGTTTAGCCATTTTGAACCACATCATTTTTTATTTGGACCGAGAAATCGTTAGAACTTTGGTATAGGCGCAAAGTGAGCAGGTTCTGACATTCGGCATCTTATGACGCGGCGAGCAACATCTGCTGGGCCCCAGGCGGCGGTGGCGCAGCGGCTGCTGGCGGCGGGCCCAACGGCGGTGCTCGGGGAGATCACGATGTCGGCGGCTCGCGCTGGGAGTGACGTCTCCGCGTGGTGGGGGGCGGAGGTGGTGGAGGCGGAAGGCTTTGAAGGAGCGTCGTTGGGATGCCGCTGGGAAGTCGCCTTCGCCGCCGCAGGGCTGCTGGTGCTGTCGCTGGCGTACGTGCGCGCCGCTGTCGGCCGCCACCGCGCCGCGCTCGCCGCAATAGCCGCCCCGCTCGTGTCGCCCGCCGCAGCGGTGGCGGCGGCGCTTTTCGCGCCGTCTAAGTTAAAGCTGGCTCCGCTGGGGGCGTTCATCATTGGGGGCAGGGCTGTACATTCGCTCCTTTGAATAGGCCGATTTTGGTATATCGCTTCCCGCGCCGAGCGCTGACGCTTTGCCCGCAACTCCGTATGGGCATTTCACCCAGGCGATACACCGAAATCGGCCTGTTGTTCCCTTTTCAGCTTTTGAGCTGATCTGTTCCTGCCACCTCACCTGAAACCAATGAAAGGTGCTCAAGTAAAGATGCCAGGCCCTGATAGGCGTGGGTGGCGTCAAGGGTGTGTGCGGGGGACGTACGAGTACCCCAGGTAAGGGCGTCACGACGCCTGGGAAGAAGAGGTTTATGATGAGCAATGCTCCGTCGCCAGCAAATTCTCATGGGCGGCAGGCATCAATGGCGGCGGTTGTGGTGGTGGCAGTGCGATAGGATGAATGAAGTGGCGGCGGTGGTGCGAATAAAGAAGAAGGTGGCGGCGGCGGTGAGTACCCCATGCACGGGGGGCACGACGCTGGAGAAGAAGAGGTTTGTGATAAGCCACGCGCTGTCGCCAGCGAAACTCCGACGGGCGGCTAAACGGCCCGCAGGCGGCGGCAGTCGTATGGTAGAAGGAAGCCGCCCCGGTGGCGCATTCTTCGCAACGTCACGAACGTGATTATAAAAAGAAGTGTGGCTCATCATGAATCTCTTCTTACTCAGGATCATGATGAGAGGAGGTTGTTTCAGCCATTGTTACTCAAACGCGGCAATTGATGATGATGGCAAATGTTGAATTATGAAACGTATGCCGCCGTCGGTGCCATAGGAGGCGGCTACCCGACAGAATGTGGCAGCGGTGGCAGTGGTTGTGATGGCGGCGGTGCGCTATGAGGTGGTGATGGCGGCGGTGGTAGCGGCGGCAGCAGCGGAGTTTTGAATGTGCGTAGGTTATTTACACGCCTCTGGCACGCTGAAGATGGAAGCGATTAAAATGTTGACGCACGAATCTGACGAACAGCTGAACAGGCATTCAATGCGGGAGCGGTGGGTCGAGGTAATCTGCAGATCGCATAATTAGAGTGGGACGCTTCCGCGTGTATGAGGAGGCACCAGGCTTTCGCCCTGGCCCCCGTGTGATGACCCGCGCCGTTGCACGCGTGGACCGGGTCGTAATATCGATCGTAGATTTTCCCGACGCAACCTCCTGTCCGCGACACCACTCGTACGCGACCGGATCCGCGACTCGATAATACAATGATAATGATGTTGCTTATGCTAACGATTTGGCCCGTTTACACTGTTAGCCCGTACAAACCGCGAACACGCCTCAACTTCCTCGCAAATTGTCGCAAAACATCATGCTTTGTTTCACCCCTTTCCGCCCTGGGCGAAAAGCCGTTGCCGCCGGCGCCAACGGTATGCGACAATTTGCGGCGCGACAGCGCGTACGCGAAGTTTCGTATGGCGACGTGCCAGAGAATTTGAATGGCTAAATCAATCGTTTGGGAACTGTTTCTGGGTTTTGAACGGCTGATCACCATCAGAATTCAAACCCATCGTCAGTAAACTCATTATCGACTCGCGGATCCGGTTACGCGCGCAGCGCCCTCGACGCCTCGCGTGCGCCGTGCAGTGCCATATCCTTCACCAGCATATTCCTTGTGTTGATGTCCTTTAAGCCCAACCTCCACGTGAGGGTGTCCACCTGATGGCTGTACACACTCCCGCGG
>Ga0307489_10002625_pt1 | contig 12009 bp, 21 predicted proteins | sample SB12metaG_FD_202247 | JGI IMG/M metagenome (GOLD analysis project Ga0307489, IMG submission 202247) | Sea-ice brine microbial communities from Beaufort Sea near Barrow, Alaska, United States - SB 1.2 | ecosystem: Environmental > Aquatic > Marine > Coastal | place: USA: Alaska | collected...
AGGGGTTCTGGCACTGAACCTGCGCGTGCGAGATGGCGCGAAGGACTTTCCTGGAGGCGCCCTGGATCACGATGCGCGTGCCCTCCTCAGCAGCCTGGTTGGGCTCCACCAGAAACACGGTGACGGTGGCGAAGTCCACCTGCATGGCGGGCCAGCTCACTTCCTCATCCGCCGGTATCGCCGCGGGGGCCAACGACACACGCGACAGGACCCGCTGGAGCCCCTGTATCACGAATTGCATTTTGTTCCGAAACGAGTTCAATTGAGAAAATGTTGCGGTTAACGGAGTGCGCTGAAGTATTCCTTGGGTGTCGACTGGACCGCCGTTGTCGCCGCGCGTGCGAAGGTCGGAGCGTCGGACACGGCGCGGCCGGGCGAGAGTGGACAACGGAAAAGTATCCGGCGGATTGGCAAGAATCAACGAAGGGGCGTTTTCCCGCGTCGGTTGAGCACCGTTTCAGTCGCCTCAGAACTTGCGCAAAAATAAGTAGGGTCGTCGACCTTATTTGCCCATAGGAGCTTGTTTCACAATTTTAGACGCAAGTCGCGAACGAGAAGGCAGTGGAATTTGGGGGGGCTTTGTTTTTCAGTTTTGGTGTCTCCATACTCGTAGTCCTTTTCACTTGTCTCCGTATTCCTTGTCAACCAGGGTGACATCAGTAGCCTGTGCACACGCTCCTCCTCCTCCGCCGCGCTGGCGCGCCCCTGCCCTCCCGGGCATCCCTTAAATCCGCAGAGGCCGCGTCAGAGGCCGCGTGCGGCGCTTTTGGGAGCCACAGTCTGACAACGCCTAACCTGGTGGATTGGTGGAAAAGGTGTGTTCATTTATAATGTTACAATTTTACTCTCTAGACATCCAGGGGCGTAGCCACGCCTTCCTATGCTTTCAGTACATCGACACGTCCTCTCTTTCCACTACATCGACAGGTCCTCTCCTGCACGGGGCGCCACTTCGTCAGCCCCCGCCTTCCGATATTCCTTCACCGTGTTATACAGCATCCCAAACCGCCGCGCCACTCCCGAACAGCAGGGTCATTGAGAACAAGCATGACTCACCTTCAGGGTGAATGAACACACAGACGCACAGACTCGGATTGTCGATTCATGTGGGTCGAGTGCGCGTTATCAATAACCATCTCACACAGACGCGCTGAGGAGATTCGTAATTCAAATCGGTCGAGTGCTTCTTCTCAGCAACCCGCTCATACAGACGCGCGGACTCACTTCGTCAATTCAAGTCGGTAGAGTGAGTGGTCTCAATCAACCCCCCTGCCGCAGTCCGCAGCACGCCACGCGCATACTGCACACCTTCCTTTGTCGCGCGTGCCGCTGCCACCACCACGGGTCCGCTATACTCCTCCATTTCGGCATTTTCCCGCACCACGTCGCCAACCGCCGCGTCCGATCGTTGGAACAAGTCCTGGACCAATGGTGCCGCGCGTTGCCGTACCACTGGGATGACGCGCTGCACCGTGCTGCCCACGTACTGCCCGGCCATAGCGGCCGAGTCCACTGTCATGCCCACCGCGCGGCTGGTGTTCCTGGCAGCAGGGTCATTCCGAACGAGCACTCGACCGATATCGGACCAGCCCGCATGACTCACCTTGAGTGTGAATGCTCATACAAACGCGCGGGAGGAGGAGGAGGAGATTCAAGATCGGGCGAGTGATTGATATCCTTTCAGGGCAGGAGTTAAGGAGGGTCAACGAGAACACGCACTCAACCGACATCGGAGCATGACTTACCTGCAGGGTGAATGCTCGTAAAGAGGTGCGGACTCAGTTTGTCGATTCAATGTCGGTGAAGTGCTTTATCTGAATAACCGCCCTGCTTGACACCGCTGCCCACCTCCGCCGTGAGCTCACCCACCTCCTCCAGGCAGTCCGTCAGCTCCATGCCCGACAACCGCACCGCCGCCAATGTGTCGGGAACCTCCTCGCGGATGGACGCGGCCAGGTTGGCGATCTCATCCGCGGCGCCCAGGATGTAGCGGCGCAAGTTGAAATTGAAAGCAAGGTTTGAAAGCGAATTGTATTGTCAAGCGCCGACTTCAATTGAGTAGCAGGTGGTAGGAACGCAGAGCATCACACACGGGCAAGTCATACACGCCAACGACATGTTGTTCCGTGCTTGCAAACACGGGTTTCAACCTGCACCGCCCTACCCGAAGGGCCTGCAGGGTGGGAATGAATGCGAGGAGGAAGGCGCTGAGGGCGCTGCCGAACACGCACGCGACGGCGCCCATGGCCACGTATAGCGCGGGCGGCGCGGGGTACACCGGCGCCATTGTTGCCGCGCCGCCGCCGTTGTAGATGGGGTACGGATACGGCGCTTGCGGGTCCACGCCGATGGAGGCCAGTGTCGACGTCGGCGCCGGGGGCCGCGGCAACGGCGGCAACACGTAGGCTTTGAGCGTGGGGCTCTGCGATTCCAAGGGAGGCAACGAGTAGGCGCCGCTGGTGCCGGCTACCTCCGGACTTGCTACTGTCTGCGACTGTGACTGCTGCTCCTCGACGCAGAGACATGCAGATATTTCCCGACACCACATCGACACATGTTCTGAGCCCACGCTTCTTGAGTCAAATGGCATCCCATGACGTGGCGGCAGTATCTGGTAGGCAGCTTGAGACGTTGCTTGAGTCAAGTGGCATCCCCTGGCATACACGTGTCTTGAGAGTTCCGTTTCTTGAGTCAATTTGCATCCCATGTCGTGATGGGCAATATCTGCTACTCATAGGACCCTGCCTCGACGTCGGATTGGAACGGCGGCAACGCGGAGTGAGAGGAGTGTGCAGGTTGTGCAGTCGCTGTTTTGTCGTACTTGGCCGACATATCGTACTTGGACGATGACGAGGACCTGGCGGCAGGGGCTTACACTCGTTTACTTTTCGGCTCAACTTGAGCCGTGTCTGACACACACAAAACACCCTACACACCATAAACACCCCCTAACACCCACTTAACACGGGCTACACAACCCCTACGCGCATCCCCTATTCCATAGAAAGCGCTCAAGTTGAGCTGAGAAGTGAACGAGTGTAAGCCCCTGCCTGGCGGCCAGCTGTGCGAGCACCTCGTTGAGGGTCACGTTGGGCGGTGGCGGCATGTCCATGGTGTAGCGGCGCAAGTTGACATTGAAAGCAAAGTATGAAAACGGTTCATCACATTCTAGTTTCAAGCGCTGAAACCAGGCATGCTTTCATTATATTCACATCGGCAACCTGCACCGCCCCACCATGGCGCCGGCGAGCGCGCGGCACTGGACGCCGTCGGATAGGGCCCGGCAGATATCGCTCGAAACCTCACAAGGATAAATTCGCTGTGAGTAGAATTGAGGGTGAACGTAAGAATGTGTGTTGAAGCACACATCTCTGTGCAATTTTTGCCAGGCCTTACCGTCGGAGCCGCGCTTGGCGGCGGACGTTCCTCTGCGCCCATGCGTCGCCCCCGACCCCGACCCCGCCCGCGGCGCCAGCGAGGAACCGCACAGCCCCAGCGGAATCGTGCGGTCCCGCCCAATGACAATGTCCCGCCGCGTCCGCCCCTTAAGCGTGCTGCCACCCCTTCCCGGCCCCGCGGGCGCCGCGCGCCGGGAACCATGCCGCGACGTCGACGACACCAGCGCGGCGAACGCACATGCCGCCGACGTCACCTCCCAGGCTGAGGAGGCTTGCAGCGCCATGTAGAATCTAATTGACAATTGTCACGACACCCGATTGGTTGGATGGTGACTCAGCGACGAGCACCGGGACAATTCCGAGATAACGGGCACGGGCCGCAAGTGTCAGCGGTTTTCCAGTGAACGGCCCGAGGAGAATGCACTGGCGTGACGGCTCGACGTGCCGTGGAATGGTGCACGCCGAAGCCCTTCCCGTGGATTCCTTGGTTGGTTCGCTTCCGGAACTCGCTTCCGAAATTAACCCCTATTTACGTTCGGCTGAAAATACCCCTCTCAGCAAGGGCAAAGGGGGGTCAAAGGGGCCTTTCGGGGCTTTCTGGGACTGGGAGACCCAGAATGGGAATTCCTCGTTCCTTGACCCCCGCGGCGCACTCGCCAGTCAACCACGCACGGGCCGGCCGCCGACGACACGCGCCGCGGCCCGAGCTCCCTGGCTCATGGCAGCCATGGGCACGCTGCCTTCCGTGGCACCGCCCAGCCAATACACCGCCATCGAGGGCGCAGCAATTCCTGAAGTGGACTATGACACCCTCCTGGGCTTGTTCCAGGGGAAGCATAGCGCGATGCTGTCGGACCGCCACGCCGCCGCCATCCTGCGGGTCTGCCGCGTGCATGAGCGCGGGTTCCCCATTCGGGACATCCCCATGCTGCAGCAGGTCTTACAGTTCGCGTACGGCCGCGTGGGGGAGGGCAAGGCTGCCATCTTTGAGGAGGCACTGTGCACAGTGATGCGGTGCGTTTGCAGCTGAATTTGGCAAACGCGTTGGCTGCCGAGCGAGCGTGACCCACACGGCGCGTTGCGCGGATGGGGTGCCAGGCTTGCGGGGTGCCATGGTGTTTTTGCACGCCTCGCATGCGTCCCGTACCCCCGCTGAGCCGCGCTGTGCAACCCTGTCAAATCCCATTCCCAAATGCGACGGGGTGGGCAATGGAGGGGTCTCCTGCTCTCCTCCCTCGGCAGGCCTGGGTTCCTCGGTCTAGGTTCCTGGGCCTGGGTATCCTGCTCTCCTCCCTCGGCGGGCCAAGGGTATCCAGCGTTCCTCCCTCGGCGGGTCTTGTGCTGCACGAGCCTCGCACTGACCGTGCACCTCCCCCTCGCCCTCCCGCTGGCCACTTCCCAGGACGATGTCCTTGCCGTTCTTGAAACACAGCTGTACGGACGAGTTCAAGTCTCTCACGGTCATTGCTGAGCTCCTGGGGGTTGTCGCCGAAGCGCTCACCCTGCCGGTAGGGCCTGGCTGTGGGTGTGAGTCAGCACTACCCCGTGGTTAGGACGTCTGACGTATTGATAGAGCTAGAGGAGACAGCGGAGGGAGCTAGTCTAGGGGTCGTCCTAACCTTTGTGCTACAACGTGCACTTGCCCAGGCGCCCTCCCCCTCAAAGCAGATATTGCCCGCCACGTTACCAAAGTATTGCGAACCCTATGACGTGACGTGGCGAGCGATATCTGCTAGGCCGTACCTGCCGGGCATGCCGTCCTCGGTGGTGATTGGCGCGGCGGAGATGATTCAGGCGTTCGCCTCGGCGCATGGCAACCGGCCTTCCATGCTCGATCTGGACCTTGACCCCTTCGGCGGCTCCGCCAAGGTAAGGCGGTGCAGCTTGACCCCAGTTTGACTTCTGGTTGTCCCCATCGAGTGGAAAGTGGCGGGTAGAAGGTCAATGCAATATTTGTTCCCCGGGGAAGTCGTGCATTGCCCTCCCCGGGTAGACCAAGCTTGGATGCAGCGCATGATTAAGCTAAAGTGTGATGAACTGCTTTTAAACGTGTCTTTGTAATTGCAACATGCGCCAGTACACCAAGGGCGGCGCGGACGCGTCCCTGGGCGCCTCTCTGGGCGGTCTGGGCAGCGCGCCCCCCCCGATGTCGCCAAGGACGTTCTTTACGAACCAGAAATTGGTGCAACGCAGCGGCTGCGTGGCGGGGTGCGTGACCGGCCTGGCTGCCGCTGTGGCATCAGGCGACACCGCTGCACAGCTGGCAGGGCCTGACACTGGTCCAGTTTTCGGCTCAACCTTTGTCTGTTTCTGTCCCTAAAACTGCCCAAACCAGTCAAACCAGCCAAACCACCCAACGCATCCCTCAACAAGTGCTGACGTTGAGCTCAAGAGTGGACGGGTGTAAGGCCATGACAACTGGCCATTGCGCGCGCGCTGCTGGAGGCTTCGTATTACGACGAGAACGCGCAGCAGATCGCGGAGAGCAGCATCTTCAACCACCTAGCGCCGTTCCTGCAACAGGCAGGGGCTTCCACTGGTCCACTTCTTACCTCATCCTGAGCAAGCTCTGTCAATTGAACCACCCGACGCATTCCGCAAGAAGTGCTTATGATAAGCCGAAAAGTGGAAGCTGGTAAGCCCCTGCTAAGAGGACTTCCGCTCGCCGTTGGTATTCACAGTCTCGGAGCTCATGTGGAACGTGCTGGAGGCGGCCCCCAGCGCCCGTGCCCTGCCCGCCGACGCCATCGGGCCCTTCTGTGCTGCCTTTGCCCATGTCGTGGCGCTTGCACTGCGCTGCGGGCACCGCATCGTGGACAAGGCAGGGTGGGTATTGAGAACAACCATTCGACCAACATCGAATCTCCTTCTTCTCCGCGAGGGTGATTCAGAATAAGCACTCGACCGACGTTGAATTTCCTCCTCGTCCTCCTGCTCCTCCTCCTCCTCCTCTGTGTAAACCGTTGTCGACCGACGTTGCATCTCTTCCTATTCCTCCTCCGTACGCTCCGTGCGTCTGTATGAGCATTCACACCGAAGGTAAGTCAATCTCTAATCCCAGGTTGAGTGCTTGATCTCCATGACCCTCCTGCAAGGAGCTACGAAACGAGCTGCTGATCACGGCTCGGCTTATAGCGGAGGACCCGCCCTCGCGCGTGGGGCTGCGGGCGGCGGGGCTGATGGAGACGGCGATGGCGATTGCGGTGCATCCCGAGATGGGTCCTGCGCCCACCGACGGCGTGGTGAAACCGTTTGCAATGACCACGGCACCGCAGGACTTTGAGATGCGGAGGCTGGCGTGGTAGGGCGGTGCAGGTTGACCCCAGCTTGACCCCATATTGACCCCAGCTTGACCCCAGCTTGAACCCAGCTTGACTCCAGCTTGACCTAAATCGTCGATCGCGCTGGGTGTCAGCGCTTGACGCAAAAATATGATGAGCCGCTTTCAAACGTTGCTTTCAGTATCAACCCGCGCCTCTAAAGCGTGGCTGCTGTGCGCGGAGCTAGCCTGCGACGAGGAAGGCATCGCCATGGCGGGTGGCTTCGCGGCGTGCCTCATTGCGTTCCTGGCGCCTCTCACCGGCGATAGCGTTGGGCAGACCATGGGTGTTGGGCCGTCCACTACTGTCACGCGGTGGCAGGGGCTTCCACTCGTCCACTTCTCGGCTCATTTTGAGACGTTTTTGCTCACCGAAACACTGCGAGAACCCAGCGTATACCACGAAAGGTGCTTACGATGAGCCAAAAAGTGGACGAATGTAAGCCCCTGCGTGCACTCGTCCACTTCACGGCTCACCCTGAGCCGTTTTTGTCACTGACACCACCCAGCGTACCATACAAATAGTGCTTACCTTGAGCTGAAAAGTGGAGGAGTGTAAGCCCCTGCGCGCTGGTCACGCACGCAGCTCCGGGATTTACAGGTGTTGGCGCTGCGGCTGCTGGCGCGCCTGGCGCCGCTAGCCATTGGGTAGGGACTGATGGGCACTGCTCGCCACGTCATATGATGCCAGTCAAACTCAGTGTCGGCGTCACCGGTGACGCTCATCTCCTCGAAATCGAGGGTCTATTTACTGACGGATCGCGACCAGGTCGGACTTTTGACGAGCGGTCGGTGGGATTCTCAAAATGGAGATTGAAGATTGGTCGTGCAGGATTCGTTACCATATCCTCGATACCAGACCCGACACTGAGTTTAAGCCAAGAACCGAAAGTAAAACATGCATTTCATGACGTGGCATGCACTATTCATCTGTCCCTAACTCCAGGGAGATGGCACTGCTAGGCGCTTGCGACGCTGCGGTGGCGGTGATGGCGGTTGGAAGCCCGGCAGACAGCGGCACGCGCGCCGCTGCCATTTCCTTGGCGATACAGCTGGCGGCGCTGGAGGGGTTCGTGGGGCGCCTGGGTTGGGGGGTTATTGAGAACAAGCACTCGACGGAAGCTGAATCGACGACCCGAACCGGCGCGTCTGTATGAGTATTCACCCTGCAGGTAAGTCATGCTCCGATTTCAGTTCGAGTGCTTACTCTCACTGACCCTCCTACTAGGCAGCGCGGGGGCGGTGGAGGCGGCGTTGGGTGCGCTCGAGGGCGGCGCGGGAACCAGCTTTCGTGGCGGCGGGAGCGGCGTCGGCAGCCCGGGTAGCGGGGTCGGCGGCGGGGGCGGCATGTCACCCGGGGGGGGCGGTGGCATGATGTCCCCCGCAGACGAGGGGTACTTTGTCGACGACGGCAGCGAGGGTTATAATATTCCACGTGGGGGCGGGGGAGGAGTGGAACCAGGCACGAGCGAGGACCCAGTGAAGCTGGGAGCCGCGGCTCTCTTGGCGGCGTTGTGCGGCGGCCACGTGGGGAACTCGCGTCTGTTCCGCAAAGCTGAAGGAGTCGCTGTCGTAAAGACTGCAGTGGACGCCCTAGCACTGACGGATCCGGCGGTGTTGATTGGCTTTGGCGCGGCGGTGCTGGGAGCGGTCTGGCGGTGTGTGGTGCCGGACGTGAAGAACTGCGCACACTTCCTGGCGTGCGGCGGCATGGAGTCCCTGCTCAACCTGCTCATGGCAGGGGAGTATTGAGAGCAAGCGCTCAACCGACGTTGAATCTCCTCCTCCTCCTCCTTCTCCTCCTCCTTCTCCTCCTTATATACCTCCTCCTCCTCCGCAGAGGTTATTGAGACCAAGCACTCGATCGACATTGATTATCCTCCTCCTCCTCCCCGTCTGTATGAGCATTCACCGCGAATGTAAGTCATGCTCCGACATCGGATGAGTGCTTGTCCTCAATGACCCAGAAGCCATTATCCGATATTGGTCGCGTGCTTGTTCTCAATGGCCCTCCTGCAAGGTGTGCAACCCCACACTACGGCCTGTCATTCTCTCCCTGGCTGCCGACATCCTGGAGAACCCAAAGACACATTTGTTCTTTTACGAGTGGCGCAGTGGCGGCGGGCGCGGCGCGCTGGTGCCCGCTGGATCCCCTGCGGTGACTTTGGTGCTAAAACTGTGGCGTGCCGAAGAAGCGAAGATCGGAATCGTGAGTGACGATGGAATCATCACCAATCCTGCGCGGCCGCTCGCGGGGACCACCGAGTTCGCTAAACCCAGCGAGGAGGGCCTCGTGGGAACGTACACTGTGCTGGCGAAGAGCCGGTCGGCAGGGGCTTACACTCGTCCACTTTTCAGATGAACCTGAGACATATTTGGTCACTGAAATGCTAAAATCACTCAGCGTATCCCACGAAAGGTGCTTGCGTTGACTGAAAAGTGGACGAGTGTCAGCCCCTAACGGTCGGCGGCGGCGACGGCGGCAGCAGATGCCGCCAAGCGGGGCTCCGACGGTGTCATGAGCCGCGTGTTCGCCGTGTGCTCGTTGCTTGGGTTCGATAATCTGCGGGAGTACGCCCCCTTTGCGGACGCGTTGACGCTAGGCACGGTGGAGCGGTATGTTGACTTCAAAGAGGGTGAGGTGTGGGCCGACACCAAGGTGGGGCTCGCTTATATATATTGTGCCTGTGCACATTCGCCTCCTCCTCCTCCTCCCCCACCTCCTCCTCCATGAGAGTGCCTGCACATTCGCCTCCTCTGCCTCTTCCTTCTCCTCCGACATTGTGGGCCTGTGCACATTCGTCTCCTCCTCCACCTCCTCCTGCTTCTCCTCCGACATAGTGGGCCTGTGCACATTTGCCTCCCCCTCCACCTCCTCCTCTACCTCCTCCTCCTCCTTTTACTCGTCATCCAATGACATGGTGAGCAGTGATTAGTCGGCGCTACATCTCGGCGATGTTTGAGGCGGAGGGGATGAAGCCTACGGGGGTGGACCGGCAGGCCATCGAGGAGGGCATCGCCACCGCAGAGGCGACAGCGGGTGAGCTAGCAGAGCGGCAGCGGGCGATGGTGGCGGCGGCCAACGACGACGCAGCGGCGGCGGAGGTCGGGCCCAGGGGCACATGCGAAACATATCCACCACATCCGCCACATCCACCGCATTTGGGACCGGCATTTCTTTGTAAATATCGAAACTTGAGTGGTGGTATGTTACAGGATGCTTGGTAACACATTTTAGCTATGGGGGGTTCCCCAACACAATCTTCTAACACAATTTTCTGTGACATATTGCGATGCCCCCACACACATTCTGAGATACATGACATGACGCGGCGAGTTATATCACCCCGGCCCTTGACCTCCGGTGGAGTACTATGCGGAGATGCGGCGGCAGAAGGCGGCGGAGGCGGAGGCGCGGATATACAAGAAGGACCGGTCGAACCTCACGATGAAGGAGCGCCTGGAAGCCAAGCTCAAGAAGGAGGAGATGCTTGCGCGATCCTTCAAGCCCGGCTCCGGCTCCGAACTCTCCTCTGAGCAATGAGTGTACTGACTGAGTAGTGGTCCGGGGAGCAGTGGGGAGAGTGGAGGGAGTTGTATACATTTAAATTAAACCGTGGCCTCGAGGGCATCTTTTTATATTGAGATATCTATGGAGACAAATTACCTCATACATCAGTTCGCGTTCGCGTTGCGTCGAACGGAGCGGCTAGAGGCCAAGCTGAAGAAGGAGGAGATGCTGGCGTGCTCCTTCAAGCCCGGCTCCGAGCTCTCCTCTGATCATGAGTGTAGTGAGTGAGGGGGGGGCTGGAGGGAGAGCGGAGGGAGACGTGAGACGTGTACATTTTTCATCGACGCCTCGTGGGCATTTAATATTGAGATATCTATTCGAGGAGATTCATATTATGATTTCGGATTCGAGTTCACTCCGCGTCGAACGGAGGAGATGCTGGCGCGCTCCTTCAAGCCGGGCTCAGGCTCCGAGCTCTCCTCCCAGCAATGAGTGAGGGGGTACGGGGGTTTGGAGAGTGCAGGCAGACGTGTACATTTTATATCGTCGCCTCGTGGGCATCATTTTATATTTGAGATATCTATTGGAGAGCATTCAAATTATACCTGGTTCTCAAGTTCGCGCCGCGTCGACAGGAGGAGACATAAATTGCATTATGTCGTATTATGATGCATCGACGACGACGCCTGTACTACCCATGGGCGCGGCGGGCCAGGTCGACACTCCCAGTTCCCGAAACACAAAAAAACGCGCGCCACGCGCCGGCGCCATGTGCCGACCGACCAATGGGATAAGACAACAAAACAACGAGGCCCCGCTGTCCTCGCACACTGCCGCCTCCCCACCACCGCCGCCGCCGCCGTGGCTGCCCAGCAGACAACACTACTCGCCCTTTGATATGAGCGCTTTCGATGAGCATACATCCAATGCGATGAGCGGTATCAACAGCGGCCCTTCGACATACACGCCGGCGTTCGCGGCAAAGCTGGCGGGATGGCGCGAGGCAGGGGCTTAAGTTACACTCGCTCCTAATTCCGCTCAACTTGAGCATACTTTCCCCCCTTCCGCTCAACCTAAGCTTACGTTGTCCCCTATATGACCCAAAGTAACCCGTGGATGTGTCCCGAAGGTGCTCAAGTTGAACTCTAACGTGAGCGATGTGTCCCGAAGGTCCTCAAGTCGAGCTATGAAGTGAGCGAGTGTAAGCCCCTGGCGCGAGGCAGCCGCGCGGGGGGACCCGGAGGCGCAGTTTGAGCTGGCGGCAGGGGCTTACACCTTTTCACTTTTCAGCTTAACTTGAGCGCCTCTCAGCTCAAGCTAGGCCGTTGTGGTCAGTGAGCCGTCTCGTGTCCAGTCTGTGACGAGTTATGACCCGTTGTTCCTGTTGCACGCCACCGAGACCACCAACGTACCCCACAGAAAGTGCTCATGTTGAGCTGAGGAGTGGACGAGTGTAAGCCCCTCGCTGGCGGCTTGCCTGCTCACGAAGCCCCCCCCGCTCGACGTGTGGGGCTCCAATCTGAACGTGAGGCGGGTCTGCATGAATAGCGTGGAACCCGACGACGCCGCGGCGGTGGGGTGGTTCCGGGTGAGGGGTGAGGCGGCCACACAGGCTCCGGGTATGCCCTCGGCAAGCTCTACGCGCTGGGCCAGGGGGTGGGACAGAGCTGGCCTGAGGTAGGGGCTTACACCCCTCCACTTTTCAGCTCAACGTAAGCACTTCTGGTGGGCTACACGCGTCCACTTTTGGCTTAACAGAGCCCTTTTAGTGGGCTATGTCA
>Ga0307489_10002626_pt1 | contig 12006 bp, 21 predicted proteins | sample SB12metaG_FD_202247 | JGI IMG/M metagenome (GOLD analysis project Ga0307489, IMG submission 202247) | Sea-ice brine microbial communities from Beaufort Sea near Barrow, Alaska, United States - SB 1.2 | ecosystem: Environmental > Aquatic > Marine > Coastal | place: USA: Alaska | collected...
GAAACGTCATCTTGTGACGCGGCGAGCAATTCTTAACGTGTTCATAGACATAGCAGCAGTGTGCATCTGACCCTACCGCCGCTGAGGGGCAAGGCGTGCCATACGTCGAGCCGCCGACGCAATTGTTAACGTTGTAGGCGGGGTTCTGGAAGTCGTTGGTCGGATCCATCTGTTGGCGCTGCCACGTGATAGGGCCTGGCACTTATCGGGTTCAAGGTTTAGGGTTTAGGGTTTAGGGTTCAGGGTTTAGGGTCATAGGATGCTATCCAACTGACGAAACAAGGATTCAAAATGCGTGTCCGGGGTCGATAACGTGGCGAGCAGCATCTGCCAGGCCATGCCACGTGGAGTACTTGCTGAGGTCGGCGAACTTCGCGTCGTAATCAGCGCCCAGGATCACCTTCTTGATCTCGAGGATGTCGAGCGCGTCGAAGATGCAGTCGCCATTGACGTCGCCGAACATGCACCCCTCCTCGAGAGGGGCAAGAAACTTCTCGTCCTCGCCGGTGCCGAGGGTGCAGGTGCCCACGCCGCCGCACACTAGGGCCTGGCAGGGTTTAGGGTTTAGGGCTTAGGGTTTAGGGTATGTTGACCGCCACGTCAGATGATGGCATGAACCCAAGCAACGAGGGTTTAGATGCGTGTCGATGACGTGGCCAGCGAATTCTTGCTCGACACGTCATAGGTTGCCACTTTCGATCCAAGAAATGAAATTTCAAATGGCGTGTCGACATCTGCCAGGCCCCGCCGCACTCGCCAGCGGCGGCTAGCAGGTTGCGGCGGCGGAGCCCCAGCGACTTCGTCAGCTCCTTGCGGTTGAACGCCAGGTCCTCGGTGTAACGGCGCAAGTTGAAATCGAAAGCAAAGTCTGAATGCAGTTCATCAGTTTTTAGTTTCAAGCGATTAGTTTAAGGCGCTTTCAACATGGGTTTGAAGGGTCAACCTGCACCGCCCTACCTCGGCGGCGTTGGGGTCGAGGCCGAGCAGCACGCGCGCGTGGCGCTTGCGGCCGGTGAAGTCGTTGAGAGCGGCGGAGCCCGTGCCCGCCACCGCCACCGACTGCGCGTCCGACGCCGACGGGTTGTCGTTGCGGGTCATCACCTGGATGTCCGCGGAGTTGCTTGACATCACCTTCAGATAGGGCCTCACACAAGTTGTCATGTCAGGCCTGGGCGCCAACACAACAGGCGGTGTTGTGCACTGGTGTAGTGTTTAGGATTTAGGATTTAGGGTTTAGGGTTGAGCGTTTAGGGTGTAGGGTGTAGGGTTTAGGGTTTAGGGTGTAGGGTTTAGAGTTTAGGGTTTAGGGTCTGTCGCGTACTGGTGCACTTCGAGCAAACATCCGGTACTTGTGTAGGTCCCTGGGCGGCAACGCACCGGGCAGCGGCGGCAATGGTTCTTTGGTGCAGACAATCGAAGAGTAAACAGTACAGTGTACGACTAAGCGCAAACAGTCGAAGGCTGCTGAAGGCCCGGCCTTGAATTCGCTGACCACCTCCAGGGAGACCGTGGCGACAGTGAGCGCGTTGCCGCTCTTGCTGCTGAGCGGGTCCGCTCCCACCATCAGCGCCTCGGTCACCGGGTTGTTGATGGTGCACGAGAAGTCGTACCCCGCCCAGTCCGACCCCACATCGCACGCCGTGGTGTAGCGGCGCAAGTTGAATTTGAAAGCAATATTGAGTCAAAATTCCCAGCAGCGTAACATATCAGGGTTCAAGGGATTAATTTCAGGCGCTTTCCATGTGGGTTTGATAGGGTCAGCCTGCACCGCTCTACCGTGGCGGCCACCTTGGTGGAGTCGAATTTCATCACAATCTGAAACGTGATGAGGGGGGCGGAGTTGGCGTTGACGCTCACGTCCACCGAGAGGGTCTCGCCCTTGAGCCGGGGCGGGAACTGGATGCCGTAGCGGGAACCCAGGTCGACGTCTCCCAGCTCGGGCTCGAGGTTCGCGGCAACCGTTTCGATGGTTGAGGGGCGGGTGGTGATAGCGCCGGATGCGCACAGAGCCTGCACCTTGATGTCGACAGTCTTCCAGTAGTTCTCCACGAGGGTCGCGCTACGGCCGGTCACGGAAATGATGTTTTCCAGAGGGGACGAAAACTCGACGAGATCGGCCCAATCGATCCAAGATAGCGCGGTGACGTCATTGGACTGCGTGGAGTCCGCAAATTCCACCTTGACGCGCAAGTCGACGGAGTCACCCTCCGCTCCCAACAACGTGGTCTGCTTTTCAAACACATCGATGTACTGGATGTTGGAGATGGCGACCCGGTCCGCCGTCACCGTGATGACCAGCGAGCCGGAAACGTTGGAGAAATTGCCGGTAGCCGTGGAAGTCCCGGCCGCCACGCCGTCGACGTATTTCGAGTTGTGAAAACTCGTCGCGCCGTTCTCGGCGACGGAGATCGTGGACTGCGTTGTGACGTCGTGGGTGGAGCTGTCAGATAGCGTCGCGGTGACACGGAGCATAGCGCGCTGGAACACCTCACTGCAGGGGCTTAAACTCGTCCACTTTTGGCTCAACGTGAGCACTTATTATCCCATGTGTTGGGTTGCTTTGCTGGTTTCAGTGACAAAAACGGCTCAGGTTGGGCAAAGATGTGGACGAGTGTAAGCCCCTGCCTCGGTGCACTGGATCTTGTTGAGCGTGTTGGCGTTCTGCGCGGTGCTGCCGGCGAAGCTCGGGAACGGCGAGGAGGCAGCCGCGATGGAACCACCATCGGAGAGCGTCACCACGTTCATGGCCACGGTCTTGGTGAACGCGAAGCCGGTGAGCGACACCGTGATGACGACGTTGCCGGAGGCGGTGACGCCAGTCTTGGCCGTCACCACGCCACCCGCTGTGACATTCACCAGGGCAGCGCCGGTGGTGACCTCGTACACAGTCAGCGCGTTATTGGTGAAGTCCTTGCAGCAGGGTCATTGAGAACAAAAACTCGAATCGAGATCGGACGTGCCCGTGTGACTCACCTCCAGGGTGAAAGCTCATACTTAGGTACAGACGACGCATGGGCTCGGATCCACGGAAGGGTTTGGAGATTAGGTTTGAGGGTTTAGAGTTTAAGGTTTAGGGTTTATGGTTTAAGGTTTAGGGGTTAGGGTTTAGGGTACGTTGGTCGAGTGCTTGTTCTCACTGCCCCCCTGCCTGGACGTTGGCGTTGGAGTACGTGGCGCTCACGCTGATGGCCGCCGAGGTGGGGATGTTTATGGGGCTCTTGGTCGAGGCGTCACCCGCGCGGGCGATGTCGGTGGCGGTGGAGGAGGTGGAGATGGATGCGATGACCGCCACGTCCCGCGTCACACCTCCGGTGCCCTGGATGCAGCGGCGCAAGTTGAAACTGAAAGCAAGTTTGATAACGGTTATTCACGTTTCAGTTTCAATCGCTGAGTTCCAGGCGCTTTGAACGTGGGTTGCATAGGGTCAACCTGCACCACCCTACCTGGATGACCACTCCGGCCGTGCACGGATCCGTCCATGTCGCAGTCAGCACGTCGTCCCCTCCGCTGCCCGACAGGGCTGGAAGGAGCTTGGCGTAGTAACTCGCCGCGCCGCTGGGCGCCGAGGCGAGCGCGATGCTGGCCGCGTAAGTCGCGTTGACGCCGACCGTGACGCCGTTCTCACGCGTCAGTTCGTTGTAGCGGTTATCGGCGAAGCGCGCGTAGATTAGCACCGAGCCCTAGGGACGTCGCATATATTGCTCGCCACGTCATAGGATGCCATTCAACTCAAGACACAAGGGTTGAAGATGAGTGTCAAGGGTCGATTATGTGGCGGGCAGTATTTGGCAGGCCTTGCCGCGCCCTCGTCACCCTCCTGCTCCAGGGTCTGCAGGAGCTGCGCGGTGACGTTGATGTTCACCTCCGGATTCTGAGCGCCGTAAGAGCTCTGCAAGAAGCGACTGCCCGTGACGAGAACGGGGTAGAGCGCGTCGATTTGAACCGGGGTGTCGATGGAGCGCACGTTGAGCACCGGCGGGAGCTTCTCCCCGTCGATAGTATGGAGCGTCTCGCCGTCGATAGTGCCTAGCATATATCGCTCGCCACATCATCTAACGCATTATGAATTCTCGTGTCTTGAATTGAGTCAAACGGCATCCTGTGCTGTGGCGAGCAATATCTGCCAGGCCCTACTTAGCGAGCCCAACGTTGGCATTGCCCGTGTCCTTCGTGTAAATGAAACTGCCAACGAGCGAGAACGGGTTGGTCACTGAATCGCCGATGTTGGTCTGCAGCTCGAAAGTCACCGCGCACGTCACGTCCATATCCGGAACGCCCACCAGGTTGACCCCGCCGAATGTGGCAATCGCGGTGAGGTTGGAGTTTTGGAACAATGGGAAGTCGCAGGTGGCGTCCGTCTTGATGTCCTGCACGGGCTGTAGGATGGGATCATCCACCTGCTCCTAAGGCCTGGCAGATGTTGCTCGCTACGTCATAGGATGCCATTTAGCTCAAGACACGAAAGTTCAAGAGGTGTGTCGATGATATGGTGAGCCTATGGTGGGGAAGATGGTGCTCGATACGTCATAGGATGCCGTTTGACTCCAGAAACGAGGGTGTAACATGCGTGTCGATGATATGGCGGGCAATATCTGGCAGGCCCTACCTCCACCGCCACACTGGACGGGTACCAAACTCGGAAGGGCTGCGAGGCGCTGAAGTTGCCTCTGCTCACTTTAACTTGCGCCGAGCTGTGGCCTTGCGTTTTGGTGTTGTCGATGGTGACGAGGCAGTAGTTGGAGACACTCCCCGCGCTGAGCACGTTCGCGTAGACAGTCGCCTCATCTACCTGGCAAACTGGCGAGGCAGCATGGTGGACAGAAGAGCTCAAGTTGAGCTGAAATGGGAACGAGTGTAAGCTCCTGGTGGAAGGCAAGCTGGAGAAGCGGTCCAAGGGGGTCTTCGCCCCAGCGGGCGGCAAGAAGATGGTGGTGTACATCGACGACTTCAACATGCCGCAGAAGTCCGTCTTCGGCTTCATGCCGCCGCTCGAGCTGTTGAAGTTGTGGGCTGACAACGGGTTCTGGTACGACCGCGGCAAGCAGGAGGCAGGGGCTTACACTCGTCATCTTCTCATCTCAACCAGAGGCGGTTTGGGACAATGAAACACTGATATCACCCAACGTATCCCACAAAAGGTGCTTGCGTTAAGCCGAAAAGTGTGCTGATGTCAGCCCCTGGCAGGAGGTGAAGAACATCCGCGACATGCAGCTGTTGGCGACGATGGCGCCGCCCGGCGGCGGGCGTAACGCCTTCAGCCAGCGCGTCATGTCCGTCTTCGCTGTCATCAACATGACCAACCCCAGGCAAGGCGGTGCAGGTTGATGCTTAGGGTTCAGCTAAACCCTAAACACTAAACCCTATCAATACCACGTTGAAACCGACTGAAATTAGGCGTTTGAAACTGAAGTGTAATGTACTGCTTTCAACTTTTGCTTTCAAGTGCAGCTTGCGGCGCTACACCCAGCGACAACCAGCTGCACCGCATCTACAGCACGCTGCTGAACAACAAGCTGACGGAGTTCCACGATGAGCTCAAGCCGCTGGGCGACCCCATCACCAAGGCAAGGCGGTGCAGATTGACCCTATCAGAACCGCGTTGAAAGCGCCTGGAAGTAAGCGCTTAGAACTGATCTATGATGGACCGCCTTCAAACTTTGCTTTCAAATTCAACTTGCGCCGGTACACCAAGGCCACCATCGAGCTATACGCGTCCATCGCCGAGGAGCTGCTGCCCACGCCGTCCAAGGTAGGCCGGTGCAGGTTGACCCTATCAAACCCACGTTGAAAGCGCCTGGAACTGAGCGCTTGAGACTGAAATATGGAGAACCACTTTCAAATTTTGCTTTCAAATTCAATTTGCGCCGCTACACCAAGAGTCACTACCTGTTCAACACGCGCGACCTGGCCAAGGTCATCCAGGGCACCATGCAGGCAGGGGCTTACACTCGCTCACTTCAGAGCTCAACTTGAGGATCTTCGGGAACACATCGCTCACGTTAGGACTCAACTTGAGCACCTTCGGGCCACCTCCACGGGTAAATTTGGGGTACATGTGGGACAAAGTGAGTTGAAGTTGAGCGGAAAGGGGCAAAGTAAGCTCAAGTTGATCGGAAATGGGAACGAGTGTAAGCCCCTGCATGCAGGCCACGCGCCAGTACTACGACAACAAGGTAGGGCGGTGCAGATTCACCCTATCAAACCAACATTGAAAGTGCCTGGAACAAAGCGCTTGGAACTGAAACATTCTAAACTGCTTTCGAGTTTTGCTTTCAATTTCAACCCTAAACCCCAAACCCTAAACCCTAAACCCTGAAACCTTGCGGCGCTACAACAAGGAGTCCATGCTACAGCTGTGGTGCCACGAGTGCTTCCGCATCTTCGGGGACCGCATGTGGGACCTCGGTAGGGCGGTGCAGGTTGACCCTATCACACCTGTGTTGAAACCGCCTGGATCTGGATCGATGCTCTTGAAACTAAGATGTGATGGACCGCTTTCAAACGTTGCTTTCAATTTCATCTCGCGCCGCTACACCTCGGCGACAAGGAGTGGCTGCAGACCCAGCTCGACGCCAAGCTCCACAACGTGCTGGGTACGGCCCAACCCTAAACCCCAAACTCTCAGGTTCCCCTAAACCCTAAACCTTAACCCCTCCGCAACGTGCTGGGTACGGCCCCGTCACAGGATGCTGCCATTTCACTCAACTCAACAGTCATATTGGAACCCTCATTTCTTAATATATAAGGCCTTCTATGACGGCGAGAATACCTGCTAGGCCCTATTGTCGGGCTCCTCTTGGGTCTCCCTGTTCGAGCCGTTCCACGGCGAGTGCCCGGAGTTCGTGTCGTTCATGCGCCAGGTGGAGAACCCGCCGTATGAGGCAGGGGCTTACACTCGTTCCCATTTCCGCTCAACTTGAGCTTACATTGTCCCTTTCCGCTCATCTACAGCTCACTTTGTCCCCTGCACAGCCCAAATTAACCTATGGATGTGGCCCGAAGGTGCTCAAGTAAAACTCTAACGTGAGCGATGTGTCCCGAAGGTCCTCAAGTTGAGCTTTGAAGTGAGCGAATGTAAGCCCTTGGTATGAGGCTATCACCGACCGCAAGAAGCTCAAGGAGTTCCCGTCCGAGAAGCTGGAGGCAGGTGCTTACACTCGTCCACTGTTCTGCTCAATGTAAGCAAATCCTGTGGGATACGTTGGTCGCATGAATTTTCCCCAGTCTATTAGACAGGGGAGACGGGGAGGTGTGACCAAAACGACGTAGGTTGAGCTTTAAAAGTGGACGAGTGCAATCCCCTGGCTGGAGGACTACGCGCTGGAGCCCGGGTACAGCGCCATGGACCTGGTGCTCTTCAAGGTAAGCCGGTTCAGATTGACCCTATGAAACCCACGTTGAAAGCGCAGCGCCTGGAATTAATCCCATGAAACTATAATATGATAACTGCTGCCATTTTTGTTTCAATTTTGTTTCAATTTTGTTTCAATTTTGTTTCAATTTTGCTTTCACATTGAGCTTGCGCCGCTACGTGAAGGATGCGCTGATGCACGTGTGCCGCATCCACCGGGTGCTGATGCAGCCGCGAGGTAATGCGCTGCTGGTGGGCGTGGGCGGCTCGGGCCGCAAGTCGCTTGCACGGCTGGCAGGGACTTACACTCGCTCACTTCAGAGCTCAACTTGAGGACCGTCGGGAACACATCGCTCACGTTAGATCTCAACTTGAGCACCTTCGGGACACATCCACGGCTCAATTTGGGTTACATAGTAAGCTTAAGTTGAGCGGAAAGGGGCAAAGCAGGCTCAAGTTGAGCGGAAATGGGAACGTGTGTATGCCCCTGGCGGTTGGCCACGTACGTCGCCGAGCTCAAGTGCTTCAGTATCGAGATCACCAAGAACTACCGCATCGTGGGCAGGGGCTTACACTCGTTCACGTTTCAGCTCAACTTGAGCCGTGTCTGCTACCACACAAAACCACCCTACACACCCTAAACACCCCCTACTCCGCCTTAACATGGGCTACACAACCCCTACGCGCACCCTCTATCCCATAAAAGGCGCTCAAGTTGAGCTGAGAAGTGAACGAGTGCAAGCCCCTGATCGTGGAGTTCCGCGAGGACCTGAAGACGCTGTTCCGGCAGGCCGGCGTGTCGGACAAGCCCACGGTGTTTCTTTTCGACGAGACCCAGATCGTGGTGGAGACGTTTCTGGAGGACATCAACAACGTGCTCACGTCCGGCGAGGTAGGGCGGTGCAGGTTGTCCCTATCAAACACGTGTTGTAAGCGCCTGGATCTATGCCCTTGAAACTAAGATGTGGTGGAACACTTTCAAATTTTGCTTTCAAAATCAACTTGCGCCGCTATAGCGCGGTGCCCAACCTGTTCACGAAGGACGAGATCGGGGGCCTGTGCGAGGCAGGGGCTTACACTCGATCCTATTTCCGCTCAACTTGAGCTTACCTTACCCCTTTCCGCACAACTTAAGCTCACTTCATCCCCCATGTGACCCACATTAACCCGTGGATGTGTCCCGAGGGTGCTCAAGTTGAGCTCTAACGTGAGCGATGTGTCCCCGAAGGTCCTCAAGTTGAGCTCTGAAGTGCACGAGTGTAAGCCCCTGGTGCGAGGACGTGCGCAACGATGCAAAGAAGGCGGGGTGCGGGGAGATGCAGGATGACTGATACGCGTACTTCCTGTCGCGCGTCATCGCCAACCTGCACATCGTGCTGTGCATGTCGCCCATCGGCGAGGGGCAGGGTCTTACACTCGTTCACGTTAGAGCTCAACTTGAGCAACTCCAGGACACATTCATGAGTTAAGCTGGATTACACGGTAGACAGAAGAGCTCAAGTTGAGCTGAAATCGGAACGAGTGTAAGCCCCTGATGAGGGGTTCCGCGAGCGGTGCTGCATGTTCCCCGGCCTAGTCAACTGCTGCACCATCGACTGGTTCACGGAGTGGCCCGCGGATGCGCTGCAGGAGGTGGCCAAGAAGCAGGTGGAGGCAGGGGCTTACACTCGCTCACCTCACAGCTCAACTTGGACCTTCGGGACATATCGCTCACGTTAGAGCTCATATTCAGCAACTTTGGGACACATCCACGGGTTAAGTTGGGATATATGGGGGACAAGGTAAGCTTACGTTGAGCGGAAAGGGGCAAGGTAAGCTCAAGTTGAGCGAAAATGTGAATGAGTATAAGTCCCTGGATGTAGGAGGAGACCGGCATGGAGGACTCCGTCAAGGAGGCGCTCTGCGCCGTGTTCGCCACCTGCCACCGCTCAACCTCCGACAAGTCGGTCGAGATGCTCAACAAACTGAAGCGCAAGAACTACGTGACGCCCACCAACTTCCTCGAGTTCGTCAACGGGCAGGGGCTTACACTCGTCCACTTTTCGGCTCAACGTAAGCGCTTTGTGCGGGATTGGGGGTGCATTCAGGGGTTTAGGAGGTCTCAGGGGTGTTTATGGTGTATTGTGTGTCAGAAACGGCTCATGTTGAGCTGAAAAGTGGACGAGTGCAAGCCCCTATCAACGGGTACCGCTCGCTGCTGGCCGAGAAGCGCAAGCAGATCGGAGGCAGGGGCTTACACTCGTTCCTGTTTCCGCTCAACTTGAGCTTACCTTGCCCCTTTCCGCTCAACTTAAGCTCACTTTGAACCCCATGTAACCCACATTAACCCGTGGATGTGTCCCGAGGGTGCTCAATTCGAGCTCTAACGTGAGTGATGTGTCCCCGAAGGTCCTCAAGTTGAGCTGTGTAGTGGACGAGTGTGAGGCCCTGATTGGAGGCAAGGCGACGAAGCTGCGCGGCGGAATGCTGAAGCTGGAGGAGACGGGGGTGCAGGCAGGGACTTACACTCGTTCACTTTTCAGCTAATCTTGAGCGCTTTCTGTGGGATAGGGGATGCATGTAGGGGTTGTTTAAGGGGTGTTAAGGAGGTGTTAGGGGGTTGTTAGGGGGTGTCCAGGGTGTATTTTGTGTCAGAAACGGATGAAGTTCAGCTGAAAAGTGGACGAGTGTAAGCCCCTGGGTGCAGGTGGGGGAGATGCAGGTGGTGGCGCGCGACAAGAAGGCAGGGGCTCACACTCGTCCGCCTTTCGGCTCAACGTAAGCACATTTCGTTGGATACGTTGGGTGCATGATTTTCCCCCAGTCTATTAGACAGGGGGACGCGGGGAGGTGTGACCGAAACGGCTCAGGGGGATATGTGGAGGTGTGACCGAAACGGCTTAGGTTGAGCTCAGAAGTGAACGAGTGTAAGCCCCTGCAAGAAGGTGGTAGTGGCGCAGGCCAAGAAGGACTGCGAGGAGCTGCTGGTCACCATCGTGCAGGACAAGGTAGGGCGGCTAAACACTAAAACCCTAAGCCCTAAACCCTAAACCCTAAATCCTAAACCCAAACCTGAATAGGTCGAAACCAGTTGAAACCTACATGTTGAAAGCGCCTGGTTTAAGCGCGCTTGCAGCTAAAATACGATAGACTGCTGCTAAGTTTTGCTTTCAATGTCAACTTTAGCCGCTACAGCAAGCGCGTGGCTAACGAGCAGGAGAAGCTGGTGACGGCGGAGGCGGCGAAGATCTCCAAGGTAGGGCGGTGCAGGTTGACCCTATCAAACCCAAGTTGAAACCGCCTCGAAGTTAGCGCTTGAAACTACATTGTGATCATCCGCTTTCAAGGTTTGCTTTCAAATTCAATTTGCGCCGCTACACCAAGGAGGCGGAGGAGGCCAACGCAATCGCGTCGGAGTGCCAGGCGGGGCTCGACAAGGCGCTGCCCGCGCTGGAGGAGGCCTCCGCCGCGCTCAACGTGCTCACCAAAAAGGCAGGGACGAACGAACACGCGTTGTACATCCTCGTGTGTTAATGTTAATGACTTCCCCGTCAGCTTGCATCCTGCGACGCGCCGGTAGTTGTACATGCTCGTTTGTTGATGTCATCCCCGTCATGTGCCATCCTATGACGCGCTGATTGTTGTTAAAACCAACCACAAGCTCCTGTGCGACCACTCAGACCGACTCGTGTGATAATGTTTTGATTATCTCGTTCACACTCGACCGTACGATGAGGACATGTCGGAGCTGAAGGCGTACGCCAAGCCGCCCGCGCTGGTGGAGCTGTGCCTGCAGGCAGGGGCTTGCACTCGTCCACTTCTCAGCTCAACCCAAGCCGTCTTAATCAGTGAGCCGTTTCATGTCCAGTTTGTGACGAGTCATGACCCATCCATCTACTGCGCGTACCCAACATATCCCTAAATCAATGCTTACGTAAAGCTGAGAAGTGGACGAGTGTTAGCCCCTGCCTGCAGGGTGTCATGACAGCGCTGAAGAAGCCGCCCACGTGGGACGAGGCCAAGAAGCAGCTCGGCGACGCCAACTTCCTGCTCAAGCTCGTGGAGTTCGACAAGGTAGGCGGTGAAGGTTGAAATTAGTACACCCCCAATATACCCCCAATACATGCCTAATACACCCCCTGATACACCCCCTAATACACCCCAAATACACCCCCAATACGCCCCAAATACACCCTAAAAACTCCCCCGACACCCGTGTTGAAAGCAAAGCGCCTCTGGTTTCCGTGCTTGACGCCACAATATGATGAGCAGCTGTCAAACTTTGCGATTTCAATTTCAATTTGCGCCGCTACAACAAGGACCTGCTGGTGGACGCGCTTCTCGCGAAGCTGAAAAAGTTCGTCGACAAAGCGGAGTTCGCGCCGGAGTCCATCGGCAAGGTGTCGGGCGCGGCGCGGGGGCTGTGCCAGTGGGCAGGGGCTTACACTCGTCCACTTTTCGGCGTCCACTCTCCGGCTCAACGTGTGCACTGTCTGCGGAACACTCGCCCACTTTCCGGCGTCCACTTTCCGGCGTAACGTGAGCACTGTCTGCGGAATACGTTGGTTCGTTTGCGGATTGTAGTGACCGAAACGGCTCAAGTTGAGCTGAGAAGCGGACGAGTGTAAGTCCCTGCCAATGGGTACACGCCATGTTCGTGTACGGCAACGTGGCCA
>Ga0307489_10002627_pt1 | contig 12006 bp, 18 predicted proteins | sample SB12metaG_FD_202247 | JGI IMG/M metagenome (GOLD analysis project Ga0307489, IMG submission 202247) | Sea-ice brine microbial communities from Beaufort Sea near Barrow, Alaska, United States - SB 1.2 | ecosystem: Environmental > Aquatic > Marine > Coastal | place: USA: Alaska | collected...
TTGGTTTAGGGTTCTATGGTTTAGGGCTTTTAGGGCCTCCACGATCTAGGGTTTAGGGTTTAGGGTTTAGGGTTTAAGGTGTAGGGTAGGTTGGAATCAACACACGACGATTTACAAAATGGTGGACTAATGGCAAGCGTGGATGATTGACTTGTCCCGACCTGTGTGCGGAGGTGGAGTGTGAAGAAGTGCGGCGCGCCCGGCACGAGCGCGGCGGCCATGCTGTAGCGGCGCAAGTTGAATTCGAAAGCAACATTTGAAAGCAGCTCATCATATTTTGGTTTCAAGTCCCTAGTTCTAGGTCCAGGCGCTTTCAACACAGGTTTCATGGGTTCAATCTGCACCGGCTTACCATGCTAAGCACGGTGCGCGCGCGCGTGCCGGGCGACCGCCGGTGTGAAGCGGCGCAAGTTGAAATTGGAAGCAACATTTGAAAGCAGTTTATCGTGTTGTAGTGTCAAGCGCTTCGATCCAGGCGCTTTCAACGTGGGTCTCACAGGGTCAACCTGCACCGCCCTACCGATGCAGCACCCGCACCGGCGTCGCCTGCGACATCATCCAGGGCCCACCAGATGTTGTGAAGCCACGTCACCGGATGCCGTTTAGAGTCAGTGTCGGGTCTGGTATCGAAGGTACGGTATGGAATCCCGGTCGACCAATTAGAACTGTCCATCTCGCCGACCGGCCGCCGAAAGTCCAACCGGGTCGCGATCCTTGAGTAAATAGACCCTCGGTTTCGAGGAGTCAAACGGAACCGGTCCTGTTTACACTGAGTTTACATCAGAGTTGGTCGGCCCCGGAAGGCACAGACGAAAGGTGTGGTTACTGTAAGTGCTTGACGTTTTGCTTAAACAGGGACCTACTAAGGCGCATAGACGCCAACCTCCCTAGTGCCTGGTCTGTTAACTAAGTAAGTCGAGTGAGCATATGAGTGATGTGACGAGTCAATAACCGGTCCGAGTACTTACTAGCCAAGTCATTACTTACGACTCGCAGACCAGGCACTAGCCTATCATCATTTTATCGAAACCATTGAGCTCAAGAGATGAGGGTTCAGATCCGTGTCGACGACATGGCGGGAGACATCGGTAAGGCCGTACCACCACCAGGTCCTTGATGGCAGTGAGCGCCGTCGCATCCGCCGGGGTGAGGCGCCGCTCCGCCCAGCATCAGGGGCCTACACTCGTCCACTTTTTGGCTCAACGTAAGCACATGTTGTGGGATACGTCGGGTGCATGATTTCCCCCCAGCCTATTAGTGAGGGCGGCTCAGGTTGAGCTGAAAAGTGAACGAGTTTAAGCCCCTGCCCAGCACAGCGCGCTGTACACCTTCTCCTTCTCCGCGCTGCCCTCGTGCATGGCGTGATACAGGTCGTGGCTCGTCACGTGCAGGCCGCGCGCCGTCACCGCACCCGCCCCGTCGTTGTGTGTGTCCGTCTCCAACTCCTCCTCCATGGTGTAGCGGCGCAAGTTGAATTTGAAAGCATAATTTGAAAGCAGCTTATCACATTTTAGTATCAAACGCTCAGTTCCAAGCGCTTTCAACGTGGGTTTGATAGGGTCAACCCGCACCGCATTACCATGGCTGCGCACTCCTGCGCCGTCGGGGGCAGGGAGCGCGGGTTGTGGACCTCCAGGATGTAGGGCCAGGCGGAATATGCTGGCATTACTTTCGGCGAAATAGGCAAATCGACAATTTCGACATAATGCCGGAACTTTTTAGCATAATTGGGCATAAGTGGGCATAATAGGCTGAATTTGGGGAATGAAGCAAAGAGAATATGGGCAAAAGAAAAAGCATAATCCGCCTGGGCCTACCAGGATGAACGGGCGCCCGCCGCCCAACATCCGCACGTCCATGTCCTCCCGCCCCGCCGACCAGGAGAGTCGTTCAGACCAAGCACCCGACCGAATCGGAGCATGATCTACCTTCATGGTGAGTGTTCTTACATTTACAGACGCGCGAAGGAGGAAGAGATTCAACGTCGGTCAAGTGCTTGTCATTAATGCCCCCCCTGCCGAGTTGAGTTTGGCGCCGTCCGCGCGCAGACACTTCAAGATGACCGCCTCCAGCGAGGCCTGCACCGACCCGTCCCCGATGGTCACCCCGTCGGCCATCCACGGTGTAGCGGCGCACACTAATATTGAAAGCAAATTCTGAAGGCGGGTCGTCATATTCTAGTGTCAAGCGCTGAGTTCCAGGCGGTTTCAACTTGGGTTTGATAGTGTCAACCTGCACCGCCCTACCACGGCGACTGTGGCACCCCACGCGCCCACTTCAGGTAGTGGCCGCCCACGTAGATGGGCTGGTGCCACGTCATCATGCGACACGTGGCTTTGGAGGGCGGCGGCGGCGGCGGGACGGCGATATGCCGCCTCAGCTCCGCGGGTGACATGCTGGCGGCGCGGCACGCCACGTTGTACGCTGCGCCCTGAATCTGCCACAAAGCCGCGGGGCTGTCGGGCATCACCGGCACGCCCGGCGGCGGCCCGCGCTTGCGGTTCCACCCGCCGCCCAGGGGCTTACACTCGTCCACCTTTCACTTCAACGTGAGCACCTTTTGTCCCATGTGGCGGGGTGCCTTGCTGGTTTCAGTGGCAGAAACGGCTCAGGCTGAGCAAAGATGTGGACGAGTGTAAGCCCCTGCCGCCGCCGCCGTCCTTCTTGTCGTTGTCTTTGGGTAACGCGAAGAGTGCCTCGCTTTCTGATAGCTCGTTGTAGCTGCGCAAGTTGAATTTGAAAGCAAACGTTGAAGGCGGTTCATCATGTCATAGTTTCAAGCGCTTAGTTCCAGGTGCTTTCAACATGGGTTTCATGGGGTCAACATGCACAGCCCTGCCTCGTGCTCGAAGAGTAACGCGAACTTGAAGTCAGCCTTCAGGTCATGGCAGAGCTGGAGGTGTGTGTCGAAGTGCCCGGTGGCGCCGCAGGCCTGCAGGCAGGGCCTTACACTCGTCCACTTCTCAGCTCAACCTGAGCCGTTTCTGACACTCAACACATCCCCTAAACGCCTGAACACCCCCTCCATCCCCGCCTGTAACACTCTTTAAACACCCCCTCAATACCCCTTGTCTCACGAAAAGCGCTTTGGTTGAGCTGACAGGTGGACGAGTGTAAGCCCCTGCCCGCAGGGCGGGCAGCAGCAGGGCGCGGAATACATCCTTCACCTCCGCCGTAGCCGGGAGCAACACGCCTTCCCCAATGCTAGGGTTTAGCACGTGTAGCTCGAGACGTTCACAGGATGACACGTTACTCAAGAATTGGAGGTCCAAGATGCGTGTCGATGACGTGCAGGATTTCATGTTCCTCAAGAATAAAAGGTCCACAATTCCTGTCGATGACGTGGCGGCTAGCGGGCAATATCTAACGTCTGGAATCTGCCAGGCCCTACCCGACCCATTCCCACCCGTTTGCACTTGCGATGACTTCCACTTGGGACGCTTTGTTCCCGGCATCGGCGCCGCTGCCGAGACTCGCATCGAGCACGGCTTGGAGGTGTGCGCGGATGGCCGCCTGGCGCACCGCGAGCGCCGGCGGCAAGGTGACCTCGAGCGCAAACGCGCGGCCCTTCAGCACGTGCCCGCCGGCGCGCATCCCCGCCACGTACTCAGCGGCGGTCACTGGGGTGGCCGAGGATGGCTGGTCGCCGCTCGCCGCGGCGCCCGGTGCCAGTGCGTACGGGCTGGGGTCCATCTGGAGGATCCCTAGGCATGCGGGGCACGCGGAGCCTGCGGCGGGCGTAGGGGCGGCGGCGCTGGCGGCGCTCTCGGCGGTCGCGTCGGCGGCGGCGGCGGCAGACTCCTCAGCGCCGGGCCAGCAGGTGCCCTTCGCAACGGCTTCGACACGCACTTTGAGCGCTCGTTGCATGAGTTAAGCGGGACCCTATGACGTTGTGAGCAATCACAATATCTGCCTGGCCCTACCTCAGCGGCGGCGGCGGAGAGGGCGGCGGCGGCGCAGTACGCGTTGGCATCACCAGCCGGCATCCCAACAAAGCGCATGGTGCACGTGCGGCAGCACCCCAGGCGTTGCAGCTCCGTCAACGCCGTGTGCCGCAGCCGCGCTGGGGTCATCGCGGGTGCCTCGGGTGCCGCCTGAGGGGTCACATCGCTGCCCGCGTCCGTCATCTTGTGGCGATGGCGCGACGAAGCAGAGCGCGCGTCTGTGGTCTAAGGTCTGTGTGTGTTGGGTTATTCGGAAGCTTGCCAAAGAAGTATGCGCAGATCCGATGGGGGAAACACCGGAAACTTGAAAATGAGGTACGCGAGCGTACCTGGTACGCACCCGAGCGCACGTCCTGTCAACCGAACGGACAACGGCACAAAGACGCACGGCCCAACGCTCGACAGGTACCCGGCATTGGCGGACGAGACGATGACCGAAGTAGCCATGCAGGTGGAGGGCGCCGTGAAGGCCGACGGTGACGCGAGGGAGCCGGCGGGCGCCGCCGCGCACTCGCTCTCCCCGTTCCAGCTCGACACGCTCAAGCATCAGATAGCCGCATTCTCGGCAGGGCCGCGCACCAGTCCCTCCCTCTCCTCCTCCTCCCCCTCCTCCTCCTCCCCCTCCTCCTCCTCTCCCTCCCTCCTCTCCCTCGTCTTCGTCCTCGTCCTCGCCCTCGTCCGCGCCCTCCTCCTCGTACTGCGACTCCTGCCCCTCCTCCTGCCCCTCCTCCTCCGCCTCCTCCTCCATCCTCCCCCTCCCCTTCCCCCTGCCTTCTCCCCTCCTCCGCCTTTCATCCCAACGTAGCCGCGTTGTCCCCGCCGGTGGTACAGGCAGCGCTGGTCCCCGCCGGCGGAGGGGCGCTGCCCCACCAAGCAGCACGCCGTGGATGGCCGCTCTGGACAGATAAGTTCCGCGATGCCTCGAAGATATAAAGAAAATAGAGTTAATCTGAACTGGGGACTGGCGTCCGGCCCTGCTCCGCGCACCTGAGCCAGCAGTACCTGCTGTTGACGCAGCAGCAGGCGGAGGCAGGGCCTGACTGTTTGCTCCTAGTGTACCGGTTTACCCGTGCATCGTGGGGGCGGGCAGGCCCCCTTGCCTTCGTTGCGTACCGGCACGCATCACGACACGGCGTGCATCTTCCCGCTCAACTGCCAGCCGTCACAGCTTTCCCGCTCAGGTGCCGGCCGCTACACCACTACAGCTGCGCTACTCGTAGCCGTGGGTTTGTCCCTGATGCCGCTAAATCCTCATTTGGTTCATCATTTGATGTTGTTTCATACGAGTACTCGTAGCTGATGGGTTGAGAGAAAATACGCCAGGCCTTGGGCGGAGGAGAAGAGGCCGGGGGGCGGGTACAAGTCTCCGGCGATCACCCTGGCAGCCGCGTACCTGGCCAACACATCCTCCGCCAACAGGTTCCCTGTAGTCTCCGCCGGCGGCGGCGGCGTCGGAGGCAGCGGCGGCGGGGGCGGGGGCGGGGGCAGCGGCTCGATTCCATCTTACCCGGTGAGACACCCAACCTTGACCCATCTGCGACGGTGGCAACCCGCTGGAAACACCCTCGGAAACCCCCTGAAGGCTAACGGCAACCTGACCACGGGCCGACCCGAGGCAAAGCGCACTCGGTGCGGCGTGGGCACGGGACCGTACAGACAGCGCGATGCTAATAATGTAAACTTGCTGCCTGGTTTGTGAGCCGTAAGTAATTACTTGGCTAGTACGTACGCGGACGAGTCATTAACTCGTCAGATCACTTACTGACTTACTCAACTTACTTAGCTAATAGACCAGGCACTGACGTCCCATCGACTCTCGCGCGGCCCACCCACGCAGGGGTCCATCTACAACAAGGGCGACAACCGGTACCCGGCGGCGCCGCGGTGGACCCCCACGCAGTCGCAGCTCGTGCGCCTCGAGGAGCTCTTCACCACTGGCGGGGCCGCTCACTCCTTCCCATACTTGTCACCCCTAAACTAATCCACTAAGGTAGCGTACTAACCCTAGTCTAGGCTAAACTAGCCTAGTGTACGCCCCCCCTATGTTAGGCCCCTGTTTACCTACTAACCACTAACCACTAACCCTAAACTAGGCTAAACTAGCACTAACCACTAACCACTAACCACTAACCACTAACCACCAACCCTAAAATAGGCTAAACTAGCCTGGGTTTAACCCCCCCCTCGCCAGCACTAGCCTAGTTCGACAAGTATACTCCTTCCCAACCCACCTCAACTCCCGCCGTTTTGTCCCTGAAACCTCCTCAAAGTTTCCTCGAAGACGCTCCAGTTAAACTACCGCGGAAACGAGTGGCAGGCCCCAAATACTAAACACAATGACAAAGTGCGTCACAACACTTAGCGGCTTAGCGTGCTAAGTCGTCCCGCTCGACCAATCAGAGCTGTCCATTTGGACGACTTAGCACTCATACTTACCAAGTGGTTTAAAGCACTGTGTCATAATAAACACTAAAAGCTAAAAGCACGAAATCCTAAGGCCCTGAGAAGCGGCATGGGCACACCCAACGGCGAGCTGCGGACGGAGATCACGAACGAGATGGTGAAGTTGGGGCCGATCAACGAGGTGGGGCGGTGCAGGCTGCCAGTATCAAACCCCGAGTTGAACGTCCGTCTGCTTTCAGCGCTTGAGACTAAAATGTGATGAACCGCTTTCAAACGTTGCTTTCAATTTCAATGTGCGCCGGTACAACGAGGCCAACGTGTACAACTGGTTCCAGAACAAAAAGGCGCGGCTGACGGCCAAGGCGAAGAAGGAGGAGGCCGCGGCGGGGGCAGGGGCGGGGGCGGGGTGGGCGGGGGTGGGGCGGTGATGGGGGGGGCGCGGTGACAGGGTGACAAGATATGCTCCGATATCGATATGGGAGATCGGACATCGATGACTTATCGATAGGGTAATCGATATGGGTCATCGATATGGGATCTGGTTTGTCGATATGGTCACCCTGGGTCATCTTGGATGTCGATATGGGATATGGGCTAATGATATGGGAGATGACCGTATAGATGTGGTCATCCTCCGTATCGATATGGGATATCCTGTCACTCTGCGCGGTGAAGGGCGCAGAGGTAACTCTGCGTGGTGATGGGCGCAGAGTGGGGGAGGTTATCGATTAGGTGAGGGGGAAATAGCATAGCAGCGAGCAGCGGGACTCGTACGGGAGTCACTGGAGCAGGTGGGATCTTGTTTGACGTTCATAGATGCTAGCAGTTTGACCTGGTGGATGATGTTCGTAATGCTCATCCCGTGACTGCCTCGCAGCGCGTGACATAATGTAGTGAGAAAATGTTTAGAAAACGGCAGATCATGAAGGTCGCGGTTATGTGGTCGAAAATACGAAGAGTGCTGTGTGACTAGCTACAAAATATCAATAAGTCTTACTCGTGTATATGCTGACTATTGCCGTATCCACCGCGTCCCGAAGACCCACACTAACCCACCGCACGCAAGTGACATCCCAGGTTTAGGGTTTAGGGTTTAGGGCACCTGGTTGAGGCGCTTCATGCGGCGCTTGATGTCGCTGAGGCGGTTCTCCGCCACGGTGTAGCGGCACAGGTTGAATTTGAAAGCAAAGTTTGAAAGCGGTTCATCATATTGTAGGTTCAAGCGCTTAGTTCCAGGCGGTTTCAATGTGGATTTGATAGGGTCAACCTGCACAGCCCTACCACGGCGTTGCCGGGCGCCAGCACCAGGCTCTCCTCGTTATACCGGCGCAAGTTGAATTTGAAAGCAGAAGTTGAAAGCAGTACATCACAATTTAGTTTCAAGCGCTTGTTTCCAGGCGGTTTCAACTGGGGTTTGATGGGGTCGACCTGCACCGCCCTACCTCGTACGCCGCCAGCGCCCCCGACGGGTCCTTCATGTACCCGCGCAAGTTGAGGTTGAAAGCAGAAGTTGAAAGCAGTATATCACGCTTTAGTTTCAAGCAAATAGTTCCAGGCGCTTTCAAAGTGAGTTAAATAGGGTCGACCTGCACCGCCTTACCTTCAGCTGCTCCAGCGCGTCGCCCAGGTTGTTCCACGCCGTCACGTACCCGGGCTGTTCCAGGAGTGTAGGATTAGGGTTTAGGGTTAGATTTTGGGGTAAGGATTTAGGGTTAGGGTTTTGGGTTAGGGTAGGGTTTAGGGTTAGGGATTAGGGTCGCGTCCCGTACCCGGGCTGTTCCAACAGGCGGGGGGCGGGCCGGGTCAATGGGAGTCAGGCTTCAAAGGTGGAGTCTGTTGATAAGGATCAGGCTTCAAAGGTGGAGTCTGTTGATAGGGATCGGGGTTTGGGCATCCCGGGTGACGCACCTGCAGCTCCACCGCGCGCTTGAACTCCACCACCGATTCATCCAACTTCTCCGTGCTGAGGTACCCGAACCCGAGCGCGTTGTGGATCTGCGCCAGGTCCTCCTGGTCGCCCTCCCACATCTGCGCCGCCAGCTTCAGGTTCCGCACCGCCCGCTATCAAGGTCGCCACCCACCGCGCCGTTGTGGTCATTCACGGTTTAGGGTTTAGGATTTAGGGTTCACGGACATGTGGAGACAGGCAAGCACTGTCATAGCAACAGTGCCAACACTGGATATGTACAGTCTCCCGGCCAAACGAGCACCGTGTGAGCGGCGGTGCTAGCCCCACCTGCGTGGGGTTTAGGGTTTGGGGTTTGCGATTTAGGGTTTAGGGTGCCAGCCCCACCTGCGTGAACACCTTCTTTCGCAGCATGATGCTCCCCATCTCAAAGTACTCCTCTGCCGTGGCGGTGCCGCTGCGGATGCGCTCTCCCATGTCCTTAATGTAGCGGCGCAAGTCGATATTGAAAGTAAAGTCTGAAAGCGGTCCGGCATATTTTAGCTTCAAGCGCTTACTTCCAGGCGCTTTCAACGCGGGTTTGATAGGGTCAACCTGCACGGCCCTACCTTTGCGTTCTGGTCCAGCGAGCGCCGGATGAACACCGCCGGATAGGGGTTGGCCCGCAAACACAAATATGTTGGCTACCGCATCGCCGCGACGCTTTCTGGTCAGGTGACCATATCGACACTGCGTTTTTTGGTGGCTTGCTGACCGAACGCGTCACCACGTCCCTGTTTGGCACGGGTAATAAATGGCTCTTAATCTGCGGTGCAAAATGAGCGACAACGTGACCAGTGGAGCTGCGGGGGGGTGTACGAGTGCGCTCTTTGCATAATGTTTCGAGCCAGGTACGCACCCTAGTTGTTTCGGAGGCTCCGGGCTCTGTACGAGGTGATGTTGGGCGGTTTTGTTCAGTTTTGTGCGATTTAAGTGTAGGTACGCTTCCAAAACACACTGCAGGTTCCAGGGTTGGTACGAAACATTATCTAAAGAGTGCACTCGTACACTATGGCACCACAAGCATACAGTCACGCCGTGCCCACCCCCTGCCTGGCGCACCACGATGAACCCCGCGAAGCCCAGGATGACGAGCAGGCTTCCCAGGTACAGCCCCTGCCATTGAGGGTCGTTGCGGACAAGCAGTCGAACAATGTTCAGATGCGCCCGCACGCCTCACATTCGGATGCGCCCGCATGCCTCATATTCCGGGCGAATGCTCATACGTGCAGACGACGCGCGGAATCGGCTCGTCGGAACACAACGTCGGTCGCACGCATACTCTCACGGACAACAACAGGAGTTCTGTCTGCAAGGCGAGAACTGCTTGATGGAGCTCGGATGCCACCGACCGTCCTTGAGGGGACGGTCGGAACAGTGTTCCTCACGATGATTCGAGCACAAGGAACGCCGTGGCGCCCCTTGTGCAGGTTGTTGTCACCCTCGGCGGGCACTCAGCGTAGCAGAGCAGGCGAGGGGGAAATCGGACGGAGGTCGGAGCAAGACTTACCAACAGAATAGCTGTCCACAGACATATGGACTCGCTTCACCAACTGAACGTCGGTCGAGCGCTTGTTCTCAATTTTCCCTGGTCAGGGGAGGGGGTCAGGACGGGTACTCTGAAGCACTTTGAGCAAGCAGTCAGGTGGGGTGCTTGTTCACCCCCCTGCCTGGATGCCGCCCTCGAGGCCATCTGCCACGTCGGCGACGAGCGCGGGGGATGGGGGAAGCGCGGCGGCGGGGGCGGCGATCTCGCGGCGGGAGCGGCGCGCCGGGCTGGCAGCGACTAGCGGGGCCGATCGCCGCGCCTGCGCCGCCGCCGCCATACCGCCGCCCGCCGCGAGCGCCACCGCTCCAGCGGTGCCTCCAGCGCGCCGGCTGACCTGACCCTGACCCGGAACCTGAACCCTGAACAACCCTGGGCTGTGCATGGCTTGCGCCGGGACGGCGGGCGCCGCTCGCGCGCGCGCCGGCGCGAGGCGGGACGAGCACATCCCCGGGAGGCTTACGGAGGCCATGACTGACATTTGGGGAGCGACGTCGACGGGCGAAAGCCGCGCGTAGCAAGTGCTCACGCGGTGGCAGGGATGGCGCAAATACGCCCAGTGTCAAAATCGCGAGAAGCCGTGGACCAATGGGAAGGCCAAGAAAATATGTCACTTGGGGGAGGCAAATGTGCTGGAGTGAAGATGCCCTTCCAAGATCCCTCGGCCACGTCACTCGTTTTGAACTCTCATCCTGCCGGCTGCTGCGCGCGCATACACACGCAAGCACAGTCACTCCGCAAGCCGCGGCCTGGTTCCTCCCACATCCTCGCGCTTGTCCCCAGTGCAATCCTCCTTCCCATCACCACCTCCACACTAGCATCCAACAATGCAGGCTGTAGCCTCCTTCGGCATCGCGGGTGCAGGCTGTGCCCCCCTTCGGCACCGTGCCCCACTCCGATGCAGTAAGGCCCGCGGATCCCGCGCCGCTCCCAGCGCCGCCGCCGCCTCTGGCGAAGCTGAAGTAAAGCAATTAGGGACCGCCAAGCTCCCGCCCGGCATCGACGAGGAGGCAGGGCCGTACTCGTACAACAGTGCGCTGGTTCCCGGAATTCCTTCATCTCGACAGGTGTGAGGTTGAGGGCGCTCGCTGAGTCCGCCAACGCAATCCGCCAGACGGGTTGATGCGGCGAGCATGTTTATACGGGTACGAGTACTGACTGAACACACGGTGCGGACGCCGTGTGAGACCAGGGAGGAGGAGTCGGCGAGGGTGTACGGGTGCTCCGCGAGCAAACAGGTTGGTCGCAGCAACTCCCCGGGATCAAGAGTCTCAGGGCCGAGCCCTGCTCGGCGGCGGGACTGTGTGCAGGTACACTGGTACACTTTGAGCCAGCAGTCGTCATTGGGCTTCCTCTGGAGGTCTAAATGGGGGGTTCACTGTAGGGTTTTGATTGTCAAGACTTGAAACATAAGACGGACAAATATATAAATGTCAGGCCCTGCGGCACGGTGTTCTGCAACGCGCTGTTCCAATGGGCCAACACCCTGACACACAGCGGGCAGAACATGCCCTTCGCGCTGCCGCAGCGGGTGGACCCCCTGCCTAACGGCTTCTCAATGGCGTTCCTCATGAGCGACCCAACCGGTGGGGCGGGTTCCCTCTGCCACTTCCCACCACGGTCCTTCGCCAAACAGGGAGTGCTTTCCTGTAAAATGTGTGTGTGAGATTGTATTAAAAAAAGATCAGCTAGCATACCATCTTGGCCATAGCCTCACTCAAGAACAGATCAGAACAAAGGTGAAAAATACAGTACTGCCTGCGCCTAAACGGCCGTAGTGCAGGCGTATGCCTACGGCCTATAAAGGGCGTAGTGCATGATAAGGTTGTCTATACTCAAATATATCGTGCGAGATGGCGGCTCTGGCGGCGGGTCCCCCGGGCACCTTCTCGAGTGTGGGCGAGATCGTGGCGAGCGTGGAGGACGCGGGCGGCGCGCAGGACGGCGCGCGCGTGCTCATGATCCGCGGTAGGGCCCGCCAGAGAATATTCATTAGCACCAGGCGGGTGGCGTTTAAGAGTCGATTTTTGAGAGGGGGTATCATTCAGGAGTAAAATCCGGAAATACCCATACGACGAAAACGTGTACCTGTGCGCGGCCACAACGCACGCGCACGGCGTCGCAAACGCACGCGCGAGCGCGCCCCTCGACAGCCGAGTGAATCTGAC
>Ga0307489_10002628_pt1 | contig 12006 bp, 4 predicted proteins | sample SB12metaG_FD_202247 | JGI IMG/M metagenome (GOLD analysis project Ga0307489, IMG submission 202247) | Sea-ice brine microbial communities from Beaufort Sea near Barrow, Alaska, United States - SB 1.2 | ecosystem: Environmental > Aquatic > Marine > Coastal | place: USA: Alaska | collected 2017-05-06
TGCTTCTGCGGTATCGAGACCATATTTGCTTTGATACATGGTAGCATAAGCAAGTACTTGAAAAGCTTTGCTGTATTTATATTCTTCTGTAATTACATCCCATTCGACGATGTGAAGGTCAGAGGTGTTTACTTTTCCGGTTTTATAATCAATAATTCTTAAGACACCGTTGTAGCGGTCTATTCGGTCAACTTTTCCTCCGAGTATTACTGGGAAGTTGATGCCTGGAACGTCTAGAGATTCTTTAAATTCTTCTTCTAATGCAGTTACCACGATCTCGTTTCCTGCTTCAACATCTTTAATTTCAAGCTGTATAAAATTACTCACAAACTTCTTTACCACTTCATAAATGATGAGGTTCTTCCCTTTTGTATAATCGCCTTCTTTGTATACATCAGAAAACTGTTGCTTCACTTCATTTTCTATAAGAGGTAGTAATGCCTTTAATATTTCTGGAGTAAGGATGTTGTTGAGAAGTGGCTTGTATAAATTTTCCAGCGTGTTATGGACGATAGTGCCCAGAGTGTTTGCCGCGACGGTTTCTTCTACTTCTTCTAGCTCTTTTAACTTTAAAATACGTTGTTTGTAAAAGTCTAATGGATTTCTAATATAGCTTGTCAAAGCAGAGGGGGACAAATAACCGGCGGCCATTTTATTAATAATTTTCATCACAGCTTCTGTCTTTTGTACTGTTTTCTTTTCTGGGGCCGAAATAGCAATCTTGTGAGCAATCACGGTTTTTGACACCACGTGATTGGGGAGCGTAAATACTTCTAATTGCTGAATAAATCTACTTTTCTCACCCGTGTTTATTCCATCTGAATGGGTGTTGTAGAGTAATGTGCAATTTTCTGCGCGTTGTATCGCGTGATAAAAGTGATACGCATAGATAGCATCCTTCTCTGTGTATTTAGGAAGTTCAAATTGTTGTTTTAAGTCATACGTAATAAAGGAGGCATTTGTTTTTCCGGAAGGTAAAGTACCTTCGTTAACCGAAGTCATTATCACGTTCTTAAAATCTAAGACTCTAGATTCTAATAAACCCATAATCTGAAGACCATCATAGGCGTCGCCTCTAAAGTCTAAGGTCTCTGTGCTTAATAACTGATTATAGAGGTTGTGTATAGCGCTAATGCTATCTAGATAAGCGTATTGTTCTTGAAGTGATTCTAGCTGCTTAAAAACGCTTTGAAGCTGAAATAACACAGCACGATCTGTCGCTCCCAAGTCATCTTGTTCTTTAACGATGTCGATACACGCCAAGCAATTTTTAATTGCATTATTTTCAGCGCTATTCCATTTTGTGAATAACAGACTTGTAATGGCAGTGTCTTCTTTTGCTATAGAAAGCAATTGATCTAATGAGGTATAGGCAATGTTGTTTTCTTGAAGATAGGTGATGAGGTCGCCCCCATTTTTTAACAATAGTTTACCAAAAGGATGGGTCACAATATTATTAATGTCTCGATAATAGATTTGTGAGGTATCCTTAATTTTAAGTTGCAATAAGATGTCAAAGAATGACGTCAAAGGAAACGTAGCTAAGGGCACTCCCATAGTGACATTGACCTTCTTTACATTTGCCGGCAAAGAATGAAGCATGGGGATTAATAATGCCTCGTCTGCTAGTATTATTGCTGTTTCTTCCAGTGCTGTTGCGCTCATTTTTGACAATAGACCTCCTACATATTTTACCTGCGATATGTTTTTTGAAGCTTCAACAAGTGCTATTTTTTTGGGTTTTAAAAAATGAGTACTCTGTATTGAAAATGGTTGGCTACTATAGATTTTCCATTTACTAGCGTATTCCCGCATAAATAAGGAAACACTGTGCGTGTTATCATCGAAGAAATGGCTGTCCGCGTCCCAGATAATTTCGGCGAGATTAGCAGCTACTAATTCTTGCATAATAACCTGTTCTGCTTTGTTCAAAGCATTAAAGCCAATAAAGATGTGTTTTGTATTTTGTTTTGCCGCGATATAGTGTTCAATCTCTTCTGCGGCTTTTCTATTAACAAGTCCCTGATAACCGGTGTCATTTTTTAATAGTGAATCTTTAAGTGTTTCATAAAATTCTGGAAGGCTATTCCAGAAGTTTAAATAATTCTCAATAAGTGGTGTTTTGTCTTGTTTGAGATACCAGTGATTCACATCTTGAATACTTGCTAGATAATTAAAGAAGGATTGATGGTCTAGAAGATATCTGTCTATTTCATTAAAATCTCCAAGAAGTGTTGTTGCCCACGTGCTATAGGAGCCAAAAGATTCTTTTTCTTTAACAGCAACCAGCGTCTGATATACGGCATAGCTCTTAAACAATAGTTCTGTGTTGTCAACTATTTTTAAGTTAGCCACCTCTTCTATAAAAGCTTCGATGTTTATGATCCTCGGGGCAAACGCAGTTTTATTAGAGCGTTTCTTTAAATAGTCTAAAAGGAAACCACCCGCACGTTTACTAGGTAGAATTAGGGTAAGGTCTGAAAGAGTATCGTAGTTCGCATCAAGGTAATCGAGGGTTTCTTCCAGAAATTTTTGCATACCCTAAAAATAAGAAACGCCCCCTTAAAAAGGAGGCGTTTCTAATAAAACTTATTGTGTATTTTGAATAAAATTATTTCACTAAGGAAACTTCAACACGTCTGTTTTCTTGTCTTCCAGCAGAAGTTTTGTTCGATGCTTTAGGACGAGTTTCACCGTATCCTTTAGACGTTAATCTAGCGCTATCTACACCTTTACTTTCTAAGTATAGTTTAATAGAACTAGCTCTTTTCTCAGAAAGCTCTAAGTTGTAAGAGTCTCTTCCACTGCTGTCTGTGTGTCCTTCAATAAGGAAGTTAGCAGTGTCATACTCGTTCATAATGTCAATCATTGACTGGATAGCAGAGTAAGACTCTTGACGAATCGTAGCTTTGTTTAAGTCAAATAAGATAGTTCTAGAGTATTGGTTCAATTGCTCCATGATCTCCATTGTCATCTGTGGCTCAGGACATCCTTTTCTAGCTACTGTTCCAGGAACATCTGGACATTCATCATCTTTGTCAAGAACACTGTCACCATCTCTGTCTGGGCAACCATTGTTTGCAGCAGAACCAGCTTCATTAGGACAAGCGTCATCTTTGTCAAGAACACTGTCACCGTCAGTATCAGGCCATGGGCAACCATTGTTTGCAGCAGGACCAGCTTCAGTAGGACAGTTGTCTTTATTGTCAGCAAGACCATCACCGTCAGTATCAGGGCATCCCATCATCTCTGCAGAACCTGCAGCATTAGGACAAGCATCTTCTCTGTCTTCGATTCCGTCACCGTCAGTGTCAGGACATCCGTTAAATTCTGCAAGGCCTGCAGTATCTGGACACTCATCATTTTGATCGTAGATTCCGTCACCGTCTCTATCAGATCCACCAAATTTAAATACAAGACCTAAACTGTGTTGTATGTGTTTTGTTCCAGTAGCATCATCAAATGCATATTTGTAAGCAGTCTGTGCGTTAAGTGCAAATTGTTCTGATAACCAGAAACGTACACTAACGATACCGTTGGCAGTACCAAATCCTTGGTCATCTAACCAAGTGTATCCACCACCGATTCCTAGAGATGGGTCTAACCATCCACCAGCACCGTTTACTAAATCTCTAAAGCTATATTTAATCTCTCCATCAGCACCATAGTAGCTTAAATCATCTACTCTTACGTCACCAACTTTTTGGATTCTGTTAATTGTTCCTGCTACTCCTATAGAGAAGTTGCTACCTACATAGCGTGAAATCGCTAATTTAGATACAGAAGGAAGGATATTCCAGTGATCGTCAACGTTGAAGAACTCAGAAGTAATTTCTCCGTTCATACTATCTTCCGATGTTTGACCGTCTCTAAGGCCTACAGGGAAAGTGTCTACTGCGTTCACGCCGATTTCAACAGCCCATGGGTTGTTTTCGTCTTGCGCATTCGCTGAACTAAAACCCAATACTAGGCAAGCTGCAACGAATAAAATGTTAAGATGTTTCATATTCGATTGTTTAATTTTAAGTGTTAATTAGTCACAAAAGTAACTTGTTAATGTTTATTAACAAAAGCAAATCTATTAAATTTTTCATAAATACACACGGTACAGGTCTAAGTTAAGTACACGTGCTTAAATAACGGATAGTTTTTTACCTACAGATATAAATGCGCTTATTGCCTTATCTAGATGTGCTTTAGTATGTGCAGCAGATAGTTGTACTCTTATTCGAGCTTTATCCTTAGGCACCACGGGATAAAAGAAACCGATTACGTAGATACCTTGTTCTAAAAGCATGTTTGCCATATTTTGAGACAACTTCGCATCATAAAGCATTACGGGGACAATAGCAGAATCACCTTCTACTATATCAAACCCAGCTGCCTTCATCCCTTTTTTAAAGTAATTTGTGTTTTCTTCTAGCGTATCTCGAAGCGTGGTATCGTTAGCTAGCATTTCAAAAACCTTAATTGAAGCTCCAACGATTGCAGGGGCTAACGAGTTAGAGAATAAGTAAGGACGAGATCGCTGTCTTAATATTTCAACAATTTCTTTTTTACCTGTAGTATACCCACCCATTGCACCTCCCAGTGCTTTACCCAATGTTCCTGTGATGATATCTATTCTTCCCATCACGCGCTTTTCTTCTAAGGTACCTCGCCCGGTTTTACCAATAAACCCAGTAGCGTGACATTCATCAATCATAACCATTGCATCATAGGCATCTGCTAGATCACATATCTTATCTAGGGATGCTACAATACCGTCCATAGAGAATACACCATCTGTTACAATAATCTTGTGGCGTGCTCCGGCTTCATTAGCTTCTTGCAAGCGCGCTTCCAGTTCTTCCATATTGTTATTTGCATACCGATATCTAGACGCTTTACATAAACGCACGCCATCTATAATAGATGCGTGATTTAAAGAATCGCTAATAATAGCATCTCCAGCTCCTAATAAAGGTTCAAACACACCTCCGTTAGCATCAAAAGCGGCGGCGTATAGAATGGTGTCTTCGGTTTTATAAAATTCGGCTATTTTTTCTTCTAGTGTTTTATGTATATCCTGAGTTCCGCAGATAAAACGCACAGAAGACATCCCAAAACCATGGGTGTCCATTGCATCTTTAGCTGCTTGTATCACGTCTGGATGTGATGACAATCCTAAATAATTGTTAGCACAAAAGTTTAAAACGGTTTCGCCTGTAGAGATGGTTATTTCTGCTCCTTGTGGCGATGTGATAATGCGTTCCGTTTTATAAAGTCCGTTATCTTTTATGTCTTGTAATTCCTGCTGTAAATGTTCTTTTATTTTTCCGTACATAATAGGGTAAGTTTTTATGAGCCCAAATTTACTTTATTTACCACGATCTCTTCATTAGTATATACTAATATTTTATCTCGAATCACAAAGCCCATATCGATTAAAGCGGTGGCATAACTGGTGATCTGCTCTTCGTGATCATAATTAGGGCTTCCAGTTTTATAATCTAAGACGGTCACACTGTTGTCCTCGTGAAAAACCAAGCGATCTGGACGTAACACACGTCCGTCTTTGGTAATAATATCACGTTCATTTTCACTACTTCGGAAATTTTCAAACAAAGGAGCCAGCTCTGGATTATTTACAATTTTCAAAACATTCCCTTTTAATGATGCGAACGCGGATGCAGAAAGAGAGCCGCCAAGCTGCAGTGCAGAAAACACCATGGTTATATCGCTTTTATGTTTAATAAGCTCCATCGTGTTGTGCACTAAATTACCGGTGTCGATGGCTTCTTGGGTGTTGGTTCCCCACAACATAGCGTCTTTCGTGATTACCTTAATGTCATGTTGCTCTGGAGCAATACATATATAGGTAGGATGGCTTACTGTAGTTGTGGCTGCCTCTTTTTGTAATTGTTTCTTCTGAAATGTTCCAAATGTATACACCTTATCTTCCCCATCCCATTTGCTTTGGCTTTCAAGAAACCCTTTAAATGCTTGCGGAAATGTTTTAATGTCATCACCAGTTTTGATAGTACTTGGCGTTTCAGAAAAAATATAAAGCTGTTCTACCGCGCGGGTGAGGGTTACATAGAGTAAATTTAAATTGTCCAGCTGTAAGGTTTCTCGCCTCACGTTGTGGAGCTCACTTCCTGCTTCACTAAACCCGTCTACTTTACTAGAATAGTTAATGAGCGTCTCTTCAAACCCTAGCTGCCACTCGTCTGGCAAGGGAATCCAAGTGGTGGCCTGATTCTCTTTATATATAGTTACATCTGCAAAAGGGAAAATCACAACCGGAAACTCAAGCCCTTTAGACTTGTGGATAGTCATAAACTGCACGCCATCCGTCCCAGTTCCAGAACTTATAGACGCCTTCTCTCTTTTCTTTTCCCAATGCGTTAAAAATCCTAATGTATCTGCGCCAGCCTGTTGCTCATACTCAAAGATAAAATCCATAAAACCGAAGAGGTATGCGTCTGCTGTGTCTGCAAAACCAAATTGTTCAATAATATATTCTGCACTTTCATAAACAGACGACGCTCTTAGTTTCTCCCAAGAAAACACAATGTTGTATGCTTCGATAATTTCGGGAAACGCAGCAGTGCTTTGTTCTGTAAATGCTGTAAAGAAGAAATGCTTGTCTTCTTTTATCTCGAGATGATCATATAAAAAGTCAAGAACGGCTACCAGTGTTTCTTTGTCCTGTGGACTCACGCTTACTTGCAACAAGCCTATGATGGCTTGTACAAAACCAGATTGTTCTAGCAATAATGTTTCAGAAGAAATAACAGGGATTTCGTGCTCCATTAAAAACTCACTTAACACGATTCCATCTGCGCGTCGTCGAGTGAGTATGCAAATGTCGCTATAACTAAAGTCGTTTTCTAGAAGATTTTGTATGGTGCTTAGCGTTTTCTCTTTATACTCCTCTTGTTTTTCTTCCTTATTAGCGCCAACTACAAAAGACATTTCTACATATCCTTCTTGATCCTTATTTGCGTCTTGATGATTGCCATCTACGTACAATTCTTGATGCATCGGGTTATTAAAGATGCCTGAAATATAGGTGAAAAACGTATTGTTAAAAGTGACTACTTCTTTTAAGCTGCGATAGTTTACCGGTAGATTTTCTACTTGCGGTTGCACACTCGGGAAAGGGGAGTGCCCATTAATCATATCTAAAAATTGTTCTGGTTTGCCACCACGCCAGCGATAGATAGCTTGCTTTACATCGCCCACAAGTAGTAAAGAACCTTCTTTGCTGTCTTGGGTTTGTGTGAGTGTGTTTTCAATGAGCGGATGCAAATTTTCCCATTGCATAACAGAAGTGTCCTGAAACTCGTCCACAAAAAAGTGTCGATATCGCTCCCCCATACGCTCATAAATAAAAGGCGCAGGTTGGTTTTTTATCTCCTTATTGATAATGGCATTGAACTGAAATAAGGGTAAAACGTTTTGTTCCACCTTTATAGCTTCTAGTTCTTTTTGTACCAGGTTAATTACAGAAATTGGTGTGATTTTTCTAAGTACAGCATCTATAAAAAGAAGCGTCGAAATTTGGACTGAGGTACTATCTACTATTTCGATAAAACCCGGCGTTAACTCGTCTATTGCATCTGCGGCATCTGGTCGTTCTTTCCTTACTTTTCCTGAGTATAAATCTTTGTCTCTTATGTTAAGGATCCATTTGGTTTGTAAATTGACGTCAAAGTTTCCACGCGCCAATTTTACAAAATGATCATAAAAATAGCCACTACTAAAGTCTAACCTAATAAGTTCGTGTGCTTCTATACTCGTGTTTACGACTTTGGCCTTATCAATTATTTCTTCTGAAATTTTCTTGTATTTAATACTTAGTTCTTGTTTAAAGAGAATAAAATCTGAAAGTGATTTGTCTTTAAGTTTTATCAGATGTGCTGCATCCTCTTCATTAGCGAGCATTTTTGATACGGCAAATAGGTCAAAACTGATATCCCAAGAACGATCATCATCTGTTTTTTCAATAGCAAAATCGACAAGTACTTTTGTAATTGCCACGTCTGTACCTGCTTTATTAATGAGTGCGTCAACGGCTTCGGTCAATAGCGCATCAATGTCAAGCATTACCTCAAAGTTTGATGGCAGCTTAAGGTCTTTAGCAAAAGTGCGAATCAATCGATGATTAAAACTGTCTATGGTTTCTACACTAAAAGCCGCGTAGTTATGGAGTAAATGCCTTAGGATGTCGCTAGCTCTTTTATGTAAAACCAAGGGTTCTAGTTGTAGTGTTTTAGCTATGTCAAGAAACATAGGAGGAGCATTAGATAGTACTCGCTCATCTGCAAATTCAACAAGGCTATCTACAATGCGTTCTTTCATTTCTGCCACTGCCTTATTTGTAAATGTCAAGGCAAGGAGTTGGCGATAATAGCTGTCTTTAGGTTGTTGTAGCAAAGCACTTAAGTAACGCTTTACGAGACTGTAGGTTTTGCCGCTACCTGCGGCGGCATCATAAATAAAAAAAGGGGCGGTAGTTTTCAAAGACATTGTTTTGTTCCTATAAAAATACGGCTTTCTAGTGACCAAGCTGGTATCAAAGAACTCTATTGTGCTATAAAAATCTTATAAATTCTCTAACAGTTTAATACACCTTGTTTGCGTAACTTTGGATCAGCGAAAAGAATTATTAACTTAAAGACAAGAACTATGGCTTTTGAATTACCAAATTTACCGTATGCACACGACGCATTAGCGCCACATATAGACGAACGAACCATGCAAATACATCATGGTAAACATCATCAAGGATATACCAATAACTTAAACGCTGCCATTGAAGGAACTGATATGGAAGGCAAAACCATCGAGAACATTTTAATGAATCTTGATATGGATAATAAAGCAGTCCGCAATAATGGTGGAGGTTTTTACAACCATAGTCTTTTCTGGCAAGTAATGTCTCCAGATGGAGGTGGAGAGCCTAGCGGCGAATTAATGAGTGCTATTAAAAGCTCATTCAATTCTTTTGCAGATTTTAAAGAGAAGTTTTCTACTGCGGCAAAAACACAGTTTGGATCAGGATGGGCTTTCTTATGTGTTAAGAAAGACGGATCACTTGATATTTGTGGGTGTCCTAATCAAGACAATCCATTAATGCCAGGCGTAGGTTGTGGCGGTCGTCCTATTTTAGGATTAGATGTATGGGAACACGCATACTACTTAAATTACCAAAACAAACGTCCAGATTACGTTGCTGCATTTTTTAATGTAATTAACTGGGAAGAAGTAGGAAAACGCTTCTTAGAGAATAAATAAATTTATAGAATTATTATTCAATTATCCCTTTTTCTGCTGATGTGGAAAAAGGGATTTTTTGTTTGACTTTTTTTGGAAAGACCAGTAAGGTTTAAATTATGTGTTATTCTGAAAACAGTACCGTGCCTGTATCCCAAGTTTTCTTATCAAAAGTGGCAGTCACTGAGCAGAGCTGATTGTGATTCCAATCCAGAAGATTATCTGGATAAGCACATACTTGAGTTAATTAAAGTCTAGAAAAAAGAGGAAAGATTATTTAAGAATATGAAACCGCTCGCATTATACTTTGCTATAAATTCAAAACCCAACAGTGCGCTCGAACCCAGAATTTAGCGCATAAAAAAAGATGGAAAGATCCATCTTTTTTTGCCCCAAATCTACCATGAACTTAACCTACTTATGCTATGGTATTATTCAAATATAGCACATTCTAATTGTGACTTTTATAATTATTAGACCAACTGCCATAATACTCGTTAAAAAGCAAAAGCACAGGCAAATTTCCGACGAACGACACTGTGCTTGAGGGCTTTCTGACAAAACGGTAAGAAGAAATGTTGAAAATAATTAATGCATAACCCTGAGAAACACCTGAGTCCAGTAGGTTATCCAAAGTAGTGTAAAAACATTTGTGATTGGTAATGTAATTATTAGGGCTATTCTGAAAGTGAAGGAACAATAAGAACAACAGCTGTCAAGAGATTATTATCACTATCATCTTCCGTTGAAAATAATATTTGAACATCATTTTTCTCTTAACTCCAGGGATTATTCATATTTTAAAATCGCCGCTAAGTTTTGTGAGATTCGGAGATGCGTAAATTTTGGGTAATAAAAAAGACGAACATAAGTCCGTCTTTTTTCCCCAATTTTCCCAATAACTTAACCTACTTATGCTATGGTATGATTCAAATATACTATGGGTCGTTAATTAAAATGTGGAAAATTCTTACTTTTGGACGAAATGTTTTTAAAATCCGCCAAAGTGCTACTTTTCCTACAGATATTGTTAAATTTTAGTATGCCCGTTCTGGATTTCCCTCGTAAAAGTTTATGTATGCGCGGTTTACAACTCGATTACCTCCATTAGTAGGGTAGTTACCAGTAAAGTACCAGTCACCTAAACTCTTAGGACAAGCCTTATGAAGGTCCGCCACAGATTGAAAAATAATTTTAACCTCGCTTTTTACACTTTCTTCTGTAATGATCTCTGCTATCTTATCACTTATCTCTTCATCCGTAAAAGGATCGTACAATTCTTTTACGTGATTTATAACTTCATTATCCTTTAATGCTAGTTGCTTTTTACATTTATGGTAGATTTCTTCAATGATCCCATCGGTACCGCGATCTTTGTGTAATTCGACGGCTGCATTAAACGCTACTAAGTGTTCTAGACGCGCCATGTCTATACCATAACAATCTGGATAACGTATTTGAGGCGCAGAAGAAACAACGACAATTTTTGCGGGGTTAAGGCGATCTAGCATTCTAAGAATACTTTTCTTTAGCGTCGTACCTCGAACGATGCTATCGTCAATAATAACTAGATTATCCTTTGGCTTTACTACGCCGTATGTTACATCATAAACGTGTGCTACTAAATCATCACGACTACTATCATCTGTAATAAATGTACGTAGCTTTACATCCTTTATAGCAATCTTCTCTGTTCTAATCTTATGCGACTGTATCTCGTGCAGTCTTTCTGAAGTCAAGCCGCCTGCTTCTTTAAGTATCGCTTCGTTTTTCTGTTTGTTGAGTTCATTTTGAGCGGCATCGAGCATTCCGTAAAATGAAGTTTCTGCTGTGTTCGGGATAAAAGAGAACACGCTATTTTCAGTGTCATAATTAATGGCCTCAAGCACTTTTGGCATAAGGAGACGCCCAAGTTCTTTACGCTCTTGGTAAATTTCTGCATCACTCCCACGAGAGAAGTAGATACGCTCAAAAGAACAAGACTTCTGCTCTAAAGGCTCAAGGATCTGCTCCATTTTAATTTCGCCATCTTTTCGTATCAACAATGCAGCCCCACGATCAATCTCTTTTACTTCATCAAAAGGAACATTAAACACAGTCTGTATTACAGGACGTTCACTTGCCACGACCACTACTTCATCATCCTGATAATAGAAAGCAGGTCTTATTCCTGCTGGATCGCGTAGTACAAACGCATCTCCGTGCCCTAATAAACCAGCCATCGCATAACCACCATCCCAATCTTTAGCAGATTTTTTAAGCACTTTTGCCATGTTTAGGTTGTCTACTATATAAGGAGAAGTCTCCACCTTGCTTAGTCCTTTTTTCTTCGCTTTCTTGTATAATTTGTTTACGGCATCATCCAGAAAATGTCCTATCTTCTCCATGACCGTAATAGTGTCTGCCTTCTCTTTTGGGTGCATACCAAGCTTAACGAGGTTGTCAAAAAGCTCAGTCGTATTTGTCATATTAAAGTTTCCGGCAATAATAAGGTTTCGGTGCATCCAGTTATTGGTTCGTAAAAAAGGGTGAACCGCCTCTACGCTATTCCCGCCAAAAGTTCCATAACGTACATGCCCTAAAAACAACTCACCTATATAAGGGATCGTTTTTTTCTGAAGCGCCACATCATTTTTCATCGCTGGATTGGCATCCATTTCAGAATTGATACGTGCGTTTATCTGCGCAAAAATATCTTGAATAGGTTGTGATTGGTTAGAACGGACTCTACTAATATAGCGA
>Ga0307489_10002629_pt1 | contig 12004 bp, 21 predicted proteins | sample SB12metaG_FD_202247 | JGI IMG/M metagenome (GOLD analysis project Ga0307489, IMG submission 202247) | Sea-ice brine microbial communities from Beaufort Sea near Barrow, Alaska, United States - SB 1.2 | ecosystem: Environmental > Aquatic > Marine > Coastal | place: USA: Alaska | collected...
AAATGATCACTCCCTGGGTGGTTTCGAGAGTTAGGACCGGTTTTGAACTCAGTGTGAAAAACTGCGTTCAGCCGTGTGTCAAACGTTTGAAACCGAGAACAATTATTTCTTGACCGGAATCCATACCGAGGCGCCCGCGCTCTGGGCCATCTTGTCGATCTTGGCGGACATCAGCGCGACGTACCCGCTGGGCAGGGACATGGCGCAGCACCGCAGGCCAGATTCAGTTCATCTAATATTTCCGCTAACGCTCATCGATGCCCTATGGCGCTCACATGATGAGCATTGACCAACCCCATCTGCCGCTGCAGACGAAAGGAGTGGGAGCAAAACAGCAGTGCAGCCAAGGGAGAGAGGAGTTGAGAGGTGTGTGTATTTACATAAGCTGGTTGTATGGTCCAAACAGGAGCTTGCTGCACAAGGCAATTGTCACGGTCCAGCAAGAATGGAGATGGCGGCGAGTTATGGAAGGGGCGGGGGCCGTGGGTGTGGGGGTGGGTTGTATCGACGAGTGTTTTGGAGAGGATCCGTGTGCCCTCTCTGGAAACTTATCATTGAGCCAGGTGATACATTCGGAGTGCTGAGATCCGACGGGGGGTTGCCTTACCAACGGCTTGGCCGGTGGCCCACCCCAGGTTGCGCGCGACGACGGGGATCTCCTTGGGGCCGAAGGCCACCACCACCACCCCGACGGTCACAAAATAATCGATCCAACTGAAGCCAAGCATGGTGAACTGACCTGACCCTATCTCAAATTACGATCTCAATATAAAATTACAGTCTCAATATCACCGCCGACACCGCCTCGACGGAGTGGCACGGCGCCGCCGCTCGAAACCCCCGACGCGGCGGCGTCGCCAGAGGCGCCTGCGTGAGGTGAGCGGTAGAGCGCGCCGTCAGATGTGGTGTGGCGCGTAAGTAAGCCCCCTGAGATTGCGTGCCAGTACAGTCAGCAGCGAGCCAAATCTCGACGAAGTAAGGTGCCGTCATCTGCAACACAAAACCCTAAACCCTAAACCCTAAACCCTAAACCTAAACCCTAAACCCTAAACCCTATAAAACCCTAAACCCTAAACCCTAAACCGACAAACGCGCCGGGGTATGTTGACTTGCCTACTTCGGCACCTGCTGTTCGTCACAACATTCGCGCGTCCCCCTGCCGCCACCCCGCGCCCCCCCCCGCCGCGCGCCATGGCGAACGAGATGACCAAGGAGTTGCTCAAGGCGCACTGCAAGGAGCAGGGCGGCTACACCACCGCGTCGCTCAACGACAAACTCTTCCTGCACTTCAAGGGCTTCGACCGAATTCAGAACCTCGAGGAATACACGGCAAGGATTGTTTTGTTCCCAAGATGCTGAACTTGGGCGCCTTCCAGTACCAAATGGGGATGACTGCCAGCAGTTCAGGCAGCAGGGACAACACCACAGCTACTTGATACTTGCCACCCCAGCTGTAGCACGTGAAAGCTGCGCGGCGAAGGCTGAAGTTGAGCTGAAGAGGGAAGGGAATGAGTGTGGTCTGTAAGGCCTTGGTTCTCGGGGCTCAAGTCGTTGTTCCTGGAAGGCAACGGGTTGGAGGAGCTTGAAGGGCTAGAGCAGTGCGCGGAGCTGCGATGCCTGTTCGTGCAGCAGAACATGATCTACGCCATCCCCCCCGGCCTGCCGTTGAGCCTCAGCACGCTCAACATCTCCAACAACAATATCACGGCGCTGGAGAACCTCGGCGAGCTGCCTGATCTGCAGACGCTTCAGGTTGGTGTTGACTTCGGCACTCCGCGAGATTGAGCTGCTGACCACGCGGCGCGCCGCACGTTACGAGGCGCGCGAGAGCGTCTTCCTCGGCGGCGGCGGTCTCGGTCGCGCGGTTTGTCGATGGGTGACGTGGTGGGCCCGAGCTCAGAGCGCGCGCCTTCCCTCGGACCAGCGTGTCGCAGGCGCGATTAATCAAACCTGTTGCCGACGCGACGACCAAGACGGATGTATCGTGACCTCCAATCCAAAAGTGCAAAATGCAAAGGCAACTCGTTTATCTTACGCCGCTTCCCCGCTTGATTTGGCTGTGCGCTGCAGGCGTCGAACTGCAAGATCAAAGACCTGGACGGCATCCGCGAGCTGGCGAAGTGCCCGGTGCTGTCGTGCGTGGACCTGCAGCAGAACAAGATCGAGGGCGACGGCGACGAGATGATTGCGCTGTTCAAGGCAGGGGCTTACACTCGTACAGTTCTCAGCTCAACCTGAGCAGTTTCTGACAAGAAATACACCCTGAATACCCCCTAAGACTTCTTAATACCCCCTGACACCTCCTAATCACCCCCCCTGAACAGCATCTAAGTGCACCCCTATCCCACAGAATGCGCTTAAGTTGAGCCGAAAAGTGGACGAGTGTAAGCCCCTGGTTCAAGGCGATGCCGGCGCTGTCCTGCCTGTACATGCAGGGCAACCCCGTGGTGTCCGGCGTGCGCCAGTACCGCAAGCGCATGATCAGCGAAATTCCCACCCTCAACTACCTCGACGACCGCCCGGTGTTCCCGCTCGAGCGCGCGTGCGCCGAGGCGTGGGCGGAGGGCGGGCTTGACGCGGAGAAGGCGGCGCGCAAAAAGTACAATGACGACATCGATGCCAAGGACAAGCGGAACCACGAGTTCTTGAACGGTCTGCGCGAGGAGGGGCGGGCCAAGCGGGCAGCGCTGGCGGCGGAGGGGCGCACGGCGATGTTGGACGTGGGCATGGACTCGGACGGCGAGTGGGAGCCGGAGCCCGAGCCGCCGGAGCTCATCGCCGCGCGCGCCAAGCTCGCCATGTTCGAGGCAGGGGCTTACACTCGTTCACCTTCCAGCTCAACGTAAGCGCTTTTTGTGAGACCAAGGGGTGTTTGGGGGCTGTTGCTGGGGTGTTGATGGCGGGGATAGAGGGGCTGTTTAGGGCTTTAGGGGATGTTTTGAGTGTCAGATACGGCTGAGCTTGAGCTGAGAAGCGGACGAGAGTAAGCCCCTGGTTCCAGGCGCGGCCAGGCGAAGAGGAGCCGCCAGAGCTGACACGGGCGCGGGCGACGGCGGCGGCGGGGGGGGCAGCGAAGGAGACGCGCGAGTGGGCGGCCCTCAACGGCGGCATAGGTGGCGGTGATGGCGGTGAGGGCGGAGGCGGCGGCGGCGGCGGGTGTGGGCCGGGCGGGTGCGCGCCTGAGTCGTGCGCGGCGTGCGGGAACCCGGAAGCGGCGGAGGCGGCGACAGAGGCGGCGACAGAGGAGGCGGCGGAGGAGGAGGAGGATCAGGAGGAGGAGGAGGACGTGGGGGCTGATGAGAATGCGGATCCCTCGGAGCTCAACATCGAGCCGCTGAACCTCGCCTTTGGCAGCAGCGTCACCATCGTCAAGTCCATGGATGACGTGCTGGACGATTTAGATTAGGCCCGGCCCGAGGCCCGGGGGTTCTCGTTCATCCGTGGTTAAAACTAGCTGACATGCCACTTTGGACGCGTGTGAAGGAATTGAGGTGTCATTCCGGTGTAATAATTAGGACGAAGTGCATCAAACCATCGTGTGTAGCTCATCGACTTCCCATATATGCCTGAATCACGACGCCAGACCAGTCATGGTAGGTAAATTTGGTTCAACCCTCACCGTGTGCGTGCCTTTGGGCTCAATGGACGTAAGTAAAAAATGTCTATAAAGGCAGAGCTACTTTCACCATAGTAAGCGCCAATATGCGCAGGTAAGGAATGTCTAAGTGTACTACGGGCACAGAGATCCTCCAGACTGCCCCCATCCCCAATAGTGACGAGTACGAGTACCGGTTATCTTGCTAGCACACGGAATTCCCGTGTGCTCGGTACTCTGAGCGCACTCACAACTGGTTGAGGATGTGCTCGGTGACCAGCGCGCGCGTGTCCTCGGGGCTGGTCACCGTGTGCCCGATGGTCCGGGGTGACTCGAAGATCTCGTGGTCGTTCCCGCCCTTGTACCAGGGGCTTACACTCGTCCACTTTTCAGCTCAACGTAAGCACGTTTTGTGGGATACGTGTGAGTGCATGGTTCTCTGCCAGTCTAATAGACAGGGGGACACGAGGAGGTGAGACCAAAACGGCTTAGGTTGAGCTGAGAAGTGAGCGAGTGTAAGCCCCTGCCTTGTACGTCTTGTCGCCGAAGAAGTGGATGTCGTCGAAGTCGTTCTCCACGAACTGCAGGCAGTAGGTCTTATCCCAGCCCTTGGTGTAGCGGCGCAAGTTAAATTTGAAAGCAAAACTTGAAAGCAGATCATCACATTATAGTTTTAAGCGCTTAGTTCCAGGCGGTTTCAACATGGGTTTCATAGGGTCAACCTGCACCGGCCCACCTTGGGGAAGACGTCGAAGGAGATCTGGCCGCCGATGGAGAAGGTGAGGTCGTACTCCTCGAACTGCGCCTGGAGCACCTTGACCATCTTCTCGCGGACGCCCGCGCCCTTGTCGAAGACCTCGAACTCGTCGCGCTCCTGTTGGCTGCAGTTGCGGCCGATGGGCAGGGGCTTACACTCGTCCACTTCTCAGCTCAACCTGAGCCGTTTCTGACACAAATACACCCTGAACAACCCCTGATACTCCTTAATATCCCCCTGACACCTCCCAAACACCCCCTACACAACCCCTACATGCACCCCCATCCCACAGAAAGCGCTTAAGTTGAGCCGAAAAGTGGACGAGTGTAAGCCCCTGCCGATGGGCGAGACGTTGAGCATGCCGTTGCGGAACTCGATGAAGGTACCGCGCTTGATGGGTATGTCCAAGTTGGCCACGTAGATCAGGATGAAGTTCAGCAGCTTCTGCATCTTCTCCTCGCCCAGGTGGTCCTTGAAGCTCGTCGCCTTCAGCAGCTTACCGTTCTAGCACAAAGGCCCGGTACATCAAACAGCGACAGATGGTGAAATGACTGCGACCGTAGAGCTACGACAAAGTGCCTGAAGTCATGAAGTTTCGGGCCCTTGCTCGAAAACTCCAACTCAAGGTTCTATAATCAGAAGACGCCATGTCAATTATACGGCGTGATATGGCGTCTTTTGACTCAATAATCTTGAGTTGAATTTTTGAGCATGGCCCGAAAATTTATGGCTTCAGGCACTTTGTCATACTAAGCGGTGGCGTGTTGGGCGCCATGACCATGACAGCACTGACGTGGATGGTACCCGGACTTAGGCGTGTGCGGCGTGTGTTGACTGCTGAGCCCTGCCTGGAACGCCATGAGGCCGTTCTCGGAGAACAGGTAGTCGTACTCCGTGGCGGCTGCGGCGGCGGCGGCGACGGCGACGGCGGGGGTGGACGGTGAAGCGGCGGGGGCGGAGCGTGTGAGTGGTGTTTGGTGAGTAGAGGGGGGAGAATTGGCGGGGAGCAGAGCGTGTGAGTGGCGGGGAGTGGTGCGTGATAGTGGTGAGTGGTGAGTGGTGAGTGGCGAGGAGCGTGGCGTGCGAGGTACTCGGCAGGTGCTTGGCAGGGGCTTACACTCGTTCCCATTTCGGCTCAACTTGAGCTCTTGTGTCCACCGTATAACCCAACATAACTCATGAGTGTGTCCTGGAGTTGCTGAAGATGAGCTCTAACGTGAACGAGTGTAAGCCCCTGGCACTTGGGTGGGCGGGCCGGGTTCGAACAGGATGCGCGGAGTGCCCACCTTCTTCACCGAGCTGCTCCTTGATCTTGACGAGGTCGCTGCCGCCCACGATGCCCACGGTGACTTTCTGCGGCAGCGGCGGCGACGTTGGGTTCAATCAGAGGTCAGCGACAATCTTGGCTTTGCTTCGTCGTCGCCGCACCCCGGCGCGAGCAACACACAACCACAGGTATGGGACAATCAGGAGAGGGGAAAAGGACCCGAGGCGCGGACGGCGAAACCGATGCCGCTGGGGTGGCGCGGGGCGCGCACCTGCTTGAGGTCCTTCATGAATTGCTTCATGACGTCGTCGGCTTCCTGCGAGCGGCGGAGCGTGGACGATACCATGCAGGTGAGCGCGGCGCGATGGGCAGCGGCAGGGGCGCGAAGCCGCGCAGCGCCGTGAGCGCAGTGGCTCAACCAACCGTCGGATGAATGTAGCATTGAGAAGTATGATTGGATTGTTCACACGCTCGCACCTTGCGCGGGACGGTGAGCGTGCCGTCCACATCGAACAGGCACAGGGTCTTCCCCGTCTTCTGACGCTTCTGATCAGCCATGGCGGCGGGGCGGGGAGGATGGGGAGAGCAGTGCCGCTGCACCCGGCCCGATTGCACTTTCGACGGAGCAACGGATTTGGGAGGTGCCGATCTCGGAGATGTCGACACGACAATAAATCGGGACGACCAAACTTGAAAACTCTCAATTGCGCGAACCGATATTTTTCGTCTCGTCCAACGTTTGTATGGGCATTTCGCCCATGAAAACAGGTGCTCTGCTGGCCACAATCCAGGTCCACCTGTCATCTGACGCCATAAATGCAGCACGCGCTCGCAGTACTTTCCCCGAGAATCGCCGTGCGACCCGGCACTCTCCGCACCACCACCCCTTCCCCCCGCCGACTCGTAACCTCCAACGCGATGTCCATCCAGGAATACATCGAGGAGCATGCGCTCGGCAAGCGGATCGAGGACACCATCAACGCCGCGGTCAAGGCGAAGGCCACCGAGCCCGTCTCCTTCATGGTGCGCGATACAAAAACGTTACCCCGGAACGCCCGATGGGGACGATCGCGTATCGACGCGCGTAATACGCGCGAACCCCGGGAACCGCGTGGGTGTGGGTTACAACGGTGTTGATGCCGCGACTTTGGCGCTGCGAGGAGAATCGCGGGCGCTATACGCCGCTACCAGCGTCCGCGCGGGTCGGGATAAACTGATTTTATACGCAATTGGGCGCGTGCCGACCCTCGAGTCTCTTCTTAGGTCTCCCGATTCCGCGCTCCGGAACCTCCGCTGACTCGACTTGTTTCTCTCTGTGTCTCGCCCATCGGCGACAGGCGGAGTACCTGAAGAAGCAGACCCCGGCGGCGATCACCAAGGTTGTGGGGCGCCAGATTTTCGACAGCCGCGGGAACCCCACGGTGGAGGCGGACGTCTACACGCACAAGGGGATGTTCCGCTCGATGACGCCTTCCGGCGCCTCCACGGGCATCCACGAGGCGGTCGAGCTGCGTGACGGCGACAAGTCCATGTGAGTGCCCCCGCAGCGCACACACACACAGCTGTAGCAGATTGGAGCGCGGCGGCGCTGTGGGGCGGCGGGGGTTCGCGCGCGCGTCAGCGGAACGGAACTCCGTCAACTCGCAATTGACGCGAGTGGTTCCGGAACTCGGAACAACCGAGTGGGTAACGTTGGGGACTCCCACGAAACGTTGGGGGCTCCCACGAAAGGGGGAAGGTGGGCGATGGGCTGGGCGTTGCCGCGGGGGCGGCGGGGAGAGGCTATTACCGTTGCAATCGCGCGTTCTCGCCGAGCCTTGCTCGTCTCTCGCTCTCCCTTCGTAGGCACCAGGCACCGCTTCCCGAGGGGCTGAAAACTGACCTGTGTTCGTAACTGTCAACTCTTTTGCTTCAGGTGGATGGGCAAGGGCGTGACCAAGGCTGTGGAGAACATCAACACCGTCATCGGCCCCGCGCTGGTGGGCAAGGACCCGACCGACCAGGCCGCGGTTGACCAGGCCATGATGGACCTCGACGGTGGGGCCGCCGCTTCGCCCGGCACCCCCAAACAACGCAGTCGTCACCGGCGGCGTCGTCACTGTGCACCCAAAACACCTCCGTCGCCGTCGCGTGTCTGCATGTTGCAATGCACTTTGCACCCATACGTGCAAGCTGACAGATTGATTTACGTTGCGGTCACGACCTGACTCGGCGGCACCAAGAACAAGGGCAAGCTGGGCGCGAACGCCATCCTCGCGGTGTCCATGGCGGTGTCCAAGGCGGGCGCCGCGGAGAAGGACGTGCCGCTGTACAAGCACATCGCCGACCTCGCCGGTGGGGCCGATGCTCGCGCCCATACTTGTCGAACCAGGCTAGTGCTAGCGAGAGGGGTGGTAACTTAGCTACTTAAACTAGTTTAGGGATTAGTGGGTAGTGGGTACGTGGGTTAGTATTGGGGGCTAGTGCTTAGTAGGCTAGTTTAGGGGCGACATGTATACTCGCGCCGCCCACACTGAAGGCACTTGCCACTGGACGGTTCGCTCATACAGCAGGCACTATGTCTCCCAGTTGGTAGAGCGCCGCCCTTTCTAAGCTCGAGGTCAGCGGGTGGGTCAATTCCGCTCTCGCCACCAAAGTTTCGGTCACGGTTGTACCGAACAAAATGCGGCGATCCGGTCAGCTGACTGAGTGCCTGTGTTTGCGGTTGCGACTTTACTCGCCGGCAACGCCAAGCTGGTGTTACCCGTGCCGGCGTTCAACGTGATCAACGGCGGGTCGCACGCCGGCAACAAGCTGGCGATGCAGGAGTTCATGATCCTGCCGGTGGGCGCCGCCTCCTTCGCCGAGGCCATGCGCATGGGCACCGAGGCAGGGGCTTACACCCGTTCACTTCTCAGCTCAACATGAGCTGTTTCTGACACAAAATACACCCTGAACACCCCCTGTACCTCCAACCACCCCCTTGCCCAACCCCTAAAATATCCCTTAAATACCCCTCAACAACCCTTACATGCACCCCCTATCTAACAGAAAGCGCTTAAGTTTAGCTGAGAAGTGGACGAGTGTAAGCCCCTGCACGGAGGTGTACCACAACCTGAAGTCCGTCATCGCCAAGAAGTACGGGCAGGACGCGTGCAACGTGGGTGACGAGGGTGGCTTCGCGCCCAACATCCTGGACAACAAGGAGGGCCTCAACCTGGTGGCGGTGGGGCCTGCCTCATGTTCCGCGCCCCGTCTTCCAACGCATTTTGACTCCTTGAGTTAAACTCAGTGTCGGCGTGACATGTCACACTTATCTACTCGATATCTGGGGTCTATTTACTCAAGGATCGCGACCCGGTCGGACTCTCGGCGAGTCGGTCGGTGTGATGTTCGAAATGGACAGTTCTGATTGGTCGAACGAGATGCGGTACCATACCATCGATACCAGACCCGACACTGAGTTTAAGTAGAAACTTGGCATCCTATGACGCGGCGAGTAACGTCTACCAGGCCCTGGGCTCAGGAGGCGATCGAGAAGGCGGGTTACACTGGCAAGGTGAAGATCGGCATGGACGTGGCGGCGTCGGAGTTCTTCACGGAGGACAAGAAGTACGACCTGGTGGGGCAGTACAGGTTGTATCCAGTTGTCACTCTGCTCCAGTCTGCCACGTGTCGATGGATGTACCACAACGCTAAGACTCTAGAGAACACGTGTGCTGGACTGAGTAGCAGACCGGAGCTATGCTCCTAGTCCGGATACAGGCTGTACCAGTACTGCCAATAAACCCCGTGTTGAAAGCGCCTGCTGTCAGCGTGTACACGATGAGATGGAACTTATTTCAAGTTTTGCTGTCAGTTTCGTTTTGCGCCCCTACTGCCTGGACTTCAAGACGGAGGGTAACGATGGGTCGTTGAAGAAGTCGGGCGAGGAGATGATCGCTATGTACAAGGAGGCAGGGTCCCGGTTCCCCGGTACCCGGGTCCAGCCCGCCTCAAGTCTTCAATGGGCCGAGCTCGTTGATACCGTGTCACACCATCGCTGATTCGGTGTCACACCATGGGCGATACCGTGTCACACCATCGTTGATACCACACCATTGTTGAATACACACCATCGTCGACACACCATCTTCGATATCGTGCTTTCGTTGATGCCGTGTATCGCATCCGCATCCACACGCCGGGAGTGAAGAGAAACAGCTTAGCCAAATCCGAAGCGAGGCGGCCCCTCCGGGCGCCACCTGCAGAGCTCTGCTGACAATCCGCCTACCGAGAATGTATAATAATTCTGACCCGCGTGGGTTGCTAAGTCACCAGTTACAACCACTAAGAATACCGCTTACTATACCACCCACCATACGTACTCAATATATAAGAGTTGTGAGAGGGGGGGGGGTCATGATTATGAGGCGGCGGTGGATGACGTGGATTGCACCGGTACTGTATGCGGGCCCTGGTCACTGTTCTGCGCGGAGTACCCCATCGTTTCCATCGAGGACCCGTTCGACCAGGACGACTTCGAGGTATGGGCCAGTGTATGATGGTGCCTGCCACGTCATCCAACACGCGCATGCCACCTCATCCACCACGCGCCTGCCACATCATCCACCAGGCACCTGCCACGTCATCCACCACGCTTTCGATCCACGTTTCGTTGTGTTAGATGAACCCAGAGTCTGATGTGAAACGAAACGGAATGAAACCACCGAAATCTTTGCGATCACGCTTTCGACCCCGCTTCTGGAGTGACGCGGCATTGTATGACGCGTCGAGCTTTATTTAGTTTGGCCCTGGTTGTGGAACACGGCGACGCTGACGGCGGCGGGCGTGTGCCAGGTGGTGGGCGACGACCTGCTGGTCACCAACCCGGAGCGCGTGGTAGGGCGGTGCAGGTTGGCCCGATGAAACCTATGTTGAAAGCGCCTGGAACTAAGCGCTTCAGACTGTAATATGATGAATCACCTTCAGACTTTGGTTTCAAATTCAACTTGCTCCACTACAGCATGGCCACCGCCATCGAGGGCAAGGCGTGCAACGCCCTGCTGCTCAAGGTGAACCAGATCGGGTCCATCACCGAGGCCATCGAGGCAGGGGCTTACACTCGTCCACTTTTCAGCTCAACCTGAGCCGTCACTGTCACGAAACACACCCCCTACTGCCCTCTAACACCCTCTGAACACCCCCTAAACAACCCCTAAATGCACTCCCTATGCCACAGAAAGCGCCTATGTTGAGCTGCAAAGTGAACGAGTGTAAGCCCCTAAGTCGAGGCGGTGCGGATGTCCAAGAAGGCCGGGTGGGGCGTGATGGCGTCCCACCGCTCCGGCGAGACGGAGGACTCGTACATCGCGGACCTGGCCGTGGGCCTCGCGTGCGGCCAGATCAAGACTGGCGCGCCCTGCCGGTCCGAGCGCCTGGCCAAGTACAACCAGGCAGGGTCCCTAAACCCTAAACCCTAAACCCAAACCTTACATCCTAATCCCTAAACCCTGGAACCTGAACCCTAAGTCCAATGTTACCTGGCCCTGCCGCGACCAGCTTCATGGGCCCTTGTTTACTGAGTCAAATGACATCCTATTACGTGGCAAGCGTGTGTGTCCTGCGGCCCATCCCACATACTGATTTAAATGACTTGCTGTGACAATGCGATTGTGTTTTATGTTAAGCCGGCCTTACAAGCAGCTGCTGCGCATCGAGGAGGAGCTGGGCGCCGACGCCGTGTACGCCGGCGAGAACTACCGCCTCATCCAGTGGTAAAAGCCAACCACCCTGGGAAAGCTCCCGCTGTAGTTGAAAACAAATAAATAGCACTTTTAATACATAATCAGACGACGTGAAGACGGCGAAAACTTTGTCAATGAACCTGCGGCACTGTGCGGCGAGTCGTGCCCCTCATGCTGTGGTGAATCGCGCTGGAGACGGTGTGCGCTTTAGTTCAACTTTGCATCTTTCTCCAACGACGAACCTCTAACGTTCATTGCATTATACCCAAACCCACCGGCCGTTTTCGCTTGTAACACATGTTTCGTATTACAAAGCCGGCGAAGGCCATTGTCAATGGCATCACGGCACTGCATGACGATATGCAGCGAAGCGACGGCGTGTCCCGCGTCGTCCACCGGGCCACCGATGCTGCGCCACGTCCCACGTGTAACTGTGTAACATCCAAACGGTCGTCTCTTTGGTGTGGTACCAACATCGCGCCTCAGGGGCTTTCATTTCATGGACCGCCTCTTTCGTCCAGCCACCTCACCTCCAACCCACGGCGTGCCCGTACTGAGCGACACTTGTGCGAACCTCGTAATGACGCCTGCGCCCACCTTAATAGATCCGGGTGCCCGCCCACAGCGGCGCAGTAGGGACAGACGTTCAGTTTGGACATCAACTGGTATGCAATGGCGCG
>Ga0307489_10002630_pt1 | contig 12003 bp, 15 predicted proteins | sample SB12metaG_FD_202247 | JGI IMG/M metagenome (GOLD analysis project Ga0307489, IMG submission 202247) | Sea-ice brine microbial communities from Beaufort Sea near Barrow, Alaska, United States - SB 1.2 | ecosystem: Environmental > Aquatic > Marine > Coastal | place: USA: Alaska | collected...
TTGCCCTGTCCAAAGGGACCAACTGACTGGCTCCTGTGAAGGCGCCACAGCCGTCGAGTGGAAGGCCCAACGATTGTTGGGGTGCGAACTGCGAAGCGGAGTAAGGATAAATTAAGAATGAATTGGTCCCCCCCAAAGTGGCGTCACGGGGCAGTAGCGCACACGCGGCGGCCTGGCCGCCGTGGACGATGAGGTTGGCGGTGGCTGGGGCGATCATCTGGCTCGTTTGGACGAATCGATGGAATATGCGTTGGCGTGCGTGTGGTGACGACGTATGTGACATGGAAGTCGGCACCAAGCAAGTGTGCCGGCGGTTCCAACCCTTTACGTAAACCCACCGGAAGATTGTCGTCAACCAACCTTGAAAGGCGATTTGAAAAAGACTTGTAGATGTAGGGCACAAAAGTGTATATATAGGGACGATGTGGAAGCCAAAGCGCAGTATCTGACTAGTGCATAATAGTGTACCGGTACACAATACCCCATATTTCGCCACGTCAGCATTGGAGTATTCACCTGTCCGACACCTGTCGCGTCCGACGCCATCCTGGACCATTTTGTCGCGTGTAGGACGCACGCACCTTCTGCAGTGTGCACAACCGCGATGCCTTCTCCAGGCCGCCCCCTGATCGCGCTCGCGTTCGCGCTTGCATGCATCGCGCCCCTTGCATCCGCGCAGGACCCCGTCGCGCAGCCCCCCGAAGCAGCGCCCGCCCGGCAATCCGAGGACATCCACACAGCGGACTACGGCGGTCGAGGCGCGGTTACCGCCGAGCAAGTGGGACCGATCCTTCACCCCACATCCTCCTCCTCCTCCCCCTCCTGCTCCTCCACCTCTCCACCTCCACCTCCACCTTCACCACCACCTCCACCTCCTCCACCTCCACATCCCCCGCATCCTCCACCTCCGAATGCTTGAACCTACTCGTGGCTGGCATTCTGTGTTCGGGGGACGCGGACAGAACCCACCGAGTCAACTAGCGACCGCTGCCGGGCGCGTCGTGCACTTATGGAGGGCTACGATGTGCGCGCGCGTCCCCTTACCCGTTCCGAGGGGCGACTACGCGCGACGACGCCGAAAGCAACTATCGCAGCGTGTGCAACGATTGGCTTCGAACGCTAGGGAAGTTCTTGGCAGTCAGTCTCCTCCTACCCGCTCCCAACAAGCCCCACTCCTCCCCACATCCTTCACGCACCCCGCCCCCTAACCGCTCGCCACTCGATACCAAACCTGCATTTGAGTACACACACCTAAACGCACACACTCTCACACATTCGGTGCCTGCCTTGCCTTTCGCCCAGCAGCTCCGGCAACAGCAGCTCTTCGTGCGGCAGTCGGCGGCAGGGGCTTACACTCGTCCACTTCCCAGCTCAACTTGAGCCGTGTCTGACACACGAAGACACCCTACACACCCTAAACGCCCCCGAACACCCCTTTAACACGGGCTACACAATCCCTACGCGCAGCCCCTATCCCATACAGAGCGCTGAAGTTGAGCTGAAACTGGACGAGTGTAAGCCCCTGGTCGGCGGCGGTGGCGGCGGTGATGCATGATCCGATGACGGAGGCGGCGGTGGTAGGGGCGCAACGTCATGTGAATCCATGTGACTCAAGAACCGAGTGCAAGCTAGCGCTGGCGCCCTGGATGCGCCCCCGGAGGACCTGTGCCGGGCGGACTGCGGCGGGGGAGCGTTGCCTAGTGCCTGGTTTGTTAGGCCAGTAAGTTAAGTACGCAAGTAAGTAATCTGACGAGTTAATAACTCGTCTGCGTACTTACTTGACAAGTAATTACTTACGGCTCACAGACCAGGCACGAGGGCAATGTAGACGACGACGTAGTAGTCATTTTCTGTCAGGCTCTAGTATCCATGTGACTCAAGAAACTAGGGTCTACACTGTAGAGGACGATGTGGCAGTCATGAGCTATTAGGCCCTACGTGTCGGAGGAGGCCATTGGGACGGGGCAGCCGATACCAGTGGACGAGACTAGCATCGGGGTAGGGCAGTGCAGGTGCAGGCTCGATGAAACCCATGTTGAAACCGCGTGGGACTGAGCGCTTAAACCCAGTCTCCGGTTTGACTACCCCCTGAACCCCTTAAATACAGCATTTCGACCAATAAGGTACGTGGGCAAACGATGGACTGTCCATTGACCAATCAGGGACCATACACGTTTACGTCCAGAATTGCCGCGAAACGTGCAAAAAATCCAGCCAATCCAATCTCAGTAATCACTCTCTCGGCCAATCACATGAGGGCCCTCAGCGTTAGCGCCAACGCGGAGACAGGGTTGAAAGCTATAATATGATGATCCGCCTTCAAACTTTGCTTTCAAACTCTACTTGCGCCGCTACATCGGGGTGATTGCGTTCCCCGAGGCGGTCAAGGCGGACATGATGGCCCAAGGTAGGGGCTTACACTCGTCCATGTTCACAGCTCATCAGGGGGTTCGAACATTTAATACAGCGGGAATAATGATGCGTAGGGGGCCCGGGCATATGCATTTACGGAGTGGGATGGTCAGCAGGGGCTTCCACTCGTCCACAAGTCATCTCAGCTCATCCTGAGACGTTCTTGAAGCCATAGCCAACGTCTATGTTCTGAGCTCGACCTGAGCCGTTATTGTCACCGGAGCCGCCAAAAGTAAGGACACATACCTCACAAAATGTGCTCACGTCCAGCCGAGAAGTGGACGAGTGTAAGGCCACGAAACGTCCTCACATCAAGCCGAAAAGTGAAGCCGAGAAGTGAACGAGTGGAAGCCCCTGGTGGTCAGACGTGTGGGGGAACACTGTGATAAATGCGCATGTCCGGGCCCCCTACGAATCATTATTTCCCCACTGTAATAAATACTTACACCCCCCTATTGAGCTGTGAAGTGGACGAGTGGATACCCCTGGCCCAAGGTCTACCCAACCAGGCATACACGTGGTAGGGCGGTGCAGGTTGACTCCATCAAACCCACTTTGAAAGCGCCTGGATCTGAGCGCTTGAAACTATCAAATGAGAGACTGCTTTCAAACTTTGCTTTCAATATCAACTTGCGCTGCTACAACGTGGACCGACGAGCAGGCGGGTGAGCACCTGGCCTGGGTAAACAAGGAGCGCTGCCAGGCAGCCTGCCCCGCCGGTAGGGGGCGGACTGTTTGAGCATAGTCGTACCTGTGGAGAATGCGGCGAGTGTGTAGTGGGGGGCGGACTGTTTGCGCATAGTGGACCCGTGGATGATGCGGCGAGTGTGTAGTGGGGGGCAGACTGTTTGCGCATAGTGGACCCGTGGAGGACGCGGCGAGTGTGCACAGGTACATCGTTGGGCTTACATGACTGTCCTGTCTGCGCAAAGGGTACTTTCGAAGGCTGCGGTGAGGGTCTACGTGCACAGGTGCACCGGTACGCTATGCGCAAACAGTCAGGTTGCAAGTACGGCCCTGCACTGAGGCGGGAAGAAGTGCAGGTGCACCACTGGCAAGCCCCACCCGCCTTATCTGACCGCTGTCATGCGGATGCGCGAGTTCGCATTGCAGCGGAGGTTACAGAAACAGGAGCAGAGGTTACAAACACAGGTGAAGAAGACGGCGTCGTACCAGCTCCTGGCCGCAGCGGGTTGGGTCGGCCTGGTCATCTCCGCTGGAGTCATCTACAAGACACACACCGGCGGGCCGGGCGTGCACAAGGCAGGGTGACAAGATATCCCATATCGATATGGGAGATTACCATATCGATACTGTCATCTCCCATATCATTAGCCCATATTCCATATCGATATCCAGGATGACCATAACGATATGGTAGATAACCATATCGACATACCGTATCATACTTCGATATCCCATATCCCAAATCGATGTTCTCATCGATATCTCGTGAATGTCCGATCTCCCATATCGATATCCCATATCGATGTCGGATCATATATTGTCACCCTGGCACAAGGGCGACATGCTCTCTGAGGTCAAGGCCGCCATCGCCACCATGACCCGTGCGTAGACAATGCTGGGCGGAGGAGTAGGAGTAGGAGGAGGCGAGGCGGCAGCGGAGTTGATTCCCAGGTGGCGGCGGCGGCGGAGGTGGCGAGTGCGGCAGCGGGGGAGGCGGCGGGAAACCGTGCCTCGGGAAAACATTGCCCCGTGCCTGGTACATGATGGGGGCAGTTTCGCTGTATCACTAGTTACGGTTTATGCTTTTTGTGTTTGTGTGTAGATAGATAGGCACGCCTCCCGCATCAGAGGCGGGGAGAGCAACACAAGTGTCGTTGTAACGATGCATCGTGACAAGTGTTACATGGCAAACCATGTTGACACACTCCAACGGCAATAATTCCAAATAATGGCAGCCACGACGGCCGCGAAGAATCCTGCGCCCCTCTAATGCCTCTCTGACACATCCCTAATACACCCCTAGTACACCCCCAATACATCTTTACTACACCCCGAATTCACCCGGTGCTGCCGCCGCCCAACGCGGCCCCACCTGCGCCCGCGCCACCACCTGCTCCCGCGCCCCCACGGCTAAGCCCCCCCACCGTGCCGCCCCCCTTGATCGTAAATCCCAATCCGTAAAGCACGCCGGGTGACCCGCTCATCACTCTTCGTCCCCAGTAGCGCCGCCCTCCAAAACCCTAATAAGCCACCCCGGCTGACCCAATCTGGAGTTTGTACCGGGTTTGAGTTAATGCCCATTAGGGGCTTACAATCGTCCACTTCTCGGGTCAAGAAGCCGACTCTCTGTGGGATAATTCGGGTGAATTCAGTTCTCATGAATAAATGAAGAGCTGCCACGTCATGAGCAGCCTGTCCTTTCGCAACTGCATCTTAAAATGCGGGATCGATCCCGTCGCTCCAAGGCTATACCACATCATTCATTTTTACGCGGTACGCGCCCTTCTACTTTAATAAACTTGGGGGGTCGGTGTGATGATCCGGATTCACCGACATCCGGCTGACACCCGCCCGACCGATGTGAGTGCCTTCCCGAATTATTAAACCCTCAAGAAATAAATCAGTGTGATTTACCCCCCACCGTCGTGCACATCAAGGTCGAGGACAGCACGAGCGGGGAGGACACGCACGGGGACGACGAGGTGGCGGCGGGTGGTGGGCAGAGTGACAAGATATCCCATATCGATACATGTGGGAGATGACCATATCGATACTGTGATCTCCTATACCATTCGCCCATATCCCATATCGATATCTAGGATGACCGTATCGATATGGTAGATTACCATATCGGTATACCGTATCCAAAATCGATGTCCCATATCCCATATCGATATTCATATCGACATTTCATTAATGTCTGATCTCATATCGATATCCCATATCGACCTCCCATATAGGTATCGGATCATATCTTGTCACTCTGGCCGCGAGGTGGCAGTGCACCAGCGCGCGTGGGAGGAGCAGAAGGACATGTGATCAGCTCTAGTGTTTTGAGCGTATTTTATGTTGTATTGTAGGCGAGGTTGACTTGTATCAGCTTAAAACGCTTCTCGAATCTAGCTGCGAGTCTAGCTGGTATCGAATCAGCATAATGTACCGTGTACAAGTAAGTCATAAAACCAACAGTAATGCATAAGATGATACATGACATTATACCGGCGTACACGGAATTGTAATAATACCTGTCATCGATCGCGGGGGGGGACACGGTGACCTCGTCGCAAGGAACACCGTCCTCGGTGAGAGCTGGCACCCCGAGACGGCATTGCGACATCCCGATGTCCGCCTGGGACGGGGCCACGGACTGATGTGTCTCCCCCGGCACAAGGGCAATGTTGACAATGCACACCATGATGCAGCTGCGCAAGTTGAATTTGAAAGCAAAGTTTGAAAGCGGTTCATCATATTAAAGTGTCAAGGGCTGCAACCATAGGCGCTTTCAACACGGGCTCTGATACTGTCAGCCGGCACTGCCCCACCATGAGCGCAGCGAGGTTGAGGGACAATATGTAGCGGCGCAAGTTGAGTTTGAAAGCAAAACTTGAAAGCAGTTTATCACATTTTCAAGCACTGAAACCAAAGGCGCTTTCAACACGGGTTTTGATACTGTCAACCTGCACCGCCCTGCCAATAGCGCGGCGCCGCTGATTAGGGGTTTACACTCGTCCACCTGTCAGCTCAACCTGAGCCGATTCTGACGCAAAATACACCCTAAACACCCCCTAAATACCCCCTAAACCTCAAAAACATTTTCTAGATAACCCCTAAATGCACCCTCTATCCCACAGAACGCGCTCACGTTGAGCCGAAAAGTGGACGAGTGTAAGCCCCTGCCGCTGATGATGACCATCGAGGCCGTCGCCGTCGTCCTCGTCGTCCTCATCGCGGCGTGTGTAGTGGTATGGCTTGTTGGCTCACTGCGTTCTGGCAAGTGCCACGAGGGAGAACGTCAGAAAGTCATCACTGGGCGGCGAAGTCGTTGCAACCAGCCGAGGTTGCGACGGATATTCAGTGGTATGTCGGTGTGTGTTGTGATTGTGTGAGGACGAGTGCAAAGTAGCGGGGACTGGCTGCAGCAGACGCTGACGGTGCTGCAGGTGGTGATAAAGTATCACACGGTCGCAGAGGCGCGTGCGTGGGAGCGGAGGTGCGCCAGCGGGAGAGGGGAGGGGGGAGGGGGAAGGGGGAGGGGGAAGGGGGGGGGGAGGGGGGGGGGAGGCGCTCGCCTGGTCACCCAGCGTGGGATGCAAGCGCACGGTGGTGGACGTGGATGAGACGTGGACGGGAGCACCCAAGCACGAGAGGGGTGGACAGGGGAGGGGAGGATAGGTGAGGGGAGGAGCCTGCGTGAGAGGTGAGAGGAGAGGGTTTCGGTCAGAAGAAGGTAGCTACTAACATGCTCGCTCACCACATGCGCTGGCGTGGGCGGGCAGCCGCCGGCAACTGCCGCAGCCGTCACAAGCGTCGCAGCCGCGGGCTGTTTCGCAGCGACGTAGCGGCGCAGTGGAGCGCGGCCGCGGCGGTGAGCGTGAACTGTCCACGGAGATATTTCTTTGGTTTGATTTGATGTGGTTTGGTGCTGGGCAGCCTCTGATCGAAGGGACTCACCGGACCGTGAGGCGGTGACGCGACGAGGGGTAACGGCTGAGGGCACAGCGCGGAGCGTCCGAAGGCCGGAGGCTTTGGCGGCGCACGGGTGGCGAGTGAAGCGACGAGGCAAATAAGTTGGATGATGCCGTGTGTGAAGTATGACAAAACAAGTGAAGCTATGAACTTTATTTCTCATCAACTTTATATACTGATTTGTGATTGGTCGAGAGGTCAGAGTCGTCCGTGTCGACCAATCACAAATCAGTTAATAAAGTTGACAAAAGAAATAAGGTTCATATGAATGCCTGAAGCTATAAATTTTCGGGCCCTCCCTTGCTCACAGATTTCAACTCAAGATTCTTGAGTTAAAAGACGCCACGTCAATTATACGGCGTGATATGGCGTCTTTTGACTCAAGAATCTTGAGTTGTTTATTTTGACAAGGGCCCGAGAACTTATAGGGCTCTAGCTTCAGGCACTTCGTCATAGCTTCACTTGTTTTATCATACAAGGAAAAAATATACTCAACCCGTGGCGGCGGATTCGGTGGGCAACCTCGGAACTTTCGCGCCGAGCCGTTTTTTTATAAAATATTGGGTCAGTACTGAGCCCGGGTTCCCCGGCAACGCCGACCGCCCCGGCCGACCGGATTTCCGGGCTGCATCAGGTAATTCCCCCTCAAATCGGCCAATTTTGAGATAGAATTCCCTCCCTGTGGGGCAGGGTTGTTCGGCAGCCAATGAACAGTAGTTTGAAAGGGGTTGTGTGGCTCTATTGCTTGGGTTCAGTTCCACACTTTCACACCGTTCGGTGCAGGATTAGTTCGATTACCCACTTCCGGCGAGTCGTGTGTAGTGTCACGCGCGGGCGTATGATCCGAGTACGATAGCGCTGTTTGGCGCGTGGTCCGAAGAGTCAGTAACGGATGCGATGTGAAGTTTGAACATTGCAAATGTCTTTGAATATCTAATTGTGAACCTCCATACAGTGGTGAACAATGTGCGTCGTGTCTCCCCACTACACGACGATAAGGTGGACATTGCGGAAACTAGGTGACTCGTCATACACGCGGAAGCGTTCTCTCTCTCTTTTTCTTGTTGTCATCATCGAGTTCGGTGGACAGCGAGGGCGCCCGACAAGTGACAGCGCACGATAGCATGCCGCGGACAAGCCTATGTGTCTTGCCGCCTCGAGACGTTCACTCGTCGTCTTGCCTTGCCACCTCGAGACATACACTCTTTGGCTTTCAACGGAGCAAATACGTCTGCGCTGCGCCGCCTCGGGACATACACTCTTCGATTTTCGATGGGACACGGACGTTATGACAGCGGCGTCTTGCTCGAGGGCACGGAAGGCGAGGGGGGCGCGTGTCGAGCATGGGCGAGCGCGATAGAGAGGGCGGCGACGAGGGCGACGTCGGCGACGGCAACAAAGCGCGTTGGGGGCGCAAGATGAAAGCGAGGGCGACGCATCCTGATGAGCGCGGACACGGCGCGCGTTCACGGCGAGCGTCAGCGCGTCGGTGCCTCGGTGCTCGCGTTTTCTCGTCCGCAGAGCCTCGGAAAAAGTGAAGCACGTCCGATAGAATACGAGGGACAAAATGTATGACTGCACTCCGTAGTGTACCGGTACACGAGGAGGTCCGTTGAAAACCGGAGGACATTTTCCGGTCTTCGACCGACTTTTCAAAAAAGGAAATAGGGACCTTTCGATGTTTATTTTTTGATTTCTTGAGTTAATGTTGACATAACCCAATCCCCATATAAGGAAAAAAAGTCTCCGTAGGGCGAAATCCTGATTCTCGCAATGCCCCCTCTCCTGTTTAGGACCGCAGACTGCTTGTGCGTAATGTACCGGTGCACTCTCGTTTGACAACGTTTTGACGAGTCTTCATGTAGAACGGCAGCTTGAGGCTACCGAAAAGGTGATTTGACCCCTCAGTTTCTTAAAGTAGGGGGTCCGGAACGTGCAGGAGAAGCTGGAGAGATTCGGTAGGCACCCTCAGCAGAAGCTTGATAGCTGAAGAAGGTTGAAGGAGGTTGACACACCACGAGCACCGAGCAGGACGCACCACACGCACCAACACCACAACAAATCCCGCGCCACCCCGGCACGCGCGGAGCAGCTCGGACGTCGCAGCGCAGCAGCGAGCGGCGCGTCCTCGTGCACTTGCTCGCGGCGTAACGCCGGTTCCGGGTTCGGCGATCAGCATGGGGGAGGGCGCGGAGGGGGGTGGTGTGGGAAGGATCAAGGTGCTGGTGGTGAATGACGACACGGTCACCGCGGCGGGGCTGCACGCGCTGGTGGCACACCTCGCCGCCACAGCCCGCTGCGATGTGTACGTCGCCGCGCCCGACACCGAGCGCTCGGGCGCGGCGCACTGCATCTCCATCCACAGCCCCATCAACGCCGAGCCCCACGATATACCCGGCGCGCTCCAGGCGTTCGCGTGCGGCGGCACCCCCGCCGACTGCACCATGATTGGCGTGGGCGTGCTGTACCCCGGGCAGGGGCTGTCCTTTCCAACTCAACATGAGCCGTGTCTGACACACAAAAACACCCTACACACCCGGAACACCCTCTGATACCCCCTTAACATGGGCTACGCAACCCCTGCGCGCACCCCCTATCCAATAAAAAGCGCTCAAGTTGAGCGGGAAAGTGGACGAGTGCAAGCACCTGACCCCGGGGTGCACTTCGACATCGTGGTGAGCGGCATCAACCGCGGCGCCAACACGGGGCTGGACGTCACCTACAGCGGCACCGTCGCGGGCGCGCGCGAGGGCGACATCAACGGCATCATCGGCATAGGCTTACACTCTCTCACTTCTCAGCTCAAATTGAGCGCTTTTTATGGGATGGGGGGTGCGTGTAAGGCTTGTGTAGCCCATGTTAAGGGGGTGTTACGGGGTGTTTAGGGTGTGTAGCGTTTCTGTGTGTCAGACACGGCTCAAGTTGAGCTGAAAAGTGATTGAGTGTAAGTCCCTGATCATCGGCGTCGCGGCGTCGCTCGACTCCCACAGCCGGTCGGCGGACTACACCGAGGCTGGCAGGCTAACGGTCGAGCTGGTGACTGCCATCGCCGATGCCCCGAGACTGGCGGCGACGCTCCGGGGACGCGTGCTGAACCTCAACGTCCCCAACATGAGTCGGGCTTCAATCAAAGGCGTCAAACTAAATCAGCCGGGGGTGAGCTGCACGCAACCGGACTGGGTGCGGGTCGCCAAGCCAGGCGCCGTAAGGGACGGCCACGGTCGTGAAACTCTGGAACTGAGCCAATCGCGAGCTGGAGATACAAGATGCGCGCGAAAGCTCGCGTCGGAGTCTCCTTCACGGCGACCGCCGCTGTCAATGACCCCGGAGACCGCTCTTCGCGGTCCGAGTCGCCGCGCAGTCGCGTGAGAAAATGGAGCACAAAACGCGCGCTCGTCTGGCAAGCCCAACAGAAAATTCAACGGGGGCCGCTTCGTTACCGGAAAACGTCCGATATCACCAACTTCGTCCCATTCCTGCCAAGGAATCGGGTCGGTTTTTGCACCAATCCTTTCACCCGGGCGCCCGCCTCACTACCTGATTGCAACCAGATGAAAAGCACGAATTGGAGTTTTTGGACTTTTCTTTCCCGAAATCGGCGAGCCAATCAGAAGTCACCAAAAATCACACGTAGGACAACCAGTCATAATCCACCCATCAGAAGCCGCCCAGACACGCGACGAGGCAAGCCGCAGCGACAAATGCGCGTTTTCTCACGCCGTTGATTGGAGTCCTACAATGCAAAGCACCGATTCGAATTCAGAACCTTGGTTGTGGACTCGGCCCCAGAGCGAGATTTCGCGCGATTCGGCCGCAACGCTGAAAATGAGCCGATCGCGAGCTCGAAATGAAAGATGCGCGCAGGAATCTCGCGTCGGCGTCTCGTCCACGGCGACCGCCGCAGTCGATGACCGCGGAAGCCGTTCTTTTCGGCCCGAGTCGCCGCGAGGTCGACGTGGTGACAAAACGGCGCCGAAAACGCGCGCTTGTCCAGCAAGCCCAACAGAAGATTGAGCGGGGGCCGCTTCGTTACCGGAATGCGTCCGATACACCAACTTCGTCCAATACCTGCCAGGAAATCAGTTCCGTTTTTGCACCAATCCGTTCACCGGGGCGCCCGCCCCACTACCGGATTGGAACCAGATGAAAAAGCGCGAACTGGAGTTTTTGGACTTTTATGTTCGCGAAAATGATGCACCAATCAGAATTTACCAAAAAGCACGCGTAGAACAACCCGTCAAAATCCACCCATCAAGCCACCGAACTCGGAGCACACACCGTGTGCTTGTGGTGTGCGGGCATCCGTCGTTCCATCCAAGACGCAAGAGCAGGTGAACAGAATCGTAGGATTCTGCCCGACCGAAATTCAACTTTGGGATCTTCGATCTGGCCCCCGTCCTGCCGACCGGAACACACTGTGAACAACTATATCTGTCGAACTAGGCTAGTTGGTGGGAGGGGGGGTTGTAGCCTACCCTAAACTAGTGTAAGTTAAGGGTCAGCGGGTAAACTACCCTAGCCGGGCGATCGTAGTGGGCAAGGACCAATCAAATACCTGCACACACATCAACACAGCTCACTATACACCTGCATACACCTCAATAGCTCACCAGACACCACACACCTCAACATACCATCACACACCTCAGCACACTCCATCTCACACCTCCACACTCCATCACATCCCACCACACACCTCAACGCACCTTCACATACCATAGAAGCCCATCACACACCTCAAACCACCTTCACTCATACACCCCTCAACCAGCCTCAACACCCCGCATATATGGCGCCACCTCATCACCCACCCTCCGATGGCACCATACGACCCGACCCTATCACGTGTCACCCTGTGATGGTGCAGGTATCGTAGTGCTGAAAATTGACGCTGACACGTGCTACGGCAATGAGCCCCCCTCCAAGCTAATAAACCCC
>Ga0307489_10002631_pt1 | contig 12001 bp, 23 predicted proteins | sample SB12metaG_FD_202247 | JGI IMG/M metagenome (GOLD analysis project Ga0307489, IMG submission 202247) | Sea-ice brine microbial communities from Beaufort Sea near Barrow, Alaska, United States - SB 1.2 | ecosystem: Environmental > Aquatic > Marine > Coastal | place: USA: Alaska | collected...
CGGGCGGCAGGGGCTTACACTCGTCCACTTCTCAGCTCAACCCGAGCGGTCTCTCACACAAAATATGCCCTGAACACCCCCTGATACTCCTTAATACCCCCTGACTCCTCCTAGACCATCCCTGAACAACCCCCAGATGCACCCCTATCCCACAGAATGCGCTTAAGTTGAGCTGAAAAGTGGACGAGTGTAAGCCCCTGCCGGGCGGTGTCGCTGGAGCTGCACATCATGGCCTGCATGTGCTCCTTGCCGATGACGAGCACCTTGATGAAGCGGCGCAAGTCGAATTTGAAAGCAAAGGTTTGAAGGTTGAGAGCAGTTTATGATATTATAGTCTCAAGCGATGAAGCCATAGTCTAGGCGCTTTCAAGACGGGTATTGATACTGTCCTAAACCCTAAACCCTAATGCTAAACCCTAAACTCCTACACCCTAAACCCCAACCGGCACTGCCCTGCCTTGAGCAGCGGCTCCGCCTTGTTGAAGCTGGCGGAGGTCTCCGGCGCGGCGCGCACCGTCACCATGGCCTCCTCGCGCCCGCGGCACACCGCCTCGTCGTTCATGATGTGGCCGCGGCTGTAGGTGGTCACGCCGATGTCCTCGTACCGCACCTTGCCCCGCTCCTCTATCTTATGTCGCATGTACGCCACCGCCACGCCCTCCAGCCAGGGGCTTACACTCGTTCACGTTAGAGCTCAACTTGAGCAACTTCAGGACACCGTCATGAGCTAAGTTGAGTTATACGGTGGAAGGAAGTGCTCAAGTTGAGCTGAACTGGGAACGAATGTAAGCCCCTGCCTCCAGCACGTAGTAGCAGCAGTCCGCCACGTCCTCCGCCGCGAACCAGGGGCTTACACTCGTCCACGTTTCAGCTCAACCTGAGCCGTTTCTGACACAAAACACATCCTCAACACCCCCCTGATACTCCTTATTACCCCCTGACACGTCCTAATCACCCCCTAAACAACCCCTAAATGCACCCCTTTCCCACAGTATGCGCTTAAGTTGAGCCGAAAAGTGGACGAGTGTAAGCCCCTGCCGCGAACACGTCGCCCCCCTGCCGCACCTCGATGATCTTCCACATCTCCGCCAGTGTGTTCCCGCCAAACTCCTCGCAGAAGGGTCATTGAGATCTAGCACTCGACCGAGATCGGAGCGGTACTCACTCTCAGGGTCAACGCTCATACGATCGCATGCGGCATTGATTTTTGCGATTCAACGTCGGCCGAGTGCTGGTTCCCAATATTCTCAATACCCCTCCTGCCTCGCGGACCACCTGCTCCAGCGCGCTGCGGGGGATGGGCTCCACCTCCGGCCCGCGGTAGTCCGAACTTCCCGCCGCCGCCGCTGCCGCACCATCCTCTGCCATTCTCGATTGCCCGCCGACGCTTGACCGCGCTTGACGAGGGGCCTGAAGCGCCCCCGCCAGAATGTTGAGCGACATCTTGCCCTTGCTGTAGCGGCGCAAGTTGAATTTGAAAGCCAAGTTTAAAGGCAGTTCATAATATTTTAGCTTCAAGCGCTGAAACCATAGAGCTAGGCGCTTTCAACACGGGTTGTGATAGTGTGAACCTGCACCGCCCTACCTTGCTACCGGCAACGCTTTTGAATGACACGCCCCCGCCCTGCGTCTTGGCCGCCTCAGCAAAGTCGCTTATCAACTGGTCGGTCATGTTGTAGCGGCGCAAGTTGAAATTGAAAGCAAAGTGTGACAGTGCTTCATCACATTATGGTTTCCAGCGCTGAAATCACGGGCGCTTTCAACGCGGGGTTGAAACAAACAACCTGCACCGCCCTACCATGTTGGCACCCTCATTCGACGTCGCCTTTTTCACCATCCATTCGCCGAAGTTTTCATCCAGAAACGTTGTGGTACCGCGGCGGACGTCGCGGGTCACCTGCTTACAGGGCCAGGCAGATGTTGCTCGCCACGTCACCCCCCACATGCCGAACCCTCGTTGCTTCAATTGAATGCCATTCCAAGATTTGGCGAGCAATATAATAGGTCGATTTCGGTACATCGCCTTCGTGAATTGCCCACACAGAGTCGCGGGCAAAGCGTCAGCGCTCCGCGCGGGCGCCAGGTTGAATGCCCATACAGAGTTGAGGGCAAAGCGTCAGCGCTCGGCGCGGGAAGCGATATACCGATTTCTGCCTATTGAATCCCATCCCATGATGTGGCGGGCAATATGTGTGACGTCATACCTGCTTGGTAGTCTTGGAGCTGTTGGTCAGAGGTTGCCGCAGCACATCCAGCAGGTAGCTAAGCCCCTTCACCTTCATGACATCCACGCCCTCCGCTTAGGGGCTTACACTCGTTCCGATTCCAGCTCAACTTGAGGTTTTCTGTCCACCGTATAACCCAACTTAGCTCATGAACGTGTCCTGGAGTTGCTCAAGTTGAGCTCTAATGTGAACGAGTGTAAGCCCCTGCCTCCGGCACACTGAACGACACAAAGTCGAGCGACAGCATACCCTCCGTGGGGATGCGGAAGTTGGCGAGATGCGTGGGAGCCAGGCCGAACTCCATCTCACCCTCCAGGGGCTTGAAGTTGAGCTTGACATTCCGCCAGCACGCGCGGCGGCTGCTGGGCTTCACCATGATCTCCGCACCCTCCTCCATCGCCGCCTGCTTGAGGTACGCGTCGCGCAGCCGCGTGGCGATCATGAAGTCCACTGTGCGCGCCACGCCGCAGGGTCACTGCAAACAAGCACTCGATCTGCAATTGGAGCGTACCGGGTACTGTCAGGGTGAATGCTCATACAGACGCGCGGTGGCGGAAGTGGAGATTCACTCTATTCAACGTCGGTCGAGTGCTCGTTCTCAACACCCCCCCTTGCCAGGTTGAGCTGGTAGGACCCCGTCAGGTTCTGCGGGTGGTACGACCCCTGCATGCCCAGAAGCTCCAGCGCGCGGGTCCACTCGCTGGGCTTCAGCACGCTCTCAATCTCCACAATGTTATCCAGATGTAGCGGCGCAAGAAAAAAATGAAAGCACAGTTTGAAAGCGGTTCATCATATCATAGTTTCAAGCGCTCAGTTCCAGGCGGTTTCAACTTGGGTTTCATAGGGTCAACCTGCACCGCCTTACCCAGATCATGAATGCGCGCGAAGAGCATGACGAGGAGCTTCACGCGATTGTCCGACCAACCGATTGTCTTGCACATCTGCGCCACGTGGCTCGCACGGAAGTTGAGCCCCTGGCCCAGCACAGAGGCGTAGGACAGCATCCACTCATCTGAGGCCTCCGGCCAGGGGCTTACACTCGTTCACTATTCAGCTCAACGTAAGCGCTGTCTATGGGATAGGGGGTGTACTTGGGGTTGTTTAGGGGATGTGTAGGAGGTGTTAGGGGGCATGAGGGAGTGTTTGAGGTGTTTTTTGTATCAGAAACGGCTCAGGTTGAGCTCAAAAGTGGACGAGTGTAAGCCCCTGCCTCCGGCTCGTTTGCGCCGTTGCCGATGTCGGACTCCGGCACCCCGGGGTGCACGATGCAGCACCAGGCAACAGGGTCGTTGAGAACCAGCACTCGGTCCGAGATAGAAGCATGACTTACCGGGTGCCTTTAGGGTGGCAGCCCATACAGGCGCGCGAATTCGGTGTCCGTGGTGGCCATTGGACGAGTACTCGTTTTCAATAGGCCGATTTCAGTATATCGCTTCTCGCGCCGAGCGCTGACGCTTTGCCCGCAACTCTGTATGGGCATTCAGCCTGGCGCCCGCTTTCCCGCGCGGAGCGCTGTCGCTTTGCCCGCAACTCTGTGTGGGCATTTGGCCCAGTCGATACACCGAAATCGGCCTATCACCCCCCTGCCACAGCTCGTCGAAGTCGTCGTCGGAGATGGGCTGCGTGTTGTTCTTGCCGCGGTGTAGCGGCGCAAGTTGAAGTTGAAAGCAAAGCTTGACAGCGGGTCATCACATTGTGGCTTTCAGCGCTGAAACCATAGGCGCTTTCAACACGGGTCTCAGGGTTCAGGGTTTTATAGTTTAGGGTTTAGGGTTCAGGGTTCAGGGTTCAGGGTTCAGGGTTTAGGGTTTAGGGTTTAGGGTTTAGGGTTTAGGGTGTGAAGCTGCACCGCCATGCCGCGGTGCTCGCACGGCACGAAGTCGAGCTCCAGCACCCCGTGCTGCGGCATGCGCGCCGGCCAGTGCATGTCCTCCCACCTCCAGGGTCATTGTAAACAACCACTCGACCGACGTCAAATGCGTTACTGCACTGCGTCTGATCCTTGAACATGCAATGAACACGGAGTACGTATATGACAAAGTGCCTGAAGCTATAAAATTTCGGTCCCTTACTAAAAATATCCAGCTCAAGATTCTTGAGTTAAAGGCACATCAATTGTACAGCGTGATATGGCATCTTTTGACTCAAGAATCGTGTGTTGCATTTTTTTGAGCAAGGGCCCGAAAATGTGTAGCTTCAGGCACTTTGTCATATATGAGTCGTATTGAGTGAGCCCCGCCTTGAGGACCATCTTGACGCCGTCCAGCCTCACGTTGCGCCACGTGGTGTCACCCTGCTGCTCCCACAGCCCGACCAGCTTCACCACCGCCAGGTGCTGCCCGGGCAGGCGAGGGCCAGGGCCAGGTAAACCATGATGATCACGATGATAATGAAGCGCTGCCAACGTCATGCGATTTCATTCAACTAAAAAATTGAGGGTTCCGAAACGTGGTTCATGATGAGGCGAGCTTCAAATATGATAATGTCACCCTCGCCACGACATGTGATGTCAATTCACTCACATAAACAGAGGGTTTGACGTGCGATGTGTGACGTGGCGAGCGGCGTTGACTTGGCCCTGCTTGAGGTTGAGCTTGTAGTGCCCCGCGGGTTTGTTCTCGTCGAACGTGTCGTCGCCGTGCTTCTGCTCCTTGATGAAGGAGCACTTGGCGAGGTTCAGGTTGTTGAGCGCCTTGTTGACCATCATGGCCTTGATGAGCGCCCCCGCGCCCTCGTACCAGGGGCTTACACTCGTCCATTTTTCAGCTCAACCTGAGCTGTTTCTGACACAAAATACACCCTTGACACCGCTTACTACCCCCTAAGACGTCCTAAGCACCCCAAAACAACCCCTCAGTGCACCCCCTATCCCACAGAAGGCGCCTACGTTGAGCCGAAAAGTGGACGAGTGTAAGCCCCTGCCTCGTAACCCAGCGGGTTGTTCACCAGCTGCATGCTCTTCAGTGTCTCGTTCTTGCGCAGCGCGTCGGCCAGCACCTCCGCCGTGTCGCGCGACAGCCGATTATTGCCCAGGTCCAGGGGCTTGCACTCGTCCACTTCTCAGCTCAACCTGAGCCGTTTCTGAAGAAACAACTCACCATAGACACCCCCTAACAACCCCTACCATCCCTTAACAACCCCTAAACATCCCCTGCACGCACCCCCTTGCACTCAGAAAGCGCTTACGTTGAGCTGAAAACTGGATGAGTACAAGCCCCTGCCCAAGTCAATCTCCTCCAGCACCTCGTTGTCGGCCAGCGCGGATGCGATGTACGACCCGCCCTTGCACGAGAGTCATTGAAAATGACAGGTTTAGGGTTTAGGGTTTAGGGTTTAGGTCCAACCCATATCTGGGTATTTCGTCAACTCAACGTTGGTCGGGTGCTGGTTTTCAATAACCCCCCTGCCCTGTCGCCGAGCGAGCACTCGGAGATGTCCAGGCACTTGAGCGTGATGGAGTTGCGGATGACGCTGCCGATGGCCATTGTGTAGCGGCGCAAGCTGACATCGAAAGCAAACGTTCAAAGCAGCTCATGATATTATAGTTTCAAGCGCTGAAACCATAGGCGCTTTCAACACGGGTCTTGAAACCATTGACCTGCACCGCCCTACCATGGCGCCGTTGCCGCTGCCAATGAGGTTCCACTCCAGCGACAGCCACTGCAGGCTCCCCATGTTGTAGCGGCGCAAGGTGAAATTGTAAGCAAAGTTTGAAACCGGTCCATCATATCTTAGTCTCAAGAGCATAAATCCAGGCGCTTTCAACGTGGGTTTTATACTGGGTTGGTGACTTCCATATTTAGGGTCCAGGAATCCGTCCGAATCAGCCCGAATCCGACCCTCTACCGAATCCGTCCGAATCAGGAAACGCCATCCTAGGTTTTATAGGGTCAAGCTGCACCGCCCTGCCATGTTCTCGAGCGCCGCGCTGAGCGCCAAGGCCCCCACCTCCCCAAAGCCGGTGCGCGCCAGGTCCAGCACACGGATCATGCGGTCCTGCTCCAGCACGGCGGCCAGCATGACCACGCCGCGGTCGCCGATGGTGTTGCCCCGCAGCTTCAACTCCTGCAGCCCGCTCTTCAGGAACCCGAACTGCATGGTGATGCGCTCGCGTAGCGCCAGGATGTAGCGGCGCAAGTCGAATTTAAGAGCACAGTTTGAAAGCGGTTCATCATATTGTACCTTCAAGCGCTGGGACCAGAGACCATAGGCGCTTTCAACACAAGTTTTGATACTGTCAACCTACACCACCCCACCAGGCTTTCCGCCTTCTGCCGGTTCAACATATTCTCCTGCATCGTCCCAACTTCCAGAAAGCTGTCGCCCGACTGCCGCGCTGACGGTTTCGACGACATGCTGATTCTCCCGGCGCTGGCGCGCTGCATCCTCGCTGCGGCCATGACAGACTCGGTTTTGTCGCCGCCCACCCGGCTCAGCCGCACTGTCTTGTCGCCCCCCCCATGACCACGCCCACGCCCGTGACCTGGCGCGTGTTCCGCCGCGTGTGCTGCCTTGCGCCGCGCCTTTTCATCCTTGGCCTTTTGGTAGGGCCCGGGATGCTCGCCACGTCATGAGATGCCATTGCAGGGTTTAGGGTTTAGCACCATAAACCCTAAACCCTAAAAAAGAGGCTCTAACATGTGGAGGATGACATGTGAAGGCAGAGGCTCTAAAATGGGGAGGCAGAGGCAACATTAGCGAGGTCCTACCTTCAGCAGGTCCCGCCGCGTCTCCCCCGTGTCATCATGCTTGCTTGCGATGTTTTCGCGCTCGATCAGCATGCACAGCGGCCGCATCGCCGCCTCCCTCATCGTAGCGCCGCAAGTTGGTATCGAAAGCAAAAGTTGACGGCAGTTCATCGTATTGTAGATTCAACAAGAGCTGACACCAGGCGCTTCCAACACGGGTTTAAACTCAGTGTCGGGTCTGGTATCGATGAGATGGTACCGAATTCCGTTCGACAAATCAGAACTGTCCATTTCGAGAATCCCACCCACCGACTCGCCGACAGTCCGACCGGGTCGTGATCCTGGAGTAAATAGACCCGCGATTTCGAGTAGATAAGCGTGAACTGTCACGCAGACACTGAGTTTATGGCGGGCACCCGCACCGCCCTGCCTCATGCCGCAGTTCTCCATGTCCAGCGACACGACCATGGGCGTGTGGATCATGATCCGGCACACGTCCGTCGCGAACGCCGGGGTGATGAACGACCCGTTCAATACGATGTGTTTCAGCGCCGAAAGCCGCGAGTTAGGGCCTGGCAGATACTCCTCGCCACGTCATAGGATGCCGTACGAGGTTCAAAATGCGCTGGATGACAGGGCTTGGCAGATATTCCTCGCCACGCCATAGGATGCCATATGAGGCCATATGAGGGTGCAACATGCGTTGGATGAATGGCCTGGCATATGTTCCTCGCCACGTGATAGGATGCCATTTAGTCCGAGATACGAGGGTTCATAACGAGTGCCGGGGGTGGATGACGTGGCGCAAGCGACGGTGTGATTACTCTAGTCCGACCAGGGGACCTTTAATTCGGGCATTCCGCAGAGAGTTATCTGGCATGATAGCTCTTTATATCTCCTTAGCTTTGATAAATAAATAAAAACGGATGACGTGGCGGGCATCATCCGACCGGCCGTACCGCAGGTCGTCGAGCATGAAGCGCGCCAGCCAGGGCGAGGTTTCAGTGCTGAGGGATTGACCCCTGAGGTCGAAGATTGACCCATTGACCCGCCGGCTCCACCCCGCGTCCTTCAAGTCCTGCTGGTCTTTCTCAGCCTCGCGCGAGGACCTGGGAGATGTTGCTCGCCACGTCATAGGGTGACACTTGACTCAGGAAACGAGGGTTCAAATGCGCGTCGACGACGTGGCGGACAACGGGTCTTGCAGACATTGCTCGCCACGTCATAGGGTGTCATGTAACTTGAAAAACGAGGGTTCAAACGCGTGTCGATGACGTGGCGGGGAAATATCTGCAAGGGTCTACCTTGCGCACAGCTGCCACAGGGTAGGGCGTGAGTTGGTGCATGCGGTGCCGTGATGTAGCGGCGCAGGTTGGAATTGAAAGCAAGATTTGAAAGCAGATCATCACATTTTAGTTTCAAGCGCTCAGATCTTGGCGCTTTCAAGGTGGGGTTCATAGGGTCAACCGGCACCACCCTACCGTGAGCCGGGGGCGCGGGGGGGTGAGGAGATGCCCACCGGCCGGGAGTACCCCGGTCGGATGTTGTGTGCGGTCGGCGACGCAATATTCACACCCCAGGCCGCGGCATGTGACCGTACACTATGCATGATTTCCCCGTACACGCCCCTCGGGGGGGATGCGAAGCCCTCCCCGTAGAATGCGCGAGTCCCCCCGTCCGGTCGACCGCCCGTCAGAATCCCGGACATCATGCCCTCCGTGGCCTTGTCCACGTCTCTGTCGGTTCGCGTCTTGAACGCCTTGTCTTTCTGCGTCACGCGCTGGTTCGTATCCTCCAGGTCCCCCTTTGGGCGCTCGAGGTGGTCGGCGTACGCGGGCACGTGCGGGTACTCGTTATCACTGTCGTCGCTCTCGTCGTTCCACGCGTCCTCCGAGGTGTAGCGGCGCAAGTTGAAATTGACAGCAAAATTTGAAGGCGGTTCATCATGTTTCAGTTTCAAGCGCTTAGGGTCTAATTCCAGGCGCTTTCAACGTAGGGTTGATTGGGTGAACCTGCACCGCCCTAGGATCAGGGTCTAGGGTTTAAAGCCCTAAGCCCTATACCCCAACCTCACCGCCCTACCAAGGTGCTGACCTGCGCCGCGGACGCCTCGTCCCAGTCCGCCCACACGTTGCTGTCCGGCGTGGGCACCCGCGCCTGCCTCTTGCTCACCCACTCGCAGGGCCCCGCCGGTTTCAAACGGAGCGCTCAATCGGTCGAATCACCGCATCAAGTGGCGCTCAATCGGTTGAATCACCGCATCGAGTGGTATCGTGTCATTGAACCATAGACACTGCCGTGGTATATAATGGAGCATTCACTGGGTCGAATGACCGTCTTGCGTAGTGCTGTGATAAGCGGTGCCTGAGATGCGGGTGAGCACACTATGGGTAGACAGTCATAGTCACCAGCAGGGGGCCACACCCACACCGTCCCCAGGTCCTCAGACGACCGGGCGCTGCCCGCGTCGTCGTCGCTGCCGCCGTCGTCCGGCTGCGACACGCGGCGCCGGTACGTCGGCGCCGGAATCGGGTCCGGGGCCGTGAGTTTCGAACCTCCGTTTCGAAAACTGTCCACCTCCTCTTGTAGCTCCCCGCGGCAGGGTCTCGGGAGAACTCGATGATCACTCGTCCGTTCGAATCCATGCGGCAAGACAGTGAGGTCGATGCGGCAAGACAGTGAGGTGAGGCTTCAGTGCGGGGTCATTGTTATAGCTAGCATGCTGTAGGTGAGCTTTCATGGACCGTGACCAAGCCAGAGAGGAGGAGGATGCGGCGAGTGAGAACGGGTACACCAGTCATGACGAGCAAACAAGTCGGGCTGAGCGCGCCGCCCCGCCGTGTTTTGGGGGTTTAGGGTTTAGGGTTTCAGGTTTGCCGCCCCGCCGTGTTTTTCACCTTGATGAGACGGTTGAGCATGTGCTTCCGCGCCTCGGCCATGGGGTCCAAGTGCAGGACCTCCAACAAGGGTCTGGTAGATATTGCTCGCCATGTCATCGACACGCACTCGAACCCTCGTTTCTTGAGTTGATAGGCATGCGCATGCTATGACGTGGCGAGCAATATCTGCCAGGCCATGCCTTGAAGGTTTCGAAGCGGGTTGCTGCGCGGTCAATGGGCGGGCCGGACCCCGCCCCCGCCGGCCCCAGTACCGTCCGTTGACGTTGCAGCGGCACTGCCGCCGCCGCTGCTGCCTCCAACTCGACCGCGGTCGGGGGGAAGCTCGCGGCGGCGGTGTTGTTGCTGTGAAATTCGGCGGCGGGGGCGGCGGTGGCGGGCCGGGGGGGCGCTGTCGGCGGGCGGGTCGCGGCGTGATGTCTGGGCTCAGCGGCCTGTACGGTGGAGGGCCGGGTGGCGAAGGTGGGGGCGGTGCGCTGCGCTGTGGACGGACGGATGGCCGCGGCGGCGGCGCCAGTCAGGCCGAGAACCAGGGCCTTCCACACACATTTCTCAGCACTGAGAGTCTTTGGCTATTTAAAGGTATTGTAAATGGGATACTCAACCACTCAAGTGCCTTCTCGTTGCAGGGAGATGCGGCTTGAACTTCTCGTAGATTAGCTGTAAATTTTACTCAGGCCATGCCTGGAATTGAGATTACTCCGTCGGCGCTGCCGCGTTGCCCAGCGGGCCCGGCACTACCGCGGCGCGCCGTCCCCGGCTTTGACCCCAGCACCAAGTAGCAGGGCCGGCCAAATACTGCTCGGCACGCATTTGTTCCCTCGTTGCTTGAGTTGAATGACATGCTATGCCGTGGAGAGCAATATGTTCCTGGCCCTGCCTCGTAGGTGCGGCAGATGGATGCGATGCGGCCATCCACCGCGGACTGGTGCGGCGTCAACGGCGGCGCTGGCGCTGGCATTTGGTAAGCCGCGACTTAGTGCCTGGAACATATTGCTCGCCATGTCATCAGACGCATTTCGAACCCTGGTAACTGGCATCCTACGACGTGGCGATGAATAGCGGCCCATCCCATCGACACGCATTGTAAACGCTCATATCTTGAGTCTCATACGAGTAGAGCCTAGCATCCTATAAAGTGGCGAGCAATATCTGCCAGGCCCCACCTCGGCAGTGTGCGGGCGCCGCGCCGCACTGGCGGAAGCACCGGGCGCGGCACCTGGCGGGAGTGTGCCATGGCGGCCGTGTGCACTGTCCAGGCGGGGCGGTCGCGACGCGGTGTGGGAGGTGGACGGGCGGGGAGCGGTGCCCGGCCGGGGGGCGGTGCCCGGGCGGGTGGCTGCGGTGGCTGCGGCCGCGGCCCCCGGTGTCCCCGGTGGGGGAGCGGCGGGGACGGCGAGCCGCTCGCGCTTGAACGCGGGCTTCAGTTTGCGGGCGCTGTAAGAAGGAGGGGGAGGCGGGAGTTAGAGTCGTGGGAAGTGGACACGGCACCGAGGGACAAGCAACGAAAGGGGAACGCAGAGTGGGAATGCAGAAAAAATAACGGACGGGTTCTGACCTGCTCGCTCGCGCAGAGGTTCCCCTATTGCCCGCGCCGCCGACGGCATCCGCATCCTGCCCCGGCATGCCCATGGGGCCGCCCTCCTTCTGCGGCTGCCGCGTATCCCCGCCTGCTGGGCCGCTGCGGGGGGAAGCGCGAGTTGAGCTCGCTGCCGGTCGTCGCGTTACAACGTTTTTGTTTGTGGGCACCCAGGTCGTTCGGTCCGTCCCGCGTGCGTCGATGCCCCCCCCTTCTACAGATCCCGCTCTTCCGGCGCGCTCGTATCCGCGCCGCTATGCGATATTCGTTATGCGACTCGCTGCCCCGCCGCCGACGCCCAGCGCAGTGGCGGTGGCGGTCAATGTCGTCGATGTCAGCCCGAGATGTTGGCCAAACGGCCAAACGTTGACCCTTGAATTATTCATGGAGATAAATACAGATCACTATCGGTTTTCCGGGGTCAGTTTGAGATCAGTGCTGGTCAGGTTTTCATAATCAGTTCATTCACGGATTCTGTCGATAAAGTACCGGACTGTCTGAACTCTGAAGGCGCAACCAAATTGACATGATTTTGAACCTGGTGGAAATGTTGCCATCGGGTTCAAATTGAGCCTGAGTACTATAAGAGGGTTCAAATTGAGCCTGAGTACT